>ERZ772889.3763-NODE-3763-length-10239-cov-3.304497_pt1 | contig 10239 bp, 7 predicted proteins | sample MGYA00512127_ERZ772889 | MGnify/ENA primary metagenome ERZ772889 (study PRJEB29015, sample SAMEA2737689) | human gut metagenome | biome: human gut; feature: human-associated habitat; material: faeces | place: China | collected 2012 ... | reverse complement strand
GGTGGCCAAGTTGCCGCTGCGGATCGCTGCATAGTAGCTTTCCAGATCACGCGGGTTGGCGGCATAACAGCCGTTGACCTTACTGATGGAAGAAACGCCGAGCGCAACCATGTCGCATTCCGGCTTAGTGGAATAGCCCTGGAAGTTTCTCTGCAGGGTACCGTTTTCCTGAGCCTTGGCAAGTTCGTCGGTAACCTTGGCGAAGTGATCCATACCGATGAAGTGATAGCCGTTGGCGCTCAAACGCTTGATAGCATCCATCATGATGCCGACTTTTTCCGGCGTGCTCGGAAGGTCTTCGGCATTGATGCGTCTCTGCGGTTTAAAGTGTTCGGGCAGATGAGCAAAGTGATAGAGCGCGATACGATCCGGAGAAAGTTCGATCACTTTGTCCAGAGTCATTTCAAAGGTTTTGCGGGACTGGAAAGGAAGACCGTAAATTAAGTCCATATTGATGGACTTAAAGCCGTTGGCACGAGCTGCATCAAGAACGGCTTTCGTCATTTCGAAAGGCTGGACACGGTTCACGGCAATCTGAACGCGATTATCGAAATCCTGAACGCCGATACTCATCCGGTTGAAACCGGCTTTGGCCAAAACTTCAACCTTGTCGACAGGGGTCGAACGAGGATCGACTTCAATGGAAATTTCTGCATCCGGCGCCAGCGCGAAGTGAGAACGGATAATGTCCATCACCTGGAAAATTTCTTCATTGTTCAGGAAGGTCGGGGAGCCGCCGCCAAAGTGAAGCTGCACCACTTCCTTATTGCCGCCGATCTCGGCAGAAACGAGTTCACATTCTTTGCTTAAAACTTCCAAATACTCTTTGGATCGACAGTGATCTTTCGTGACTTCTTTGTTGCAGCCGCAGAAGAAGCAGACATTCGCACAGAAAGGAATGTGAACATACAGGGATAGATCTGCCGTATTTTCACCGGTCCCTCTCGCATTAAGGACTTTCTTAAAATCTTCGGCGCCGAATTCCTTTGTAAATCTGTCCGCAGTGGGATAAGAAGTGTATCTCGGGCCCGGAACATCGAACCTTTGGAGCAGCTCCAGATCCGGGAATTCAACGTTCAGCTTTCCTTGTGTTTCCATCAGGGTTCCTTTTTAAAAGATCTTTTGATTTTTCTAGGTTCTGTTATTATTTTTCCAACAGGCGAAATTATCTCAAATCATCAAAGGCCGCACAGCTTTTTTGCCTCTTATAACAGTATTTAGAGAAAATGGCTTCTAATTTCACGCAATCTTTATCGGCAAATCGCGCCGGCTGTGCCGGCTGCTATCTCAGGCACTTCTGCCTGTCTGCCGATCTGAATGACGCAGAAACAGAAATTTTTTCCTCTCATATCGTCTCCCAAAGAAGAGTTCCAAAGGGTGAAGTACTGTTTAGAGCCGGCGCCCCCCCCCCTTGATGCGCTTTTCGTCACCCGACTCGGTTCATTTAAAAGTTCGGTCCTCACCGAAAACGGCAGCGAACAAGTCACCGATTTCCACATGAGCGGAGAGGTACTCGGCGCCGAAGCGATCCCAACCGAATATCACACCTGCACCGTCACGGCCCTCGAGGACAGTGAAATCTGTTCCTTGCGCTATCGCGAACTCGAAGCACTTTGCGACCGAGATCCGAAAATCTCGCGCCAATTCCGTCTTCTGCTCGGAAGAAAAATTGTCGCGGCGCATCAAAACCTGCTCATCCTCGGCTGCACCAACTCAACACAGCTGCTGGCTTCTTTCCTGCTGAACCTTGCAAGAAAGTTCGAAGCCCGAGGATTCTCAAAAAGCGAGTTCGTCCTAAGAATGACTCGAGGCGAACTCGGCAGTTTCTTGGGCCTCAAGCTCGAGACCGTCAGCAGGACGCTCACCCACTTTGATGAATTGAACCTGATTGAAATTAACCAGAGACACGTTCGCATCATCAACCTGGAAGGGCTTAAAGCCGTCGCTAAAGAATCGGGGCGCGCCAAGAGAAAAACATTACAAGAGTGATGCTAAGGCTTCGTGCTTAACGCTTCATGAAACTCAAATCTTGAAAATCAAAAAAACGACTATTGCATTTGTCGCTGGTTCTTTTGAATTAATTTTGCGCAATTCTTGAAATAGATGACTTGTTTTTCTCAATTAAATAGAAATAATCGAGAAATTATGCTCCATAACCCTGATAAAAGTGAGAATACGTGGTCAATTTTCTGTTTTTAGCCTTATTTTTCCATAGAATTCTAAAAAGGCAGTTAACTCTGCCCGATAACCACAAACGAGAAAGGTAGAAAATGACTATCAAAATTACTAGACGTTCTGTCTGTACCCTTGGAGCAGCAGCTTTAGGCTGCGCAGCATTCCCTTCTTTCGCCGCTGAAGATCCGATCCGTATTATTGTCCCCTATCCTCCCGGAGGTCCTTTGGACGTCACAGCCCGTGCCGTCGCTGAAGAAGCCCGTCATGACCTGGGCAATATCATTGTTGAAAACAAGCCGGGTGCCGGCGGCAACATCGGTGTGGACTACGTTGCAAAACAGGCTCCGGACGGAAAGACAATCGTCATGGGCGCCTTAGCAACGCACGCTGTGAACCCCAACCTTTTCAACAAACTGCCCTACGATCCAATCAAGGACTTCACTCCGATTACGCTGATCGCTCAGACACCGAACGTACTGGTCATTACACCTGAATTCTCCCAGAAAACCGGCATCAAGACTGTTAAAGATTTGATCGCGTACGCCAAGAAGAACCCGGATGCTATTAACTATGCCTCCGGCGGCAACGGTTCCGCAGGTCATATGTCAGGCGAGCTTTTAAAGAACGCCACCGGCATCAAGATCGTCCACATTCCGTTTAAGGGCGCAGCGGCTGCTCAAATGAGCGTACTGAGCGGCGACACTCAGATGATTTTTGACAACCTTGCTTCTGCGAGCGCCAACATCAAAGCCGGCAAGTTAATTCCGCTCGCCGTGACAACAACGTTCCGTGCTCCCTCTCTGCCAAACGTTCCGACAATGGCTGAAGCCGGTGTTCCCGGATTTGATATTTCTACTTGGTACGCCTTCTTCGGACCGGCCAAGATGGACCCGAAAGTCGTTGATAAACTCAACCAAGCTTTTGTCAAAGCTATTAAGTCCAAACCCATGGCTGAACGCTTCGACAAGATGGGCGCCGTTGAAAAAGCCGGTACACCTGCTCAGCTGAACGACTTTGTAAAAGCCGAGCTCGTCAAATACAAAGAAATTGTGAAGACCAGCGGAGCGAAAGTAGACTAATACTCTGCTGAATTTGTACAACCTAGAAGGCCGGTTTCCGGCCTTCGTTAATTTTCGTTTTACCTATGATCAAGGATCAAAGAGATTTTTGGGCCGGTTTGATGTTCATGGCCTTCGGAGGTTTTTTCTGCCTCTACTCTGTTTACAACTACAACATCGGGACGGCCTCCCGCATGGGTCCGGGCTATTTCCCGATGCTGCTCGGCGGCTTTCTCTTTTTCCTTGGTTTTTTTATTACGGCTAAGTCAGTTCTTTTTAAAAGTACAGAAGAAGACGGCGGCAAATTCGGAAAGTTCGACTGGTACAACTTTTTTGTGATCTTGGGATCCGTCACGATTTTTGCCGTGCTGCTCAGACCTGCAGGTCTGATCCCTGCGACTGCTGTGATGGTTTTCTTGTCTTCTTTCGGCAACCGTCCTTTCCACTGGATACGGACCCTTCTTCTTTGTGCATTTCTATGCGTCGCCGTCTGGCTGATCTTTGTCCTCGGCCTTGATTTAACTGTGCCAATCTGGCCTGCTTTTCTGACGAACTAAGGGGCTGAATTATGGATTTACTGAATAATTTGGCTGTCGGTTTTGCCACCGCACTTTCTCTTCAGAACCTCCTCTACTGTTTCTTAGGTGTCACGCTCGGCACGTTGATCGGCGTTCTTCCGGGCCTGGGGCCGGTAGCAACGTTAGCCATGCTGCTGCCGATCACCTACACACTCGATCCGACTTCCGCACTGATTATGCTCGCCGGCATTTACTACGGCTCTCAGTACGGCGGATCAACGACTGCTATTTTGGTTAACCTCCCGGGCGAGTCAGCCTCAGTAGTTACTTGTTTAGACGGTTACCAAATGGCCCGCCAAGGAAAAGCCGGAACCGCTCTCGGTATCGCTGCAATCGGTTCTTTTATTGCCGGCTGCTTTGCAACGATTTTGGTTGCTGCTTTCGCACCTCCTTTGATAGAACTTGCCTTCAAATTTGGGCCGGCCGAATACTTTAGTCTGATGGTCTTGGGCCTTGTCGGCGCTGTTGTGTTAGCCAACGGTTCCGTACTCAAGGCTTTTGCCATGATCATCTTAGGTCTTCTTCTCGGTATCATCGGCGCGGACGTCAACTCCGGAACCTTCCGTTTCGATTTCGGCATTGCCGAACTCCAGGACGGCATCGATTTCGTCGCCATTTCTATGGGCCTGTTCGGATTCACGGAAATTATCGTAAATTTGTCCAAGGGCGAAGCGCGCGATTCCATTACAGAAAAAGTCGGTTCTATTTGGCCGAGCCGCAAAGAGTTATGCAAGGCCGCGCCGGCCATTACCCGCGGTACCCTGCTGGGCTCCTTCCTTGGTATTCTTCCCGGCGGCGGTGCCCTGCTTGCCTCTTTTGCTTCCTACACGCTTGAGAAAAAAGTCGGCGGCAGCCATGCTAATCCTCCGTTTGGTAAAGGAAATATTGCCGGTATCGCCGGTCCTGAATCCGCCAACAATGCCGGAGCTCAGACGAGTTTCATTCCGATGCTCACACTCGGTATTCCCTGCAACGCCACGATGGCGCTGATGATCGGCGCCCTGATGATTCACAACATCACACCGGGACCGCAGGTAATGAGTTCCAACCCCACACTCTTTTGGGGGCTGGTGGTTTCCATGTGGATCGGCAACCTGATGCTTGTCATTTTGAATCTGCCTTTGATCGGTGTTTGGGTTCAGCTGCTGCGCGTGCCTTACGGACTGCTCTACCCGATGATTCTGACTTTCTGCTGCATCGGCGTTTATTCCATTAACAACAATCCGTTTGATGTCTACATCACGATTATCTGTGGTGCACTTGGCTACCTTTTTGCAAAACTTAAGTGTGAACCAGCGCCATTGATCCTGGGCTTCATTCTCGGACCGATGATGGAAGAAAACCTCAGAAGAGCGATGCTGCTTTCTCGTGGGGATCCTTCGACCTTCTTTACGCGCCCCATCTCTCTCGTTCTCTTGATGATGGCCATCTTCCTGTTGCTGCTCATCCTCTTACCGAGTATTAAGAAAGGCCGCGAGGTAGCGTTCAAGGAAGACTAAATATTGTGCTGGGACAAGGATTCTGTTAATCTGAAATCCTTGTCAAGAGCGGAAAAGTCGGCGCCTGCCGCCGTGTGTCCCTTCGGGGATACGAATGTATCGTGAGGGTTCTTCGAGTTTTCGGAGAGGGTGTCCACGGACAAGGAGTTCCCGCTTCTCGATTGAAAATCGGAGCGGGAATTTTATTTTCAAAAATTCCACTAGCAACCACACTTCTTCTCGATTCAAAAGACCCGAACATTTTCTCTGTTCCAGCTCGGTAAGCTTGTGAAGGTTGAAATCAAAGTTTCTATACGCCTTTTCAGAGAGTCCTCTTCTCTCAACCTTTCTCTCACAGATCTTCTTCAAACAATCGGCATGCGGACATCTAATCGAGTTTGGAAGGGGAACAATTTCAAGCCGTTTCTTCGGATATGTATTCGGGCTCTCTATTTCTTCTAGAACTCATTTGTGAAGAAAACAGCAGACCACTAAGACGAAGGGCTGCCCGAAGACAGCCCTTCGAAGATGCCGCTTGGCACCAAGGAGCAACTAAGTAATTGCCGCCTCTAGACCTGAGAGGCGGCGCCATGCTTTAGAACATGATCGGATCGTAGTATCCGGAGAAGAGGATCGAGGCTCTCAGCAGGAGCGCACCGATAATGCCGAGAATCGCACTGCAGGCCAGAATCTTATGACTGCGAGTGAGAAGATTCAGGAGCAGAGGCACGACGGAACCGAGAATAATCACGCCGACCCAGAACATCACGGCATGAGGACCGCTGATCAGAGCTTCTGCACCGGCTCTGGCGCCGGCAAGCGCGGAACCGAGGGCAACGTGGACAAAGGCAAAAATGGTAAACAATTCTGCAACTTCAACCCAGAAGGAAGTTCTTCTGCTCCAGCGAACGGTATCCGGATCGATCCATTTCATGATCATGAAAAGTTCAATACAGCCGATGGAGCTGGCCATGCCGGACATGATCCAAAGCAGAGGAATCAAAGCGGTATTCCACAAAGAGATGCCGACAGCTTGTGTCAGAAGAAAACCGGAATAAATCGTGCAGAAAACACCCAGCGCAGCAAAGATTCCGTTGAACCAATTGGACTTGGCCATGTTCTGCCAGTTTTCACTCTTGAAAATGATCTTGGCGCAGATCATGGAGTAGAACACAGAGCCGATGCACAGCAGCGAGAGCAGGCAGATGCCGATGAACATCCAGGACTGGAAGTTAAAGGAAAAGTCAGCTAATGCGCTGAAAACGGCAAACGGAAGATTGAGCATTCGGGCCAAATGGCTGACGACTAAGAGCGTTCCGAGAATACCGGACACCGTCAGAAGATAAACGAAGTTCTTCTGTCTGATCCAGTAATTTAGGAAAAATCCCATGCCGGAGAGACCGACGAGCCAGAGGAATATGGCAATCGTCCATCCCCAATGAGCGGCTTGAAGCTGAGGAGTAAAAGAAGTTAATTCGATCATTTGGACACCACCACAAAGAAGTTAGGTTTCGTGCCTTTATTCGGCATGAGAAGCTCAGTTCTGCTGGACGCGATCTTTTGAGAGATTTCAGACTGAGGATCCAAAATATCTCCGAACAGACGAGCTTCCGCAGGACAGGCCTGGACACAGGCCGGCTGCTTGCCCTCCTTGATCATTTCCATACAGCCCGGGCTGATGCATTTCATCGGCAGACCGGTAATAGGATGGCTCCAGCGAGCGTCGTACGGACAGCTGGCAATACAGTAGTTGCAGCCGACGCACTTATCCGGATCATTTCTGACTAGGCCGTTTTCGTCGTAGTAGTTCGCACCGAACGGACAAGTCTTAACACAAGGTGCGTTTTCACACTGCTGGCACTGAACCAGCAGATTAACGGGACTTCTCTCTTCGGAACGGAAAATACGGATATTGGATGCGGGCCAGTTTCTGCCCGGAATGCTCTTGTTATGCATTTCAGGGAAGTTGGTCTGAGAACAGGCCAAAATGCAGGCGCCGCAGCTGATGCATTGTGTGGCATCAAAAAGATGCGCTAATTGTTTTTTCTTTTGAACCATGATTTTTAGCCTCTTACCTTCTTAATGCGCACGGAACTGTTATTCGCAACGTTGCCGAAGATCGGCTGCGCATAGCCTGTCGCAAACCAATGAGAGTTAATACCTTCTTTAACGAATTGGTACTCAGGATCATTCACAAGGTGTTTCGTTCGGTTGCCGCCGGAGAAGCCGAAGGCGAAAACGGCACCCGGTACCACCTTCTTGGTCACGGTAATCCGAGCTTGACCGACATATTTGGTATCAATACCCTCAATTTCGGCCATATCGCCGTTCCTGATACCCAGTCGCTGAGCATCAACAGGATTCATCCAAACAGTTCTGTCGCCCAGATAACGAGTCGGCTGCGTAAACATATTCAGACCGGAACAAGTCACGCAGTTCTTTCCGGAAACCAGAATGAATTCATTGCTGTTCTTCTTCGGAGCGGTAAACGCAGGCGAAGGAATATAGCCCGAAACCGGAGCGATAGCCTTTTCGGTGGCTTCGTTCTTGAAGCTCTGGAAAGCATAGATTTCGACCTTGCCGCTCGGCGTCCCAAAGGGTTTGTGATACGGGTACTCGTTATATTTCTTTGTCTTGATCGTTGACCAGCCCTGAGTCTCGATATCCTTTTTGATCTTTTCGGCCCAGCCGGGTTTCTGGCTTTCGCACTTGGCAAGGAACTTGTTGAAACCTTTGTCGGTAAAAGCATCAAAATATTTATTGAATTCTTCGGCCGTCTTGCATTCTTTGTATCCGACACGTTCGGCTTTTTCCGGGAAGGCTCTTCTCAAAATCTCCAGCAGAATCCACACATCATGACGTGCCTCACAGCCTTTGGGCGGTGTGAGACCCGGATCGGAAAGATAAATGGATCCGTTAAGCGCCCATTTGACGCCTGCCATCTCTTTTCTTTCCATGAAGTAGGTGGCCGGCAGTACGTAGTCGGCATAGTCCACGAGTTCCTGCGGAAGAACATCCTGAACCACACAGAGTTCGAGCTTCTTAAGCTGTTCGGCCAATTCCTGAGAATTGGCTTCACGATGGAACATGGTTGTTCCGACAAAGAAAACGCCTTTGATCGGGTAAGGTTTGCCGGTTACAGCAGCCTGCAGTGCAACTTTGAAAGTTGCAGATGCTTCGGGATAAACGATCTTATCGATGCGTTTTTCCTTAGCCATCTGCCATTTTTCTCCGTTGGGACCTTTTCCTGCAGAAACGCTCGGAACGCTGAAGCCCGCACCGGCTGTGACAACTAAACCTCCCGGAATGTCAATATTACCGTTCATCGCATTGGCTATGCAGATCAGCTGGTAAAGTTGGACGTCTGTTCCGTTCTTAGAGGTATACCAGCCGTCGTCAATCACGCCCTTAAGATTCGTGAACTCCTTCGCAATACGAAGCAGGATGCCGGGTTCAACACCGGTGATTTCATAGACTTTTTCCGGTGTGTATGGAGCGGCAGTTTCTTTAACCACTTCATATGCAGTCTTCACAGGAATGGTAGTTCCGTCAGTCAGTTTGACCGGAGCGACGCCTTCGAGCACAGCCTTGAAAGCAGGATCTTCATCAAAGACCACAGCGCCGGCTTCATTTTTCTTCAAGCCTCGGAAGGAAAGTTCTCCGGTAGCATTCGCAACGACGTACTTTGCTTTATCTCCTCCTTCGATGACATCCGCCTGAGTAAGCGGACGGCCGTTGTCTCTGACGAGATATGCACCGTTGGTGAACCTCTGAATAAAGTCAAAGTCGGCTGTTCCGTCCTGGATCATGCGGTTGATGAGACCCATTACGAAAGCTGCGTCCGTCGAAGGACGAATACCAACCCAATCCACATCACCGTAGGAGATGTCCGGCATTCTCGGATCGATGGAGACCACGCGGGCACCGTTTGCGCGAGCAATGTTCAATGTGTGGAGCGCACCCATAGCCGCGCCCATCGAACGGCCGATGAGAAGCAAATAACGCAGGTTGGCGTAATCCGGTTCCATTTTGCCGGCGCCGTCAAAACCTTTACCAAACACCCAGTGGCGGCCGCTGATACCGCCGGCGTTGCAGGAAGAGGCATGTCCGATGTTGTTCGGGGAGCCCAGCGGAAGTGTGATCCACTTGCTGAATCCTGAGAAAGTGTGCGAAGTCGAAGCAATACTGCTTTCCCCGTACTTTTCAACGATCGTTTTCAGCTGACCTGCGATACCGTCCAAAGCCTCGTCCCAGGTAATTTCTTTGAATTTTCCTTCGCCCTTTTCTCCGACGCGTTTCAGAGGTTTTTTCAGGCGGAGCGGGTGGTTCCAGACCCACATAGTTGCCGCGGATCTCCCGCAGTAGCCCTGCTGAGGATGCCCCGGATTTGGGAAAATACGAACAGTTTTTTCAGAAACAGGTTCGCCTTCTTTACGCATTTCTACCAGACCGCAGAAGGCGCCGCACATCGTGCAGGCGACAGGATGTTTTGTCCAGCCTTCCTGCTCGAGTTTTTTAATTTGTTCGGCAAACGCCAAGTTCGGAAGACACGGAGAGGCAGCTGCTGCGGCAGCCAATGCCCCTCCTTTCATAAGTGCCCGTCGAGAGACGGACAGATTTACGATTCTGTCAGACATCTTGATTTCTTGTCCTAAGGTTATTGGGGTTTGTTAAGAGATGTAATCTCTTTAACTGTCTCCGATCCTAGACCCTCTGACGGATTAATCCTATAAGACAAATATCTGTAAGATAAATATCTTAGATTTCTAAAATATCAAGATATCTCTTTGAATTCTCATTATTATTTTTGCTGTTTTATCATAAACTCTATTCCCCGCCTATTTTTTATCAATAAACTTGCCTATTTCTCTATTAAAATTAAGTAAATGCGTGGAAATGTAAGCGATATTCGACATCCCAAAAATAAAGGATAAGAGTCAATCTTTAATA
>ERZ772889.3761-NODE-3761-length-10241-cov-3.927155_pt1 | contig 10241 bp, 7 predicted proteins | sample MGYA00512127_ERZ772889 | MGnify/ENA primary metagenome ERZ772889 (study PRJEB29015, sample SAMEA2737689) | human gut metagenome | biome: human gut; feature: human-associated habitat; material: faeces | place: China | collected 2012 ... | reverse complement strand
ATCCAAATCAACATAATTTCTTCATTTAATTGTTATACTAATTCTTTTAGCAAAAACCTTGCCAAAAGAAAGGTTATCAGTCATTTCTGTCCAAAGATAAAGATTTTATTTTTCTATTCAGGCAACTTTACGTAATTTTGCTCCATATTGAAAGAAAGACCATGATAGTTTGTATAGCCGAAAAGCCCAGCGTGGCACGTGACATCGCCGATGTGCTGGGAGCCAAGAACCGAAAAGAAGGATACATTGAAGGAAACGGATACCAGGTAACCTGGACATTCGGTCATCTGTGTACCCTGAAGGAACCGCATGAATATACTCCTTCGTGGAAAAGCTGGAGCTTGAGCAGCCTGCCCATGATTCCTCCCCGCTTCGGAATCAAGCTGATAAACGACAGCGGAATTGAAAAGCAGTTTCACATCATCGAAAAGCTGATGCAGGAAGCTGAAATGATTATCAACTGCGGGGATGCCGGCCAGGAAGGAGAACTCATCCAGCGGTGGGTAATGCAAAAGGCCGGTGCCAAATGTCCGGTCAAACGACTCTGGATTTCCTCACTGACGGAAGAGGCTATACGCGACGGATTTGCCAACCTGAAAGATCAGGCTGAGTTCCAGCCGCTCTACGAAGCCGGACTGAGCCGCGCCATCGGTGACTGGACTTTGGGCATGAATGCCACCCGACTATACACCTTGAAATACGGACAGAACAAACAGGTACTTTCCATCGGACGAGTACAGACACCTACCCTTGCACTCATCGTAAACCGACAAGCCGAAATAGACAACTTTAAGCCGGAACCTTATTGGGAACTGAAAACAGTTTACCGAAACACTACTTTCTCGGTTACCAAAGGCAAATTCACGAAGAAAGAGGAAGGGGAAGCTTTCCTGGAAATAGTCCGGCAAAAAGAATTCACCGTCACCGACATATCAGAAAAGAAAGGGAAGGAATATGCTCCCCGCCTTTTCGACCTGACTTCGTTGCAGGTGGAATGTAATAAGAAATTTGCTTTCACGGCTGACGATACATTGAAGCTGATCCAGTCGCTATACGAAAAGAAAGTGACAACCTACCCGCGTGTCGACACCACTTTCCTAAGTGACGATATCTATCCTAAAGTTCCCAACACACTTAACGGCCTGGTTGACTATATCGACCTGACAGCCTCGCTGCTGAAGGCGAAAATACGGAAAGACAAACGTGTATTCGACAATTCGAAGGTGACGGATCACCATGCTATCATCCCGACCGGTGTACCAGCACGCAACCTAACGGACAACGAACGGAAGGTGTACGACCTGGTGGTCCGCCGTTTCATCGCAGCTTTTTACCCAGACTGCGAAATCTCGACTACTACGGTATTGGGTAAAGTCGACAAAGTAGATTTCAAGGTAACAGGCAAACAGATATTGAAACCGGGATGGCGCGTTGTGTTCGGAGCAGAGCAGAAAGACTCGGACGCCGAACCGTCAGATGAAGAAGGCGTACTGCCGGATTTCATAAAAGGAGAAAGTGGCCCCCACAAACCGACATTAGGCGAAAAATGGACACAGCCGCCCAAACCCTACACCGAAGCGACATTGCTCCGCGCCATGGAAACAGCCGGTAAACTTGTGGACAATGACGAATTGAGAGACGCATTGAAGGAAAACGGTATAGGCCGTCCTTCCACCCGCGCCGCCATCATCGAGACTTTATTCAAACGCAATTATATCCGCAAGGAACGCAAGAACCTGTTTCCTACAGCTACCGGTGTGGAACTCATCGACACGATACAGGAAGAGCTGCTGAAAAGCGCCGAACTGACCGGTCTTTGGGAAAAGAAACTACGACAAATCGAACGGGGCACCTACGAAGCCCGTACTTTTTTGGAAGAGCTTAAGCTGATGGTCCATCAAGTAGTGATCAACGTCCTCTCCGACCAGACCGGACGCACCATCACAATCGAGCAGGCTGCTCCAGAGAAGCCCCAAACCGAAAAGGAGCCGAAAGGGGAAAAAACGCGCAAACCGCGTGCCAAGAAGGAAAAGACTGCCGGTCAACCAGAATCAACAACCGTTCCCGTAAAGCCGGTATGCCCGATCTGTAAGAAAGGTAGCATCCTGCGTGGAAAAACGGCTTACGGCTGTTCCGAATATAAAGATGGTTGTACTTTCCGCATGGATTACGCCACCTATGGCGAAGGATTGTCGGATGAGGAATTAGTGAAGGTGATCAGTGGAATCAGAAAGGATTAAACCGACAAATTGGTTTACACTTTCTTTACGATAAATCAAATATGAAAACATAATTAATAAAGAACTACAAAGTATTTTAAAACAAAATGGGATTTAATAATTAATCTAAAATCAATGAAAGAAGAATGGTTCCCTTTGGTTAATGAAAAGGGAGAGACAATAGGAAAAGCTACCCGTAAGGAGTGCCATAACGGATCGAAAATGTTACATCCGGTAGTGCACCTACATATTTTCAATAAAGCAGGTGACCTCTACCTACAAAAGCGTTCGATAAACAAAGATATCCAACCCGGTAAATGGGATACAGCAGTAGGGGGACATATTGACTACGGAGAGACGGTCGAAGATGCCCTTCACCGGGAAGTACGGGAAGAATTAGGGATAACAGATTTTATCCCGCAATTCATCACCCGTTATGTATTCGAATCGGCTATAGAAAAAGAGTTAGTCAACACCTACCGTACCATTTACGACGGTCCGATCATCCCTGCCCCTCCCGAACTGGACGGTGGACGTTTCTGGTCTCCTTCCGAAATCCTCGAAAATATGGGAAAAGGAATTTTCACACCCAACTTCGAAAGGGAATATAAACGGTTATTCATGTAAACTACAAAAACACTAAAACAATGGCAAAAGAATTAGAACTCAAGTACGGCTGTAACCCCAACCAGAAGCCATCGCGCATTTTCATGCAGCAAGGGGAGTTGCCCATAGAAGTCTTGAACGGACGTCCCGGATATATCAACTTCCTGGATGCTTTCAACAGCTGGCAATTAGTAAAAGAACTGAAAGAAGCAACTGGACTGCCCGCCGCCGCTTCCTTCAAGCACGTAAGTCCGGCAGGGGCCGCCGTGGGTATCGAGATGAACGATACGTTGAAGAAAATCTATTTTGTGGACGATCTTCCGCTCACTCCGCTTGCAACCGCCTATGCTCGCGCCCGCGGTGCCGACCGTATGTCGTCCTACGGCGACTTCATCGCACTCAGCGACATATGCGACGAAGCGACTGCACGCCTCATCAACCGCGAAGTTTCCGATGGCGTCATTGCTCCCGACTATACGTTGGAAGCGCTTGAAATCTTGAAAAATAAACGGAAAGGCACTTATAATATCATCAAAATCGATCCAGACTACTGCCCCGCTCCTATCGAACACAAAGATGTTTTCGGCATCACATTCGAACAGGGACGTAACGAGATCAAATTAGACGAAAACCTGCTGACCAACATCCCGACCCTGAACAAAAATTTCCCAGACGAAGCGAAACGCGACCTGATCATCGCCCTTATCACACTGAAATATACGCAGAGCAACTCAGTCTGCTACGTTAAGGACGGACAGGCCATCGGTATCGGTGCCGGCCAGCAAAGCCGTATCCACTGTACCCGTCTGGCGGGCAACAAGGCAGATATCTGGTACTTACGCCAGCATCCGAAAGTAATGAATCTGCCTTGGATCGAGAAAATCCGTCGTGCAGACCGAGACAACACGATCGACGTCTACATCAGCGACGACCACGAAGATGTTTTGGCCGACGGTATCTGGCAACGGTTTTTCAAGGAAAAACCGGAAATCCTGACACGCGAAGAAAAACGTGCCTGGCTGGACACACTTAAAGGCGTTTCATTGGGCTCCGACGCCTTTTTCCCCTTCGGTGACAATATCGAACGGGCACACAAAAGCGGCGTAGATTATATCGCACAGGCAGGCGGTTCCGTCCGTGACGATCATGTGATCGACACGTGTGACAAATACGGCATCGCAATGGCATTCACAGGTGTACGGTTGTTTCACCATTAACAAGGGAATTCTTGTTTTTAAAACATTAGTGTTTTTCACATTTGGTTCTTCGTCAATTAAGAGGTAACACTTGACAACCAAAGTTCAACAAATAAAGAAGTTTGAATGAAATCAATAGAGAATGATATACTTCTACATGCAATTGAATAAACCAATGAATAGCAAAATACAATAAATGGAAACCTCTAAATTGACGAAGAACCAAAGATTTTATGGAATAACACGTATTCTGCCCTACGCTTGAACCTCAAGAGGGCATTTAAGCAGCTTCCGGTAAAAAACTACTCGTCCTTATAAAATTACTCCTCCAACATCCCTTCCAAATAACGGTCGGGAGCTAACCCTATGCTCTGGAGGAATCCCGCCAGAGCGCTATATGTTAAACTATTCTCCGACAAGTTCATCAAGGCAATCCGGCGGAGACATCCGAACGGGATCGCATAATCCACATAAGGGACCAAGTTAGCCCCTATAAAATCATATCCCGCTTCTACCGGATCACAAAATTGTACAAGCCGCCATTCCTGTTCAGAGGCCCAACAAGGTTCCCGCACTTCCAGGCAAGCATTGCAAAGCATCGAGAAGAAACGTGAATCCCGCTTGAACCCGGTATGCTCTTCATCATAAAAGAATTTGTCATATTCCCGCCTCATCTGCGAAACAAACGCGTTCAGATTCTCCTCCTCATTATATTTGCAACGGAGCAAGTATTTTTCCTCCGACAAACTATACTCACCTAGTGCCCCGTAATCGAAAGTCAGCCGCAAACAGGAAGTATCCTTTTCCTTCACACCGGAAGGGATTTCCAAATTCTGGTAAAGGGAAAGAGCGTACATCTCCACCTCCGGTCCGATAAGCATCCGGCGGTTCTCCCGGAAAAAAGGAATATTTTGTTTACTAAGCTCCGGCCCGATGCCTTTTTGCTCTTCATGCAACACGATCGAACGGCGAAGCAGGGACAAACCGTATCCGATTATTTCGTCCGACTTGGCATACAACAAATTAGGAACATGCAAGGTGAATGTTCCCGGCGTCTTCGACTCCTTGCATCCGCGAACAAAGGATTCTATTGAAACATAGGAATATAAATCCATCTTTTATGATTTTTTTGGACGTCAAATATACAATTTATATTAGAGATTATCTACCTTTGTTAAAACTTTTATAAACTACATAAAACCAATAAAACAAAATGAAACGTCGTGATTTCCTTAAGACCAGTGTTGTAGCAGGTGTAGCCTTATCTCTGAACTTTGAAGGATTACAGGCTGCTCTCTCCTCGAATACAGTAGCGGTAGAGCAAGCACCCGATCTGGTAGCAGTAATGGGCGGTGAACCGGCAGTCATGCTCGACAAAGCCTTAGAAGCGCTTGGCGGCATCGGCAAATATATCAAAAAAGGGCAGAAAGTCGTTATTAAGCCCAATATCGGCTGGGACCGTACACCGGAACTGGCCGGTAATACCAATCCTGAATTGATAAAGGCCCTCGTAAAGAAATGTTTCGAAGCTGGAGCCGAAAAGGTAACGGTATTCGACCACACGTGCGACAACTGGCAGAAATGTTACGAGACAAGCGGCATCGCCGCCGCCGTAAAAGAAGCAGGTGGTATCATCATGCCAGGCAACGACGAAAAATATTTCAAAGAAGTAGACATTCCCGACGGCGTGACACTGAAAAAAGCCAAGATACACGAGTCACTGATCGAAGCGGACGCCTGGATCAATGTTCCCATCCTGAAGAACCACGGAGGAGCCAAGCTGTCATGCGCAATGAAGAATATGATGGGGATCGTCTGGGACCGCCGCTTCTTCCACCAGAACGACTTGCAGCAATGTATCGCCGATATCTGTACCTGGAAGAAGAAACCGGTTCTGAACATCGTGGATGCCTACCGCATGATGCATCAGAACGGTCCGCAAGGAAAAAGTGCAGCTGACGTGGCTACGTTGAAATCGATGATTGTTTCTCCGAATATCGTCGCCGTCGATACGGCCGCCCTCGCTCTGTTCAACCAGGTAAAGAAATTGGATATGGCTGCCGTTGGACATTTGAGCAAAGGGGAAGCTCTTAAATTAGGTTCTACCGATCTGAAAAAAATAAACATCAAACGTATTAAGATCTGATGAAGAAACGGAATTATCTAAAGGGATTGAGAGTTTTGCTCGCAATCCTCTTTTTTGTACCCATACTTTTGTTTTTCGTAGACTTTTCAGGAGTTTTACCGGATAGTGTACATCGTTTGCTGCATCTGCAACTGATGCCGGCCTTGTTGGGAGGAATGGTCGGTCTGATCGTGTTCCAATTCTTGCTGGCACTGGTATTCGGACGTATTTATTGTTCCACGATATGTCCGGCAGGCGTATTCCAGGATATCATCAACCGTCTATTTTGCATCGGTAAGAAAAAGAAGAAAGGAAGCCGTCGTTTTACTTACCACAAGCCGATGAACCGGCTACGCTACGTACTGCTGGTAATTACGGCAGTCATGGCTGTTTTCGGTCTTAGCGAATTGTGCCTGCTCTTAGACCCGTACAGCAACTTCGGACGTATTGCGGCAAGTCTGTTCCGTCCGATCGTGATGTGGGGGAATAACATACTCGCCGACCTGCTGATGAAAGTGGACAACTACTCGTTGTTCCATGTGACAATCAGTACCGTGACGGTTTCCGGTCTGATCGTAGCAACCATCGCATTGCTTGTTTTCATCGTCATGACTGTTTTCCGCGGACGATTGTTCTGTAATACGATCTGCCCTGTCGGAGCTTTGTTGAGTCTTTTCTCGCGCTACTCGTTCTTCCGTATAACTTTCGATAAGGAAGCCTGTACGCATTGCGGGAATTGCGAACATACCTGCAAGGCGGAAGCGATCGACAGCAAAAACCTGACGATCGATACATCCCGTTGCGTAGATTGTTTCAATTGTGTTTCTTCCTGTGCCAAAGGCGGCTTGCAGTATCGTCTACAATTTCCGGGTATGAAACAGGAGGAGACAGTCGATACCCAAGCTGTAAAGGAATTATATTCCAGCCAACTGACAGTCGCCAACAGCCGCCGTACATTTCTGGCCACAAGTGCAACCATTGCCGCCTCACTGCCGATCGCATCTGCGATTGCCGAAGGAGGAAAAGGAAAAATGAACAGAAAAGGCAGAAAGAAGTGGCCTCCCCTCACGCCTCCGGGTTCTATCAGCCTGGAACGTTTCAAAGACAAATGTACAGGATGCCAGATATGTGTCGTCCGCTGTCCGAGCCAGGTCTTGCGCCCGACAGGATTGGAATACGGTTTGGATTATATGTTGAAACCACGTCTGGCCTATATCAGCAGTTATTGCAACTACGAGTGCACAGTCTGTTCCGACGTATGCCCTACCGGTGCGATCAAACCTCTGACTATCGAAGAGAAGACAACGACACAGGTCGGCATTGCCACTTTCTTCAAAGGCCGTTGTGTTGTTAATACGGAAGAGAAAGACTGCGGTGCCTGTGCAGAACATTGCCCGACCCAGGCCGTACACATGGTTCCTTACAAAGGAACACTGACAATCCCGCAGATCAACCCTGACCTTTGTATCGGATGCGGCGGATGCGAATCGATCTGTCCGGTACGCCCAATGCGTGCCATCATCGTCAAATCGAACGTTGAGCACAAATTCGTCGAAAAGCCTAAAGAAGAGGAAATCAAAGAAATTGAGGTAGACGATTTCGGTTTCTGATTAACGATATATAACCGACTATATTATGAGGCCTTATTTGTGAAAGTAAGGCCTTTTCTTTATCTTTGCAGCCATGAAATTCGAATTACAACATAACGACACAAAATCAAATGCAAGGGCGGGTCTGATTACCACTGATCATGGAGTAATTGAAACGCCTATTTTTATGCCGGTCGGCACACAGGGCACAGTTAAAGGCGTCCACATGACCGAGTTGGAAGAAGATATCAACGCACAAATCATTTTAGGAAACACATACCATTTATATCTCCGTCCCGGATTGGAAATATTAGAACAGGCAGGCGGATTGCACAAATTCAACACATGGAATCGGCCAATCCTGACAGATAGCGGTGGTTTCCAGGTTTTTTCTCTTTCCGAAAACCGCAAGTTGCATGAGGAAGGCGCCATGTTCCGCTCACATATCGACGGCTCCAAGCATCTGTTTACCCCGGAAAAGGTTATGGATATCCAGCGGATCATCGGGGCAGATATCATTATGGCTTTCGATGAATGTTGTCCGGGCGATGCCGATTATGAATACGCGAAAAAGTCCCTCGGTCTGACGGAACGTTGGCTGGACCGTTGTTTCGAACGTTTCAACTCTACAGAGCCGAAATACGGTTACCAGCAAAGTCTTTTCCCGATTGTACAAGGTTGTGTTTATCCGGAACTGCGCCGAAAGGCAGCCGAGAATGTAGCGGAAAAGGGCGCTGACGGCAATGCGATCGGTGGCCTGGCAGTAGGCGAACCAACAGAGAAGATGTACGAGATGATCGAAGTAGTCAACGAGATCCTGCCGAAAGACAAGCCTCGTTACCTAATGGGAGTCGGCACACCGATCAATATTTTAGAGGGGATTGAACGGGGTATCGATATGTTCGACTGCATCATGCCGACGCGCAACGGACGTAACGGACAGATATTTACCCGCTTCGGCACGATCAATATGCGTAATAAGAAATGGGAGAACGACTTCTCTCCTATCGATCCGGATGCTCATTCGGCTATCGACACGCGCTACAGCAAGGCGTATCTACACCATTTGATCAAAGTGAATGAGATGTTAGGACTTCAACTGGCATCAATTCATAACCTCGCGTTTTACCTGTGGCTCGTAAAAGAGGCACGCAAACATATTATTGCCGGCGATTTCACGACCTGGAAGAGTGAAATGGTCCGTCAATTATCAAACCGGTTATAAGCAAACTATCACATGAAATTCAAACTGAAACGGATAGACTGGTATATCATCAAGCAATTCTTAGGTACTTATATCTTTGCGATTGCCCTGATTATCGCTATCTCGGTCGTCTTCGATATAAATGAGAAGATCGACAAGTTCCTGAGTCCGGACGTACCGTTGAAAGCGATTGTCTTCGACTATTACATGAACTTCATCCCGTATTTCGCGAACCTGTTCAGTCCGTTGTTTACTTTCATTGCCGTTATCTTCTTCACCTCAAAGTTAGCAGACAATTCAGAAGTGATCGCAATGTTGGCGAGCGGGATGAGTTTCCGGCGTCTGATGTTGCCTTACGCGATTTCGGCAGGGATCATTGCACTCAGTACGTTTGTGCTGAACGCTTATATCATTCCGCCTGCCAACGCCACGCGTATCGACTTCCAAAACAAATATATCAAGAATAAGAAGGTAGACTATGTCCGTTCCGCCCAATTGGAGATCGAGCCGGGCGTAATCGCCTATTTCGACCGCTACGACGCGCGTTCCGGGATGGGATACCGTTTCTCTTTGGAGCACTTCGAGAACAAGAAGATGATTTCACGCCTCACGGCAAACTCCATCAAATACGATTCGCTATACAATTGGACGCTGATCGACTACATGATCCGCGACTTCGACGGGATGCGCGAACATATCACCGAAGGGAGCCGCATGGACACCACATTGACAATCGTCCCTTCGGACTTCCTGATCTCTGTCAATGACTGCGAGACGATGACTTCTTCCGAACTGTCCACGTATATCGACCGCCAGAAGAAAAGAGGGATCGGCAATATCCAGACGTTCCAGATCGAATACCACAAACGTTTTGCCGCCATCATGGCCGCCTTCATCCTGACCTCCATCGGAGCCTCGCTCTCTTCCCGCAAGATCAAAGGAGGCATGGGGTTAAACATCGGCATCGGACTGGCCTTGAGTTTCTCCTACATCCTCTTCACCACCGTCACATCGACCTTCGCCATCAACGGCAACCTCAGCCCTGCTATGGCCGCCTGGATTCCGAATATATTGTATACGTTTATCGCGATTTATTTGTACCGGAAGGCACCGAGATAAGAAATGTTTTGCAAAACCAACCATCATACTATCATAATCGTCCGTATATTGTTTTAAAACAGTGTGTTACAACATGACAGTTGCCGTTTTATACTATCATTCATCTGTCATAACCATGTAATCGTCTCGTAATCGTCTCCGCGATGCTACCTTTGCCATTTATGGGGGAGTAAATTTCTTATA
>ERZ772889.3760-NODE-3760-length-10245-cov-2.708440_pt1 | contig 10245 bp, 13 predicted proteins | sample MGYA00512127_ERZ772889 | MGnify/ENA primary metagenome ERZ772889 (study PRJEB29015, sample SAMEA2737689) | human gut metagenome | biome: human gut; feature: human-associated habitat; material: faeces | place: China | collected 2012 ... | reverse complement strand
GTGAAGAAATCAGAGGGAACAGGAACGGGTGTTTTGTGAAATACGACAAGAAGAAGCGAAAATCAGACAAAAAAAATTCCTGTCCGGGGAAAAGAATTGTCCGAAAACTATTCAAATCTGAAAACAATAGAATTGAATTGTTGCAAAAATGAAAATAAGTGTGTTATAATGTTTATACAATAATCCTGTCGGACAGGTTATGAAAGGGTGATGAGTATGAAATTTATAATTATTGGCAAGAACATCGAGGTTACACCGGGGTTAAAGGCAGCGGTCGAGGATAAGATCGGCAAGCTCGAAAAGTATTTTAATCCTGATACAGAGGTTCATGTAACCCTGAGTGTTGAGAAGGACAGACAGAAGATAGAAGTTACTATACCGGTAAAGGGCAGTATCATCCGTTCGGAGCAGGTAAGCAACGATATGTATGTTTCCATCGATCTGGTAGAGGAAATCATTGAAAGACAGTTAAAGAAATATAAGAATAAATTAGCGGACCAGAAACAGGCGGCCAGTGTGTTCAAGAAGGAATTCATTGAGAAGGAATTCGAGGATGAAGAAGAGATTAAGATCATCCGTTCCAAGAAGTTCGACATTAAGCCGATGTATCCGGAGGATGCCTGCATCCAGATGGAACTGTTAGGTCACAGCTTCTTCGTATTCTGTAATGCAGAAACGGATCAGGTGAATGTGGTTTACAAGAGAAAGGGCAATACGTACGGTCTGATTGAACCCGAACTGTAAAGAGTTAATTTTAAATGTATTATGTATCATAACTGTGAAGGCATTAAGCGGTTACAAATATAAAAGTAAAAAGATGTGTGGCACTCCACACATCTTTTTGTTATACTGGGACTATGTTTGTTATTCATATTATAACTTTATTTATTTTCATATTGGTGCTGACCTGTGTGTTCCACAAAAGCTTTGTGGAAATGCTGCCTGTTGGCATAAGCGGTCTGGTGCTTTTATTGTACGTACTCAGTTTTGGCAGACACTTGGGCTGGATCGATGGAATTGCACCACTTTTACTTTGTGGGGGCGTTCTTTATTTCTTTACGAGAAAAAGAGAACAGCGGAAGGAGCTGTTAAGACAGTGTATCGAAATTCTGAAGGATCCGTCGACTATAGCGGGACTTATTCTACTGCTTCTGGTAGTGATCGGAGTATCCGGGAAGGTGGTAAGCTGGTGGGATGATTATAACTTCTGGGCAACGGATGTGAAGTCGATCTTTTACCGGAATGGATTTGCAGATAAGTATGCCAATGCAGCACCGGAGTTTGGAGATTATCCTCCGGGGACTCAGATGATGAAGTGGTGGTTCCTGCATTTCTCGCCGGGACAGTTCCGGGAGGGACTTTTATTTGCAGGATATTATGTGTTTAACCTGTCCTTTCTGCTTCCGTTATTACATTACATCCGGAAGAAAACACCGCTTAGCATGACGCTGGGAGCAATATTGCTCTGGATTTTCCCGACGATGACGGAGGTATTCTGGTGCGATGGAGGCTGCGCGGATTTTTCCATGGCGGTAGTGTATGGCGCATTTCTGGTGGCAGTCATTGACAGGAAAGATGTTTCACCGTGGCTTTATTACGGACGACAGGCATTATATCTGATGGTACTTGTACTCTGCAAAAATACCGGCTTTGTCTGGTATGCATTTGCGGTGTTGTTTTCCATCGGGGTTCAGATTTTAAACCGGAGAATGGGAGAAGACCTGTGGCAGAAAAGAACTGCCGTATGGGGAACACTTTCGGTGATGGCCCTGCCTTTGTTGAGTGGCGGAGGCTGGTTTGTGTTCTGCTATCTGCACCGCCGGGTGGCAAAGCTTACCGGAGCAGCCGTACAGATGGCGACCGGAGGCATGAATATCCCGGAGACCAGGGAACAGATGCTTCAGGCCTTTGGTGAAGCGTTCTTAAAATGGCCGCTGCACCGGAGCTCCACGTGGCTGTTTGATTTCAGCCCGCTTGTATTACTGTTATTTTTACTGGCGGTTTATATTCTGCTGATCGTGCGTAAGAAGCTGGATCGGGGAATGGGGCGGTTTTTGCTGATTTATACGGTAATAACAGCGATGTTATTCTATACGCTGGTACTGATCAGCCACCTGACCGTTTTTGCAGTGGAAACGCAATATCTCGAGCCGTATGGCATGGTAAGCTCCATTTCACGGTATGGGGCACCGTTTACGATCGGGGGTCTGTATCTGCTTGCCTATTATGTTATGCAGAGCTTTCCGGATAACCGCGGCTTTTACCTGTGTACGTTGGTGGTGCTGTTGTCATCCGATTATGCAAGCGCCTACCGTGCGATCTGGGGATACCGGACGGGTGTACAGGAGGAGCTTACAAAGCGCGAAGAGATTCTGGACGATGCCGCATATGAATTCGCAGAAAAGGTCGGTGCAGGAACGGATTCAGAAATAACCCGGGTGTTGTATGTGCGTGACAGCTCCGATGTAAGCTGGGTGAGGAACACTTACCTGAACTTCGAAGCGGCACCGGTTTCTGTGATGTACGCGAATGTGGAGCTTGCAAGCGTGAGCCGCGAAGAGCTTCTCTGCCTGATGGAGGAAGCCCATGCGACACACCTTTATATAGAAGGAATGCTTTATACTGCAGAAACACTTTATATGGAAGAAGCACTTCCTTAGTTTCCGTTGTTTAATACCGGGGCATCCGGATTTAACTGCAGATAAGTAGATACCGAAGGATCCTTCATGTGAAAGGTACGGAACCATTCCCTGGTTTCCACATTCTTTTCCGTGAGGGATCTGTTTTTGTATAAAAACCGGGTGAGGTCATAGCAGTCAATCCAGATCTCGTTGTTGCCCTCTTTCTGCGATTCATCAAAAATGAGCTGCAGACCGAAATGCAGATGCACGGTTTCAATGTTGTTCACATTTTCTTTGGCACTATAGCCGGTATGCCCCATGTAACCGATGACGTCCCCGGCGGTTACCACGCTTCCTTCCTTTAAATCCAACGCATAAGGGAAATTCTGGCGAAGGTGTGCATAGTAGTAGTAACGCTTTTTATCAAAGCTGCGGATTCCGATGCGCCAGCCGCCGTACTGATTCCAGCCAAGGGCTTCCACGTAACCGGACTCCACAGCGATGATGGGTGTACCGATCTGTATATAATATTGAATGATTTAGAAGGTGATTTTCAGATTTTCTCCATCGAAAATACAGTTCTTTACGATCTTACGGATCAGTTCGTTTTTTCCATGATAATCAATATCGTCAAAATGGTCAAGCAGGTAGCAGATCGACTGATAGATCTGATCGACAGCGTTTGTATTCTGGATCCGCTGTGCTTCTTTGATCTTGGCATCACGAAGAGCAGCTTCCGTTATCTGCTTTTGATGGTCCAGTTCTTCAATCTGCCTGATAATGTATTCGGAGGCACTGGATCCCATTGCCTGGGTAAGGGCATTGGTGAGGTTCATGATTGAGGCTTCGAGGTTATGTAAGATCTTCTTAAGATCTGCGGAAGATTGTGTGAAAACATCCTCCGGATGATCCATGGTAACTCTGGCCGGATCCAGCTGGATTTGTTTCAGCTTATTCAGAAAGACGGAGTCGAGCTTCTTGACCGGAGTATATCCGCTGTTACAATATTCTTTCCCATAACGCTGCATCCGGCGGCAGTAATAGTAGGAAAACTGAATATTGTTCTTCGTGTAAGTGCGGACTTCCATAGAGCCGCCGCAGGAACACTTCAATACTCCCTTTAGGATTCCTGCTTCATATTTGGCAGTCCGGATCATCTTATTGGTGCCGAGACGCTTCTGGGCAGCGATCCATTTGTCGGCAGGAATAACATAATCATGAATCCCGATGGCAATGGTCCATTCGGAAGAAGTGCGTTTGTGCTGGCTGTTGGTTCCTGTTTTGGTTTTGCCATATCCAATGAGACCGTGATTTCCATCAAAGCCGGAAGCCTCCGGGAGCTTACAGCCAAGATCACAGAAATAGTAATATGCTTCGATACTGTTCTGGCAGTATACAGGGTTGGTAAGGATGTTATAGATCTGCGAAGAGTTCAGATACTTTCCGGTCTGACTCTTAATACCGTGATCTCTGCAGTACCGCTCAATCCTTGTTATGGGATTGCCGTCTAAAAGAAGCTCATACAACATCTTGGGACGCCAGATGGTGTCCGGATCGATCTGCAGATAAGAGTGGTATTTATCTCCGCATTGCATTCGTACCGACTTCATACCACTCGGACAGATGCCGCCCGTCCATTTCCCGGCAGTACCCAGGGCAAGCATACCGTCTGTGACACGTTCGGAAGTATTCTCACGTTCCAGCTGTGCAAAAGCGGCCAGAATATACATGACCGTCCTTCCCATGGGTGTGCTGGTATCAAAGGATTCCTTAACCGATATGAAAGCTACCTGATGCTGGTGGAGAATTTCATACATAGCAGAGAACTGTTGTACATTTCTACTGATACGATCCAGCTTATAAACAACAACAGCGTTAAGAAGCCCGTTCTCAACATCATTCATCATGCGTTGAAAATCCGGCCGGTTGGTATTCTTTCCGGAAAAGCCTTCATCAGAATCATAAACACGGAATTCTAATTCCTTGTCTTTGAAAATGATACCGGCGTATTCCTTTCCAAGTCTAACCTGTACCTGGACGGAGTCCGAGTTGTCACGGTAAACGGACTTCCGGGCATAGATTCCTACAGTAAACATATCCATTCCTCCCATATATCTTATGGCAGCAGGGCATAAAAATACCCGGTGCTTGTAAATTTACCGGAAGAATGATATAATTCACTTGCTTACGGTGGATTATATCGGTACTCCCGATATGGTTCCAGCTCTGCTCCGGTATTGGCGTACCGGGGCAGATTTTATTTTACTGATTACCGACCTTTTGGATCAAAGCATCCTGCAGCACCTGGGAGAAGTTGATGTTCATAGCCATAGCGGTTTCGTTAAGCCACTCCGGAATGGTGAGAGTCTTCTTCACAGCTTTGTTATTAAAGCGTTTCCGGTATTCCATGGTATCACAGGCTACAGAATTGACGAATTCTCCATCATTAAGTTTTAAATCTTCCATTTTGGAAGGAGCGGGAATCTCACGGCCATCGCTTTCATAACCGTAGAGTACCAGTGCGAGTGCATCTTCGGCCATAAATAAAGCATCAGCCATATCATCACCGCAGGTAAAGCAGCCTTCCAGATCGGGAAAGACTACAGAAAAACCGCCATCTTCTTCGGGGGTAAAAATAGCAGGATAAGCATATTTCGTTGACATCATAAATGACTCCTTTCTTTATACGATATAAATGAGCGGAAGGGGATTTATTCAATCCCCGCACTCTTTAGTATGGATCTCACTGTTCCGGGCTTTATCTCACTTTTGTGTCGTGGCACTGCAAATTGCTGATTGGTAATAGGACTGAACCAGATATCGTGATTGCTTCCGTGTCGTAGAAGATAACAGCCATGGCTTTTCAGGATCTTTAGTAATTCACTGTTTTTCATAGCACCTCCTTATGGTTATATATTAGCACGTATAAGCACGTATGTCAATATAAAAATACATATTTACACGTATTATATACGGTATGAATACATAAAATTCAACGGATGATCTGGAGTAACCATTTTCGTGACGTCAAGAAAATGATATTTCCGGTGGAGGTTTATCACCAGTTCATTGATGAGCAGATAGTTCAATCATATCCACATTATTCTTCTGAATTACAATAATTTTATAGAGCAACTATCTCAAAAAATTTACCAGTTCATATTCAGCTCTGGAGAAACCATCTCGGTGGTGCCACTGAGATGGTAATAATACACTTGCTTACGGTGGATTATATCAGTACTCCAGATTATGCTTTTGGTAAGCAGCTAAGGAAAAATTTGAAATGTACGATGAGAGCGTACGTTTCAACAATAAGGATAAAGCCGATTTTGCCAATGTTGGCAAAATCGTAAATGTCGTATTTTTACTATCATCGTATGTTTTGTTGACATTAACAAAACATATTTAAAAATGTACCAATAACGAAAGAGACCTCGCACAAGGCGAGATCTCTTTGATAATAACTACAGTCTTTTATAATGCCCTATAGGCGCAGTTTTAATGGTGTACTAAGCACCAGTAAAGTTATTATAAGATATAGTATGCTCGCCGTCAATCAAAAAATGTATAATTCTTTGATTTTTTCATTTATTTTTTCCATAGCAACGTCTGAAAAACGAATTCCTGAAAGTACATCTGCAGTTTTCTTGGGATCATAAATACGTTGCTTACTTATAGTGGTTATTTGTTCAATTTTAGCAATACTTCCTTCTTTCATCCTATGTAATTCTGCATTTATTTTCTGTAAAGATCTTGTTTCTTCTTGTAATTTAGAAAGAAGCTGCAGTTGTTTATCAATAGTTTCAGTAATTTTATCTTTTAGCATTAGCAGCTTTTCATTGTCTGAATCGTTTTCGAGTGAAAGTGTATCTGAAATAAACTGAGCAAAGGTTTCTGCTTCATCTATACTGGCTTGACACTCTTGTTTTCGCTTATTTAAGTCTTCAAAGGCAGAATCATATTTTGCCTTTAATCTGGTGTACAATTCTCGACCCAAGGATATATCCCGATCATATACTTTCTTTTCTTCCTTCAAAGATGTTAAAGGGACAATGGTGACGGTTTTTGAGTTATGGTTATTATTTTTATCAAGAACAATAGCATATCGCAGACCACCTTGTTCGCTTCCAACGTTAAAGCCGAGATTTACTTTTATTACATCGCCACGGCTATAGGACTTTATCTTAGCAGGGTCGAAAGATTTTTCCTGAGACAGATATGTTTGAAAGTCCTTAAGCCAGTAGCTAATAAGATCAGCACGTTTGGAGTCTATGAAGCTGTCAGAAGCTATTAATTTATCCATAAAGGATGAAAAGGAAGACAACACATCCTCTTTATGCTGAAGAATTTCTTCATTATTTTTTGGTACACTCATTAATAAAATATTCCCCTTTCGTAAAAAGTTTTTTATCTTATTTTATATTTAAATTTATTCTTCATCTGGATCTTCGTTATCAATAGTATAGTCAGAAGTGTATACTTCATCGGATGAAATTGATTGCCTAAATTCTTCGGCCAGCATCGTTTTATTAAATTCCGCTGAAGGATCAATTTCATCAACAATAGTTTCGAGTTCATCCATTGATACTTTAAAGAATTCTTTCCGTAAATTAACTTTATTTACGCGGTTGGCATGTAAGCGTTGATGCATCTGAGCTTCAAGTGATACAGCATCATCTGAGAATATAAAGCTATGTACATCAAATTTAAACGGAACGCTTGCACTTCCTAATTCATTGACACGATCCTGGGGATCAAGACGGCGGGTCATGCCGATTTTGAATACATCTTCACCAAATGATCCTAAGTTACTAATAATATAGACGGTACCGGCTTTTCCATTCTGTAGGTTAGCAATTTCTTCTTTTTTAACAATTACCTGTCCTAATTGATTTTGCAGTTCTATAATTCTGGCATTGAGCTTGCTGAGTTCATCATCATCAGTAGTCAGAGAAATGCTTTGTTGAATTTTAGCAATTTCGTTATGGAATTTTTCTTCTTCCTTTTCGATTTTCTTACGTTCGTTTTCAAGAGCTTTCCGTTCTTCGGCCTCTTGCCGCATCTGCTCTTTGATTGCTAATTGCTCCTGACGTGCCTGCTCTTTCTTAACATAATAGTTGTATTCAATTTTGACGGAGTTGATGAAAAGATATTCGATTTCACCAATAAATTTAGTAAGTGTACCTGCAATGCTCTGATTTCCTTCAGCTGCAATTTTGAGATACTTTGCAGTAACTGTCTTTACATCTTCAATGGATTTATCCAGCTTTTCATATTTTAGATTGTATAAAATATTCTGAATTTCAGCACGTAAAGCAATAACCATCAGGTTGTATATGGATTTATTGGCTTTAGTGGTATATCTGGCAGAGTATTGGCTTAAAAGATCTGTGATTTGTTTTTCGTTTTCCCGGTATGATTTCCGTAAACTCTTTACATCCATACAGTGTAACTTAAGGGTTACAGATGGAGCAATAAGATCAAGATCATCAAAATCCTTATCAGGAATTTTGCAATTGTAATATGGAATGTCTAAATCAAAGAAGTTATTAATGGCATGATCAACACTTTTGTATAATTCCTTACATCTTGAAAGTTTGCGTTGCTGAGAGGAAACCGATTTTTCAAGTTTGGAATCCTTTTCCTGTAAGGATGCTATTTCTGCATGCAAATTGGCAACGATTGAGTTGCTGGAAGTAATCTGTTCATTCAGGTTTTGCAGAGTAGCAGAAGACTCTTTTTGCATTTGTTCAATTTTAGCTTTGGTTTCATAATATTCATTCACACCAAGAGCATCCATTTTTGCCTGCATCTGGGCATTGTCAAACTGAAGCCTTTGGTTTTCGGCTTTGATCTGTGAAATTTTGAAAATATCAAATATTCCCATGTAAATTCTCCCTTCATAAGATATGAGCATTGTCTTTAATCGTATTTAATGTATGAAAAGTATTATGAATAATATAATGCTTTTCATACTAGAAAGTGCGCCATAACAATCCCCCTTCCTGTTACATATGTGCATTCTGTTCAATGGTATCCACATTATCCTTTTCAAAATCACCATTTTCGATATGTTTCAATTCATGGCTGTAGGACATAAGCAATTGCTCATGGGAATGCCTGGAATTAAGGACGATGGTATATGTATCATCCGGACAGCTTACAGTATATGCTTTGATTGAAGATGGAAGATCAGCATAAATAACATTTGCATCCAATAAAATCACCCTCTTACACAAGTAGTATGCTTATTCGTTACGGTCGGTCATTCGATCAATCATTTCTGTTATAAACTGAATATCTTCAGGCTTTACCTTTCTTGAAGCATCGAATAGTACCTTGTAGGAAGGATTCTCATAGAGAAATTGCGCCATATCACGAGCTTCCTCATTAAGATAATATGTAGTAGATTTATCAGAATGCTTTTCTAATAGATCGGATTTCTCGATTTTTAACCAATTACATATAGATTGAATTTTATCCATACGTGGCATTTTTTTCCCATTGCACCAATCAGAAACAGTAGCAGATGACACTCCAATATACTTGCATAAATCGGCTTGTGACTTCTGATTGATTTCTAAAAAGTGAAGCAAATTTTTAGAAAAAATACGTTTATATTCTTCATCTGACATATTTTATACCTCCGATTGCCTTGATTATAAGCTAAAAGTTAGAATAATTCAATACATTTTATTAAAAACTTAACTTTTGGTATTGACAACTAGCTAAAAGCGAGTATAATTTGATCTAGAAAGGCGGTGAAGTTAATTGAAAGTATCACTTAAAGCGCTAAGAGTAAATGCTAATTTGAACCAAAAGCAAGTGTCTAAAATTATGGAAGTATCGCCCAGTACGCTTGTGAGCTGGGAAAATAATTACACAGCACCAGATGCATTACAGTTGTCGAAGCTTTGTTCAATTTATAATTGCACAATGGATGATATTTTTTTGCCCGATAAACTAGCTAAAAGCTAGTTCCAATAAGACAAATAAGATATGTTGACTAACAGAAAGGAGGGAAGAGAGAAGTGAAAGATGCAATGGAATTAATGCTGGAGTATCCAGAGCGGGAGTTCACCTATCGTTATGGCCGGGGAGTATCAAAAAGGAAAGAGGAAGGAGCAGAGAGGATGAGCAAAGAAGCTGCAGAAAAAATTGACAAGGTTATCTGCGAGTTATCGGAAGATATTATGAACAACATGAAAGAATTTCCATGTGATAACAGAGCAGTAGCTGAAAAAACACAGACCCTTGCCACATTGGTGGAAGCAAGAGCACGTGTTTATGCATATGGAAATCGCACTCGGAACGATCAGGGATTCCAACCAGAAGAAGATTTATTTCCTGCTCAGAAAAGGCTGGTAAGGAGTAGCAAGATCAAAAGAGTGGAGATTGAGATAAACCCGTAGATGGATTAAATGTTAAAAAAGCGGTTCGTAATTTCCGGAGTCAATGTCGGGAACTTTTGGATGCCGAAGTGCATACAAGATATACATACGATGGGGTTGAAGAACCGAGACTGGTGGAACAGGGACAGAGTACGAGTAAAGAATCACCGGAAAACGATGTGGAGCGTATGCAAGAGTTATTAAGATCGACACCGCTTACATACATACCAATT
>ERZ772889.3756-NODE-3756-length-10256-cov-2.687580_pt1 | contig 10256 bp, 8 predicted proteins | sample MGYA00512127_ERZ772889 | MGnify/ENA primary metagenome ERZ772889 (study PRJEB29015, sample SAMEA2737689) | human gut metagenome | biome: human gut; feature: human-associated habitat; material: faeces | place: China | collected 2012 ... | reverse complement strand
CTGCGCGAGGGCAAGCTGGCCCTGTCGGAGAATGCCGACAGCCGCACCCTGCCCGGCAAGGCCATCACCACGGCCGATATTGCCGCATTCTGATTTTTCTTTCACACGCAACGGGGTGTGCAGTCTTTTAGGGGCTGCACACCCTTTTTTGCTGCACAATAAAGTGAAGGATCAATGGGTAATATAGCTAAATTTAATTACCGCTTTTTAGCATATCATAGAAAATAAACGCTGGGATGCGCTGGATGTTTTCTTTTTGGGAGCTTCATGATAAAATAAGAAAAACCCGCAGAATAAAGGGGAAAGTGCGCCCTCGTGCAGTGCGGGGACGAATGCGGTTTGAAAAGAGGATGGCTATGGAAGCATTGCGAAAGCTGCTGTATGCGGAGATGTCACGGGAGGAGTACAAAGCCTGTCTGCCGGATATACAGCGCTCCAACCGCCAACGTGTGACGGCCTACCTGGGGATAGCCTGTGCGTTTCTTACAGTTTTATGGATACTGTCTGGGGCTCTGGAATTTTTGCGGCCCAATATGCCGGCCTATATGATAGCGCTGGCCGTGTGCATGGGCCTGCAGGCGGTCAACCGGACATTCCCGAGAAAAAACGGCCTGCTGCTGACCTGGCTGATGTACGCCTTTGAGGCTTTGCTCTATGTGCTGGGCATCTATCTGGGCATCCATCCTTCTCCCGATACTCCTACGGTGAGCTTTATTGCGTTCTTGCTGGCAGTGCCGCTGCTCTTTGTCATGCGGCCCATCCAGCATATCTTGAATGTCGTTTTTTTCGATGGTATTTTCATCCTGACCTGCTTTTTGTTCAAGAGTAAAGAGACGCTCCCAGTTGATATTCTGGACGGCATGGTGTTTGGTGCGGTGTCCTGCATCATATCCACCTTTATTATGCTCTCGATGCACGAAAATTTTTCCATCCGGCACAAGCTGCTGGGAAACAATCGCCTGCAGCACCATGGAAAGCTGTACTGCAATCTGCCGCTGCTGATTTGCCGGGAACACATCAATGATACGGTCAATGGTATTAGCCGCTCCTATGGTATGTAAGGTGGATATAATAAGATGACCTGTCTCTGCCGCTGTCATGGCAACACCAATCGTCTCGTAATCACGCATTTCTCCAAGAAGAATCACATCCGGACTCTGCCGCAGGGATGCACGCAATGCCGTTACATAATTTTCAGTATCTACATTTATCTCACGCTGGCTGATAATTCCATGCTGATGGCTGTGCAGATATTCAATCGGATCCTCCAACGTAATTACATGACATTCCCTGTTGTTATTAATTTTATCGATAATCGCCGCCAGTGTGGTAGACTTACCGCTTCCGGTAGGTCCCGTTACCAGAATCAGACCTTTCTTACGCTGATACAGGTCAATGACTGACTCCGGCACACCAAGCACCTCAGGTGATGGAACCTGGGTTCCGACAAGCCGCAGTGCAATTGCCACAGAGCCTCTCTGACGGTACGCATTGACACGGTATCTTCCCAGATTCGGAATAGAAAAAGACATATCATGTTCGCCATCCCGGTCAAACATGGCTCTCTGCCGCTCATCCATAAACTGATCCAGCATCTGCAGGGTATCCGGCGGCAGAAGCCGGTCATAGTTCATCGTGATTAACTGCCCGTTTACACGCATTTTCGGTGGAATACCAACTGTGATATGTACGTCGGAAGCTCCCGCACGCTTTGCATCCCGGAGCAGTTCCTCTATTGTAGGGATATTTGACATTTATTATTTCCTCCTATCCGTATGCTTTCATAACTGCTCAGGAACTTCCACAGTTATAAGTTTTTAATCCTTCTCTCAGTTTTAATAACGCTCGTTTTTCTATCCTGGAAACATAACTTCGTGAGATCCCGAAGCGTTCTCCGACCTCCCGCTGTGTTACCTCTGTCCCTGTCTGTAGACCATATCTCAATTCGATAATTTCACGTTCCCGATGTGTAAGCACCTGCTGCATCAGTATTTTCAACCTCCGGATGCTCTCCCTTTCATACATCCGTTCCACAACATCTTCCTGCACCTGCTCAATCACATCCAGGAGACTGATTTCATTTCCCTCTTTGTCTGTCCCAATCGGTTCAAAAAGAGAAACCTCACGGGAATTTTTCTTTTTGCTGCGCAGCAGCATCAGAAATTCATTATCAATACATCGTGATGCATAAGTACTCAGCTTTCCTTTTCCTGCATCAAAGGACTCTATCGCTTTAATCAATCCGATGGTTCCTATGGAAATCAGATCCTCCATATTTTCATCCACATTCTGATATTTCTTTGCAATATGTGCCACCAGACGTAAATTTTTCTCAATCAGAATCTCACGCGCCCTGGCTGCCTGTACCGGATCATCCGCATGCAAAAGCTGTATATATTGTGCCTCCTGTTCCGTAGATAAAGGTTGTTGAAAGGTTTTCAAAGGGCACCACCAAAGTCTTTTTTATTATTCTATGACCTGCGGTGTCTTCAAGTGCCTTTCCCACTAATTTAATTATCTGCCGGACGGTGCGGACAGTAACCTTTCCACCACCTTTGATTATACTGATATCGCAGAAGCTTGACAACCCAAAATCCTATCATATATCCTGTAACCGTCCAGCCATGCAGAAATAATTATGCAGGATGACCATGGGAACCGGCTCACTAAGGGCAGCTTACCATCATTTCTATATCTTCTTCTATATCTGTTCCATACTTCACAGCATAAAGTCCACAAAAACCTGATTGCTGACATCAATTCCATGTGATGTCAGTTTCAGATGAACGAACTCTTCTCCTGTCACTTCAAGTAATCCCAGCTTCTCATGCTTCTCAATCACCCCAGGAAATACCTCTTCAAAGCGTCTCCCGAAATTTTCAAAAAAAATGCGTTCTGAAACTCCTTCCATCATTCGCAGTCCCAAAAACATGAATTCCTCCATCTGTTCCTCAATCGGCAGCTCCTGCACTTCCTCTCTTAATTTTTTCACCCTTCCAATGATGTTTTTATCTGGGCAGGCTGCATTCCCGCTTTGTATGTTATTTTTTTCTGTATTACCTTCTTCCGCAGAATTCTTTTCAATATTATCTTTTTTCACATTCTCTATTTCAGCATTAACCTTTTCCACTTGTTCTTTTTCAGCAGTAAGTTTTTCCACCTGCTCTTTTTCGGCATTTTCTTTTTTCAGATCGTTCTTTCCAGCATTGTTTTTTTTCAGACAGTCTTTTTCAGTATTGCTTTTTTTCAGACAGTCCTTTTCAGCCTGAAACTTTTCTCCATGCTCTTTACTTGCATTTTCAATCTCATTTTCAATCTCATTTCCAGTCGAATTTTCACCCAGCATCAAGTTTACATAACTCGAAATATCTGTCATATTATGGAACCGGACATTCTGAATCAGGGAGGCACTGCCGATTCCAAGGCCAAGATAATTACCTCTCTGCCAGTATACCTTATTGTGAACGCATTCCTTTCCTGCTTTAGCATAATTGGAAATTTCATAGCGGTGATACCCGGCATTTCTTAAAATATCATCCGTTATTTCATACATTCTGCGTTCCGTCTCCTCGTCCGGCAGATTCAGCTCCTGTTCATAAAAGGGGGTGCCCTCTTCCACGATCAGGCTATAGGCAGAAATATGTACCGGCTGTGGCTGCAGCGCCAATACCTTCTGCAGGGTTTCCTGATAGGACTTAAGTGTCTGCTCCGGAATGGCAGACATCAGATCCACATTGATATTGGTAAAGCCTGCTTCCACTGCCATTTCATAGGCCTTCAGAAAATCCGCACAGGTATGGATCCTGCCAAGGGCTTTCAGTTCTCCATCGTTGGCAGACTGCAGGCCGATACTGATCCGGTTAATTCCGCAGGCACGGTAGGCATTCATCTTTTCCGGTGTCACTGTTCCCGGGTTCATCTCCATGCTGATCTCACAGGTATTCGTAAGGATAAAGCAGCTTTTCAACGTTTCCATAATGCGTATTGTCTGTTCGGGCAGAAGTACCGAAGGGGTTCCACCGCCAATAAAAACAGACACCACCTGATACTCCCGGTATTCAGGCGATGTCTCCTGTATTTCACGGCACAGTGCCTCTACATACTGCTCCTGCACGTCCGCACTCTGCGGCCCGGACAGGAAATCACAGTAAAGACATTTCCGTACACAAAATGGTATATGAAGATACAAGCTCAAATTTTGTTCCATTTATTTATCATCCAGCTTTAATACACTCATAAATGCCTTCTGCGGAATTTCCACGTTACCAATCTGACGCATACGTTTCTTTCCTTCCTTCTGCTTTTCCAGAAGCTTCTTCTTACGGGTAATATCACCACCGTAACACTTCGCAAGCACATCCTTTCGATAAGCCTTGACGGTTTCTCTCGCGATGACCTTACCTCCAATCGCTGCCTGGATCGGAACCTCAAACATGTGACGCGGGATCTCGTCCTTTAGCTTCTCACACATCTTCCGTCCACGTTCATAGGCACTGTCTGCGTGCACGATAAAGGAAAGCGCATCAACCTCTTCCTTGTTAATCAGAATATCCAGCTTCACAAGCTCCGCCCGCTCATATCCCTTTAACTCATAGTCAAAGGAAGCATAGCCTCTGGAGCGGGACTTCAGTGCATCAAAGAAATCGTAAATAATCTCATTTAACGGCAGTTCGTATTTCAGCAGTGCTCTGGTAGATTCAATATACTCCATGCCAAGATATTTACCCCGGCGTTCCTGACAAAGCTCCATGATCGAGCCGATAAACTCGGTTGTTACCATGATCTCTGCGGAAACCACCGGTTCTTCCATATAATCAATTTCTGTCGGATCCGGCAGATTGGACGGATTCGTCAGTTCAATCATTTCCCCGTTCAGCTTGTGCACATGATAAATAACACCCGGTGCGGTTGTTACGAGATCCAGATTGTACTCCCGCTCTAAACGCTCCTGAATGATCTCCAGATGAAGCAGTCCCAAAAATCCGCATCGGAAGCCAAAGCCAAGGGCAATTGAGGTTTCCGGCTCATAGCTTAAGGAAGCATCGTTTAACTGCAGCTTTTCTAATGCATCCCGCAGATCCGGGTACTTTGCACCGTCTGCCGGATACATTCCGCAATACACCATGGAATTTACCTTCTTATATCCGGGAAGCGGCTCTGCACAGGGATTGTTAAGATCTGTCACGGTATCTCCGACCGCCGTATCCTTTACGTTCTTAATTGAAGCAGTAATATAGCCTACCATACCGGCTTCGAGTTCATCACAGGGAATGAACTGACCTGCTCCGAAATAGCCAACCTCTACAACCTCTGCGGTTGCGCCGGTAGCCATCATCTTAATGCTTGTCCCTTTAGAAACCCTGCCATCCCTCAGACGGCAGAAAATAATGACCCCCTTATAGGAATCGTATACGGAATCAAAAATCAACGCTTTAAGCGGCTGATCGGGGTCTCCATCGGGTGCCGGAATCTTATGTACAATTGCTTCAAGCACTTCATCTATGCCGATTCCGTTCTTGGCTGAAATAAGCGGTGCATCCTGTGCCTCAATACCGATCACATCTTCAATTTCATTCTTTACACGCTCCGGCTCTGCACTTGGCAGATCGATTTTATTAATGACCGGAAACACCTCAAGGTCATGATCCAGTGCCAGATAAACATTGGCAAGGGTCTGTGCCTCAATTCCCTGTGCCGCATCCACGACGAGAATGGCACCATCACATGCAGCAAGACTTCTGCTGACCTCGTAGTTGAAGTCCACATGTCCCGGAGTGTCAATCAGGTTGAAAATGTATTCCTCACCATCCTGCGCTTTATAAATCGTCCGGACGGACTGTGCCTTAATCGTAATTCCACGTTCTCTTTCCAGATCCATGTTGTCAAGTACCTGTGCCTGCATTTCACGGCTGGTCAAAAGCCCCGTCTTTTCTATGATACGGTCTGCAAGCGTAGACTTACCATGATCAATATGCGCTACAATGCAGAAATTCCGGATTTTGCTCTGATCAATATGTGACATAAATTCTAAACCTTTCCTGATTATACTGATAACTATTCAGAACCGCATTCGTAAAACCGCTGTTTCACAGCGTAGTTTACCTCATGTGGATACTTCGCCATACACATATAAAATGATGTCGTGGTCAAAAGCCCCGACTCTGAATCGTAATCATTTTACCTCTTTTTGAGCACCATGGCAAGAACATGTGCTAATGGATCGCAGGCATTCATGATTTCTTCGACCGTATTATTCTGTGCCCCTAATTCGATCAGCATGCTTTTCGGGCATAAATGCATATTATAACGGTAGGCTTTCAGATAAATCTTACGTGTGAGTCCCGGATAATACTCATTGGCAAGCACCTGCGCCTGAAAGGAAAACGCCAGATTATCAAGAATATAAGGGTTTTCCAGATAGGAGATCTCTCCCTGCCTGCGCAAATAGCTCAACCCGTTAAAGAACATAAAACGTGCTGTCGGTCGTCCCTGCAAATCCATGACAAGTCTCCGGTCATTTGCCATTTCATCCCGGTGCAGATCAATCACCACTTCGATACCCGGATTCTCCTTCAAAATCTGCTCTACCGCCGGAAGTGCCTTTTCATAGGCATTGTCCCGTTCCTGATCATAGACACCTGTATCATGCAGTACGCGGAAGCCATATTCTTCGAGAAGCTCCGTCAGGCGCTCACCGGCTCCGACAATCGTTGTCGATGGGTCACCCGGAACAGAATCCACGAAATCTTCACTTGCATGCGTATGATAAATCAGGATCTGTGGACCCTGCGTTTCGTCTTCATTGTTTATTATTAAATCTTCATTTAATAATCGTTCTGCATTCAAATATTCTTCCTTCATACTGGTGGAGCCATCCACTGCAAAGAACTCGGAGCGCAAATCGTCCTGTGTCCATTGCTTCGTCCAATCATATGTATAAGCGGGCACCGCCGCCAGTTCAAATCCGGAAGAAGAGGCTCCCTGTGAGAAACTTTCGTTTTCTTCCTCCCCCTGACCTGGCTCTTCATTCTGTCCCGATTCGCTTTCAGTTAAATTGTTGTCAACGTCTTCCATTCCGTTCTCCCTAAGCATCTGCTTAAAATACTCCTCTTGTGGAATCTCTGTACTTTTATTCCCTGAACGATTCTGCTCCTTCAACATCCCTTCCTGAATCTCCGGCTGAATCTGTATCCCTGCCGGAGTTCCCTGTTCATCCGAATCAACAATTTGAATCCGCATTTCTTCCAGGGCTTCAGTCTGTGCATCCTGCACACCTTCTGCTTCCAAATCTGCCAGTTCAGCCCGTTCTGTCAGTTCTGATCCCCCTGCATCCTCTGCCTCTGCTCCTTCTGTTTCCGTGATCTCCGCTCCTGCGGCACCCGCTTCTGTTTTAGCTGCTTCCGTTTCTGATTCCACCGCTCCTGCTACGCCTGTGTCTGTTTTAAATTCTTCTGTTTTAGCAGCTTGCGCTCCTGCGTCTTTTACTCCTACTGCCATTACTTCCGAGTCTGCCGTCAAATATGCTCCATAATAGTAATAGGCAGATTCCATGGCAATGGCGCGTTCGGTCAAAGACAGCTCCGCGGCTCTGCTGTCCATCTGCCGCAGATATCCCGCCACCGGAAGATATGCCCATTCCACCTGACTAATCAATACCAGTGCTGCAAATTGTATGATACCCTTCCGGGCCAGATGACTGTTCCATAATCTATACAAGCTTTCACACCCCACTAGGGTATTTTATGCTTGCTTTGTCTTAAACATTCAATTTCATGCGTTTTACAGCTCCAGTGCCAGGTGAATGGCATTGCAGATGATATGACTGATCTGCCGGATCTCGTAATCCACATCCTTTCCTGTGACATACATATTGTAAAGCTCATCCATAGCGCCTGTTATCTTTTCTTTCCGGTCAAGAAAATCCTGATCCTCCATACCACAGTCCTTAAAAACAGCGTCCTGTACGATGGTTGCAGCGTCCACCACCGTGGGCACGCCGAGGGCAATGACCGGTACACCCAGGTTTTCCTCCTGAATGGCACTCCGGTAATTTCCGACTCCGGAACCGGGATTAATTCCGGCATTGGAAATCTGAATGGTACGGTTCAGTCTTTTGATTGAACGGGCAGCCAGTGCATCAATTACAAGTACGAGATCCGGATGGGTCTGTGCCACCACACCACTGATGATTTCCTGCGATTCCATCCCGGTCTTCGCCATGACGCCCGGAACCAGGCTGCTGGTAAGAGGTAGCTTACGGCCTTCATAGGCCGCATTTCCGAATTCCATCACCATATGCCTGGTAATGGTCAGGTTATCCACCACACGCGGTCCCAACGAATCTGCCGTTACCTCCCGGTTTCCAAGACCGACAATGAGAATACTCAGCTGTTCCTTTTTCTTCGGAAGCAGGGATTTAATCTGATCCGCCAGTTCCCTGGCAATCTCCTCATGGTAATCCTCGTCAGGATGTGCCATATTAGGAGCCTCCAGTGTCACATAGGTTCCCATTGCCTTTCCCAGAAGGCGTGCCCCATTCTTACTCCCGATCGTTACCCGTGTAATCCTGATTTCACTTTCTTCCTTATATTCCTCCTCCACCTGCACCCCATGAAGGTGTTCCTCCTTCTCCGAGACGCTCTCCCGTGCTTCTAAAGCCAAATCCGTCCGGATCTGTACCTGCTCCATTTTCCTGCCCTCCGAATTTTTTTCATGATTATTTGTTATTTTTCCAAAATTATCATATTTTATTCGTTTTGTTATTGACATATTTGCAGGATACGGCTACAATAATATGCGTGTGTTTACATTAAGACGTCCGTGTCCGGCTTTAATGAAACATCTCAGTAACTTACGATTTTTAATAGGAGGTGTACATCGTGGCTAACATTAAATCTGCAAAGAAGAGAATTTTAGTTAATCAAACAAGAGCTGAAAGAAATAAGGCAATCAAGTCCGGAGTTAAGACAGCCGTTAAGAAGGTTGTTGTTGCTATTGAAGCAAATGACAAGGCTGCTGCACAGGAAGCTTTAGTTGCTGCTACTACAGTAATTGATAAGGCTGCCAGCAAGGGCGTTTACCATAAGAACACAGCTTCCAGAAAAGTATCCCGTTTAGCTCAGGCTGTCAACAAGATGGCTTAGTTCTTTGGATATCATATAGAATAATAAGCGATCCGGCTCATACCGTCATGTGAGCCGGATTTTTTACTGCCTGTATTTCTTTATCCTTTCTGCAGGTACACCTGCCAGCTCATACTGTTCTGTGGCACCGCACAGAATTCCTATAAGCCTGCCCGAATCATCAAACATCCCGCTGCCGCTCATGCCAGGCACAGCGCCTCCATCTGCATAGATCATTTCACAGCCAAACTCCTCAAGATACCTGTCCGGATCTACCACATACCCGGTAACAAATGAACACTCTCCAGTACTGATTTTATCCGGCATATGGAAAGCATCATTTTTCTGAAGGCTGCTGCTCTCCCTGATCTGCAGAAATTCCCCGAATTTTCCATCTGCTTCTTTTTCAAAGTATGCCTTTTCCTTTTCTGGCAATTTCTCATAAGGAAGATACACATATCCAAGGTCACATTTTTCCGCTGTGAGAAAAGAAGCAGCCGGCAGCACCGTACCACCTGCAAGCTTAACCTCTATGCTGCCCTTCAGCTCCTTCAGTACATGTCCTGCTGTGATGATCACAAGCGCCTGTCTCTCTTCATCATATCCATAAATACAGCCGCTTCCCTCTGCGTTTTCGCCCCGCAGCACCACAGAGAGCTGCCATATTCTGTTTTCCAGTTCTGTTTCTGAGAGTGCTGCAGATGAGTTTCTGCCTTGAAAAGCCGCCAGCAGTACCAGCAGCAATAGAATACAGGGAAAAAGAGCTGAAAATAATCTTCTCATGGGTTCCTCTTTTAAAAGCTTCCTGAATGGATAAAAATATCAAGCAGGACGATAAGCCGGGTTATGTCGTCGAATGGTCATCTATCTAATACTGCTGTTGCCAGCAGTCTTAAGCAACCTACCTGAAAGCTCACCGGGCCGGTTCAAACGCTTTCTGTTTGGTCTTGCTTCGGATGGGGTTTACATGTGCCCTGTCTGTTACCAGACAGGCGGTAGTCTCTTACACTGCCCTTCCACCCTGGCCGTCATGCATGACATGACGGTGGTACATTTCTGTTGCACTTTCCTTGGAGTCGCCTCCACCGGACGTTATCCGGCATCCTGCCCTGCGAAGCCCGGACTTTCCTCGTC
>ERZ772889.3741-NODE-3741-length-10285-cov-4.718768_pt1 | contig 10285 bp, 8 predicted proteins | sample MGYA00512127_ERZ772889 | MGnify/ENA primary metagenome ERZ772889 (study PRJEB29015, sample SAMEA2737689) | human gut metagenome | biome: human gut; feature: human-associated habitat; material: faeces | place: China | collected 2012 ... | reverse complement strand
TTCCAAAGATTTCTTGTTTTTTAGCTGCGTCTAAATACATAATTTTGACTTTTTAGATATATAAATTAAATTTCGCGGTGCAAAGATAGACATAATCTTTTAAATAACAAGCTGTTTTTGAGCGAAAAATAGATATTTTTCCTCTTTTTCCCGAAGGAGGAAGTTTTTCCACCTCTTTTGTGCTTGTCTATCCTTCTTTTTCACTTCCACTTTCCACAAAGGTATGCAGCGTGATTTTCTCTCTTTCACGCAGTTTGGCCTTCCGGTCCTTGCATTCCTTGCAGGCGCAGACATCGCATCGGGAGTGCTCGAAGATGTTGCAGGGATCCAGGTGGACCGTCAGCAAGATCCGGTGCGGATATTTATCTTCCAGAATCTGTTTCAGGTAAGCGGCTTCGCGGTGCCCCTCTTCGATGGTATAAAACCAGGGCAGGGTGAGGTCACAGTCCATATACAGACAGTTTCCGTATTTGATTACCTTGGTGTTGTGAATGTCAATCCATGCGGGCATCCGGTGCTGGTTAAGCACCTCTGCCAGTTCGGCCAGCAGGGCTTCATCCGCCTTGTCCAGCAAGTTGGCAATGGTCTTTCTCAGGATGGAAATACCGGTAAAGATGATGATTCCTCCGAAAAGAAAGGCCAGTAAGCTGTCTATCCAGGCAATTTTCGTGAAGTACAATACCAGCAGTCCGGCTACCAGTCCGATGGTTGAGTAAGTATCCGACTGCAAGTGCTTTCCTCCGGCAATCAGTGCCATGGAATTGTATTTCTTTCCGATGCGGACACTGTACCATCCCATGAGGTAGTTCAGCAATCCGGAAACCGCTACGATATAAATACCTACATCCAGTTTCTGGATGGTGGCAGGGGAGAACAGGTGGCATATGCCTTCGTAAACGATCAGTCCTCCTGCAAAGGTGATCAGAATGCCCTCGATGGAGGCAGATACCTGCTCCATTTTACCGTGACCGAAGGGGTGACCTTTGTCTTTGGGCTTGGCCGACCACCGCAGACTGTACAGCCCGATGGCTCCTGCCGCTACATTGACGATGCTCTCCATGGCATCGGTCAGCACTCCGACCGAGTTGGTGAGCCAGTATGCGGTAAATTTACCTATCAGAATCAGGGTGGATATCAGAACAATCCAGCCCTGTACCCGCTGCTTAAGTTCATCTTCATTGGTTATCATATCCGTAGTATTTATTTTTCGGGCAAAAGTAGTTATTTTTTTCATTCCTTGTCAAGGTACTGAAAGTTTTATGCGCGGATAGCGCCGTACAACCGTATCTGCATTTACAAGGGAGAAGTTGCCGCAGGGCGCTCGGACAGATGCATCCCTTCCTTGATAAACATTCCGGCCTCCATACGCGGGTCGTACAACTCGCATATGGAGGCCGGTCAACCTTGCTGCGGAGGTTATGCCACCTCCGGGGCAAGGTTATAAAATACATTTTCAGCTTCCAGACAACTCAATTCTTTGGTTCAGAGAAAACACAAAGGAAGGGTTGCCTTACGGCTTATTTGGGTTCGTATACATTAAATTCCGTAACGTCTACTCGTGAAGGAACCTTCAACATCTGATATTTGATGTGACGGGTAGTTACAGGAGTAATGAACTTAATGTTGTGTACATTACCTGATACATCCAGTGTACCCATTGTCTTCCACTTCTGTCCGTCGTCTGAAGAGAACATTTCAATCTGAGTCGGGCAATATCCTCCTCCCCAGTGGTTGGTACGGATTCCGGTAATGGTCTTGGCAGTCTGGAAGTCAATTGTAATCCAGAATCCGGTCTTGTCGCGGGCTACATCTGTATACAGATTGCCGTCTGTCAGGTTTGAAGGAGTTCCTTCTACTCCATCTTCTATCTGAACATACCATGAGGTCCGATCCATTGTTTTGCTGTTTTCCGGTTCTCCGACTTCAAGGTTGTTGATTGAGAATTCCTGTTTGGTCAGGCTGACAGGTATGGCTGCAAGGCTCTGGTTGGTGGTAATTACGGTATTGAAATTACCTGTCTGGATTTCAGCAAGGCGGATTTCAAACTCTCCGCTGAGCATTTCCTGAGTCTGGGCCAGTTCCTCTTTTCCGGTCAGTGTGAAAGTAATCTCTTCTGATTCGGTGCTGCCGGCCTTGATGACCGGTCTGTCCGAACTCAGTGTGAAGACAGAAGCAGGGATGTCTCCGTTGGCGGTAACCTGCAGCACTCCGGTAATGTCTTCCGTAGCAGGTTTCTGTATCTTCATCTTGAAGGTTATCTCCACATCACCGACAATGCCTGCCGGTGAATGCTTGATGGAAAACTGCGAGTTGTTCAATATCAGATAGTCATTGCGCTGGATATACACATAGGTTGCATTCCATTCGTTTTCTGTGGCTCCGTCATCCTTGCAGGATGAGAAACTCAGTGCAGTCCCGACCATAAGGGCTGCCATGCATATAAATTGATAGATAAATTTCATAGTAAATCAGTTTTGTGGTTCCGGACATTTGATTCCTTCTGCCCATTGTAAACTACCTCCTGTCTTAATCTCGGCATCATACCCGTGTCCTGTAAAGTCTTTTGCTTTCTTCGAATCTCCGTCGTTGAATCTCCAGTAAGCCAGCAGACCTTCTGAGTCGGGCTGTACGTAGCACATGTTTTCCTGTATCTCAACCTGTGACAGTACGCGGGTCCAGATACGTGCCTCGCTGATGTAACCGTCCAGATAACGTCCGTTGTAAGAGTAACCAAAGTTGAAGTCTCCTCCGTCGTACAGGTTAAGTGGTCCGCGGGTAGCCTGTTTGGTTGCGGCTACTTCACCGTCTACATATACGATGAACTGACTGCCGGTGAAGACTACGGCAAGGTGGTACCATTTACCGGTATCGAAGGTCATTTCCGGAGTAACCTGGTCTTTTGCAGTCACCTGGAACTGATTGTTCTTGATGGTCACGTCACCGAAACGCAAGAGGAAGTTCTCATCGTATTCAATACCCATGATGGAGCTGATATACGGGTCGCTGTTGCAGAACTTGTTGACTTTCACGCGGCACTCCATGGTAACCTGAGGAATGCTTTGCAGTTCGGGGCTCTCTTTGAACTTAGGCACGTTCAGTGAGCGGCTTCCTGAGAGTGAAAGTACCTTGGTGATGATGGTACGGTTGATGACGATGTAGTTGGTACGGCAAGATTCCAGAATCGGATAGCCTTCTGCCGAAGCCAGTGAGATAGGAACCAGATAAACCGCTCCGTCTTCCATTCCTTCGGTAGTAGTAATGTTGAACATCACCGGAGTGGACACACACGAACCCTGTTCGATGACAGATTCCATTTGTTCCATGTTATAGCATTCCTTCGGAAGCACCTTGAAGTTCGTACCCTTTTCGGCATTGTACTGCTCTACTAGTGAATCGTCAATCCGAAACGTAATGTGCAGGTCCTGTTCTGCCTTTGCCGTACAGGTTGCACTGACTCCGAAACTCTGAGGACCGTCGATGGTGATTCTGCTTACAGTGGTTTTCTCAGTACCTGTCATGTAGATCAGGTGGTTTAATTCTTCTGCATTTTTGCACCCCGTGAGCAGCAAGAAGAGAAACGCAGTCAGAATTTGAATTTTATTGAATGTTTTCATATTCATGTAGTGTTTTTATTTTACAGTCGGGTTCATGATTTGAATGGCCTTTCTCAGGTACTTGTAAGTCGGCAAAGCCAGGTATTCGTATTCCATGTGATACGTTCCAACTCCTGCCTTAGGACCCTGAGTCGGGTTGAAGCGGGCCATACCCTCGAGAGAAGGCATTACGTTTCCGTATTTGTCCACGTAGTTAGGATTTCCTCCGCTCTGCCAGAAACTTTCGAAGTTCTCGGTAAAGATGTACTGTTCAGGTCTCCAGCCTACATCAGCAGCCCTGTTAAAACGGCCTTGAAGATCGCTGTCGCCGTTTGAATTATAGGCCTGCACGATACCGTAGTCGAAATATTCAGAGAGTCCCGGATTCATGTAGTAAGGCTCACCGTCGATGCTCAGGATTTTTCCGGTGCCCGATTTCGGACCTACGTATTTGCCCATTTCATGGATGAAGGTTTCCATATTGTCCTTGTTACACAGCGGACCGCTACCTCCATAATTGGGCTCATAGTCGAAGTCTATACCGTCATAATTGTATTTTACGATGGTATCGTTCAGCGACTTGGCATAAGAAGCATAGTCTATCGTACCGTCTTCGGCAATGAAGAGTTCGGGTACTGTGTGGGCGAAGATGGTGAAAATCACTTTCGTACCCTTCTTCTGCTGTACGTAAGCCATGTCTTCCATCATGGCCGGAGTCAGGTTGAAGGTATTTCCCCAGATGGAGATGATATCTACGCTGTCGGGCACGTTGTCCAGGCGGGTAGACATGGCAGTACCCGAAGCGGTCCAGTTGCCGAACCAGCCGAATGAAACCTGATGCTTGGACTGCTTGTATGCTCTCAGTGCTTCAAAATAATCTTCCGATTTGGTAGGAGGTACCTGTACGTCAAGAGCCTCCGGAGTAGTCTGTTCATCGCATGCCACCAGAGCTGTGCTGAAACAGAGTGCAAGGAAATATAATATTTTTCTCATATTCGTTCTGTATTAAAAGGTTTATTTTTTGTCCCACCAAAGCGGTGTGCCTCCGTGGTCGGCTCCTCCCAGCAAGGAAATGGCCTGGTTGACATTGGCGCTGTTGTTGTCATATTCGGTTTGCGGGAAAGGCAGACGGCGTATCTGCTTTTCGGTATCGATGGTACCTCCGCTGTAGTTGGTTACAACCGGGAAGATTTTCGGATATCCTGTACGGCGGAATTCGCTCCAGGCTTCCATACCTTCCGGATACATGGCCAGCCATTTCTGTGTGATGATGCGTTCCAGGTTGGTTTCGAAACCGGCTGCACTGTCGTAAACCGGAGTGATGGTAGAACGGGGAGCGGCACTGTTGTTGCCTACCTTGTCTTCGAACTTAGCCGGCTGTGCAGTATCGTCGGTCAGGTAGTTGCCGAGGGCAGCACCGTGCTGTTCGAAGGAAGTTCTGACACCCTGTTCATACAGTTCCTGTGCATCGCCGTTCATGTTCCACTGTCTGAGGGCACCTTCTGCTCTCAGGAAGTAAGCCTCGGCAGCACACATCCACTGTACCGGGTCGGATTTCTGTACGTTGGGGCAGGAGAGGGCACGGTAGCCTTCGATGTTGTCAACGATAATACCGTTGCGCATTCCGTGGTAATCTCCGGCAGGTTCGGTAGCCTGACTGAAGTATTTGGAGATACGTGCGTCCTTGTAGCCTTTCAGGTACGATTCCATGGAAGCTCCCATACGTGCGTCCTTATACATATCCCATACTACGTTCAGCGGGTGGTACACCGTAATGCCGTTGTGGCTGTGCAGCAGGGCATTGTCGGAGTTGCTGGTCATGACGCCCAGTTTGCTGTGTACCACTGCCTGTTCTGCATATTTCTGTGCCCAGTCGGGTTTTACATATACCACACGCATGGCAAGACGCAGCATCAAGGTATTGGCGAATTTAGCCCACTTGCTGACATCTCCTTCATATACCAGGTCGTATCCCTTAAGCGGACGGGCCGACGGGTTTTCTGTGGCATACTGTTCCAGAATCTCACTGGCTTCTGTCAGTTCATTGAAGAAGGACTCATAGACTTTCTCCTGTGAGTCGTAGGGAATCATCAGGCTTTCGCCGAACTTGAAATAAGGAATCGGACCGTAAGCGTCGGTCACACGGTGCATGGCCGCGATTTTCAGTACCTGTCCGATGGCGTAAGTAACCGGCTCTTCATTCTTGATCTGCTCGGTAGAAACCTTTTTCCACTGTGGCATGACATTCTGGTAAGCGATAGAGAAGAGCACGTCGCTCCATCCACCGAAGCGGAGGTTGTAAGTCTGATTGTTTGAAGAACTGTTCCAGTTGTCGCTGGCAGCCATATAGCCCGAGAAAATATCTCCGACCAGGTTCTGGGCACGCTGGAACGCGTTGGCGCCTTCGTCGCTGCAGGGGATGATATCCATCTGCATGGCACTGATGGAACCTCCTGTACGCAGGTTGTCTCTGTCGAGCATGTCATCGGTAACCTTATCGGGATTGGTATTCATTTCTTCATACCCGGCGGTACAAGCGCTCATTCCACCCAACAGTAAGCAGGCGGCCCCTATATATTGTATTTTTCCTAAAAATTTCGATTTCATAGTTTTATGAATTGAGGTTAGAATTGAAGTTTTACGCTAAATCCGATGTTCCGCAAGCTCGGCATCATGAAATAGTCGATTCCCTGATAGTAGGTTCCGGTAGAAGAAGCCAGCTCAGGATCGAACGGAGCCTTGTTGTAGAACATGAACAGGTTCTTTCCGATGAGTGATACGGTTACGTCCTTCAGCTTGTTGTTGAACCACTTGTTAGGTAATGTATAACCCAGTGTCATTTCACGCAGACGTACGTTGGTAGCGCTGTAAGTATAGAATGCCAGCAAACCGGTAGTTCCACCTCCCACTACTGAATAGTAGCTTTCCGGGTTCAGCAAGCCTCCGTTGACAACTACTCCGCCGTTGTCGCGTGCATCAGCACTGGCCTGTGAGGTACCGAAACGGTCCATCATGGCTTGTGTAGCCGATACGCATATACCTCCGATACGCCAGTCGATGAGGACGCCCAGAGATACTCCCTTATACTGGAAGGTGTTGTTCCATCCGATGTTGTATTTCGGAGCAGCGTTGCCGGCCTTGATCCATGTTTCAGAATCGGCCTGGATGCTTCCGTTCTGCGGATTTACGTAAATCTGTCCCTGATGGTCGCGCTTCAATCCGGTCACGTAGATATCACCGATGCTTCCTCCTTCAGTGAGACGCTGCTTGTAGGAGTCGTTGGTACAAACGTCGATGTAAGGCATGTTTCCAATCACTTCTCCTGTAATCGGGTTGACAGTGTTCGGATCGAGCAGCTCCTTGATTTCATTGCGGTTCATGGTGAACGTCAGTGAGGAGTTCCACTGGAAATCCTTGATGCGTTCCTTGTAGGCAAGGGTTGACTCAATACCCCAGTTGTTTACCTTACCTCCGTTGGCATAGAAATGAGAGTATCCTGAGCTTGGAGGCATGGAGATGGTAAAGAACTGATTGTAAGTGTTTGAGTTGTAATAAGTCACGTCAAGGTTCAGTTTGTCTTTGAACAGGCGCAGGTTCATACCTACTTCGAACGACTTGGTTCTTTCCGGTTCCAGGAAAGTAGCCGGGATGAACGGCAGACTCTCGATGTTACCGCCACTGATACCGTAGGTCAGAGATGTCATGTAAGGCTGAGGAGCATTACCTACTTCACTGTAAGAAGCACGCAGCTTCAGGAAAGAAATAGGAGTATGGCTCAGGTCGAACATTTCGGTAGGAACGAAGGACAATCCGACAGACGGATAGAAGAAACCGGTGTTCTTATGCGAAGTGAAGGCAAACGTAGAGAACCAGTCGTTTCGGCCGGTCACATCCAGGAACAGTGCGCTCTTGTATGCCAGCTGCAAGGTTGCAAACACAGCCTGTGTGTTGGTATGTACTCCCTTGGAGTCGAGCGGACGGGTTTCCGGGTCGTTCTTGATGATGTTCTCGAACGTAAACAGGTTGGCTACTTTGGCCAGGTGTCCTTCGTAACCGATTTTTTCTCCAGCGACTTCATCTGTCACACTGGCACCGATGTTGGCGTTGATGCCATAGTCTCCGAAACGCTTGTCGATGTTCAGGATGGCATCGGCGTAGAAGTTCTTATACGCAGTCTTCTGTTTCAGGTAGTTTCCGTAGTCGGAAGCAAACAGGTTGCTGGATGAAGCGGAAATCTTACGCTCGTAGGTATCTTCCGTATTGTCGACACGCATACGTCCGGTAGCCTGCATCCAGTCGTTGATCTTCCAGCTGAGGTTGGCGGTAAACATGTAACGCATCTTGTGGTTTTCGAAATGCTCTCTGTTTACAATCCAGTATGGGTTCTGCATGGACAATCCCTGTTCACCGTATGTCCAGTTCTGTGTCGGGAAGTTACGTTCCGGGTTGAAGTGTTCATAAGTCTTGAACTTGGTGAAATCATCGGCCGGCGGGAACAGATACAATGGCACGAGCGGGTTGTGTGCCTGTCCCTGTACCAGCAGGTTATGGTTGTTCTGAAGGATATAAGATGCACTCATATCCAAGGTAAGCTTATCCTTGATCAGCTCGGTAGTATTACGCAGGGTAAAGTTATACCGGTTGTAACGGCTGTTAGGAATGATACCCCGTGAGTTGGTAGAAGAAGCCGAGAAGTACGTCTGGTTCCGGTCGGTTCCGCTGGTCACGTTCATGGAGTTGATTTCATTGAAACCGGTCTGGAAGAAATCCAGCGGGTCGTATGAAGAAGGAGTAGCCAGTTTGTTTCCCCAGCTTTCGTATACCAGATCGTTTTTCCGTCCGTAAGTGTTCTGGAAACGGGGAGTCACGAAAGGTGAAGTAAACTGGGTGTTGTTGGAGTAGTTGACGGTGAGCTTGCCTTCCTTTCCTTTTTTAGTGGTGATCAATACCACTCCGTTGGCTCCGGAAACACCGTAAAGTGCGGCGGCAGCGGCACCGGTCAGTACAGACATTGATTCGATATCATCCGGGTTGATGCTTGAAATACCGTCACTGTCACCTCCGTCGGGCATTTCGAAAGAACCTTCGGGCTGGGTAGACCGCATGGATGACAAAGGAATACCGTCGACTACATACAGGGCGTTGTTGTCGCCGAACAGTGACTTGGTTCCACGCATTACCACACGGGTAGAACCGCCGATACCGTTGGCACTCTGGTTAATGGTTACTCCGGCAATCTTACCGGTAAGGCTGTTGACGAAGCTGGCATCTTTTACGGCAGTAACGACGTCACTCTTTACTTCCTGTACGTTGTAAGTCAATGATTTGGTCTCACGCTTGATACCCAATGCAGTAACGACTACCTCTTCGAGGGTTTCGGTGTCTTCCTGCATGACGATTTGATAGGAAGCCTTAGGAGATACGGTCAGTGTGACGGGTTTGTAGCCTACGTAAGAAATTTCCAGTACGTCGCCGTTGGATACCCTGAGGGAGAACTCTCCGTTGAAGTCGGTGATGGTACCGTTCGAAGAATTCCGGATGATTACGTTTACTCCGATAAGGGCCTCGCCTTTGCTGTCTTTGATACTACCTTTTATCAGGAAGGTTTCTGGTGCAACCTGACTGGATGTGGCATCAGTTGTCAGGGAACCGACTGCAGGAGAAGAAGCAAATGAAGGTACGGCTGCTAAAGAAAATACGGTGCCGGCTAATAAGGCAAGATTGACTCTTGCTTTTGAAGGACGCTTGAGATTTAATCCATCTCGTCGGGACAGGTCCTTGAATAATTTTGTTTTTTTCATATTAAAAATTTAAGGTTACAGGTTTATACCATGTCTTGCTTTTGCGGTTGAAAACAGGATATGCAGCCGGAAAACGGGTGCAGATGTTTTCTTTTTCTACGGGTTAACTGTCATTTATTTTCATAGGCTTCATGTCTTTTGAATGTATATTGGTTTCATGTGAATATGCATGTAACACTTATTTCCTTCAACAAGGGGACAGCCCTTTTAACAGATTTAAGGTGATTATATTTAATAACTTACTTCTATGAGTTAAATTAATTACAAATATACAAATTTTAATTAGTAGATAATGTAGTTTTTTGTGGCTTATTCGTGGAAATTTTTGGTTGTTGTTATAAAAAATTATGTGATGAACGGGGTTCGGGGCGAAAATTGGGTAAACGAGGAGTTTGACTTTGCAGATAAGATTATTAGAAAGTTGGGTTGTAGAACTATAGATGTTACACAAAGAGCAATAGAAGATACTGCGCTTATAATTATTAATTCATTGGGGTGTGATAAATAATATAGGAGGCTAAAAATTATGAAGTTGGGGTTGGTTTTAGCTGGTGGTGGAGCAAGAGGAGCTTATCAAATAGAAGTTTGGAAAGCACTTGCTAAATTAAAAATAGATAAATATATAAAGGTTGTATCAGGAATATATATAGGGGTGTTAAATACAATATTATTTTTACAGGGAGATATAAAGTTAGCAGAAGAAATTTGGTGTAATGTAACAAGTAAATAAATTTTACTACTAGATGAAAAAGATTTAATTTTAAAGGGAGTTTTATTTTATTTGGGATCTAAAAATATGACATTTATAAAGAAATATTTGCCTATACTTGTTAAAGGAGGAACATTGTCAAGGGAGGGACTAGAGAATATATTAAAAAAAATTGATTTTAA
>ERZ772889.3735-NODE-3735-length-10290-cov-2.860870_pt1 | contig 10290 bp, 10 predicted proteins | sample MGYA00512127_ERZ772889 | MGnify/ENA primary metagenome ERZ772889 (study PRJEB29015, sample SAMEA2737689) | human gut metagenome | biome: human gut; feature: human-associated habitat; material: faeces | place: China | collected 2012 ... | reverse complement strand
TTTAAGTAACAATAATATTGATTCACTATTGATAGATGAAAGTTACTATAATATAAAAGCAGAAGAAACTGGAACAGATAATTATAAAATAATATATAAAATAAAAATAAGAAGTTTAGTAAAAAGTGATACCAAGGAAGTTGATATAACTAAAGATCCATTTACTATTTACATAAGTGGTATTGACACCTACGGTAATATTGAAACAGTATCACGTAGTGATGTAAATATATTACTAACTGTAAACCCCACAACTAAACAAGTACTATTAACATCAATACCAAGAGATAGTTATGTTCAGCTAGCGGGTACAAAAGGTTATAAAGATAAACTTACACATGCCGGAAACTATGGTGTAAACATGTCAATTGATACTATTAAAAATTTGCTAAATATTGACATAAATTATTATATTAGAGTAAACTTCTCAACAGTAGAAAAAATAATAGACTCCCTTAGAGGAGTAGATGTTTATTCAGAATACTCATTCGTATCATATATAGATAACTATAAATTCTATAAAGGATATAACCATATGAATGGCAAGCAAGCATTAGCTTTTTCCAGAGAAAGAAAAACATTACCTAGTGGTGATATAGATCGTGGAAGAAATCAAGAAGCCGTAATTGAAGCCATAATTAGAAAAGCCACTAGTAGTGAAATAATTTACAACTATCCAACTATTCTTAAAAATACTAAGAATACTTTCCAAACAAATCTAACTGATAAAGATATAACTAGCTTAATAAAAAAAGAACTTACTAATTTAGGAGGATGGAATGTAACATCAAATGTCATAACAGGAGAAGGAAAATTAGATTATACATATTCTTATCCAACCCAAAAATTATACGTTATGAATATAAATAATGAAAGCTTAAATAAAACTATCAATTTAATAAATAAAGTAATAAATGGTGATAAGTTAGATAGTTCTTATGGCCAGCCAGGAAATATTAAAAATCCCGATAAAGTAATAGTTACAGAACCTAGTCAAGATACTGAAAAGCCAAAAGAAGATAGTAAAGATAATGATACAAAAGATAATGTAACTGATAATACTAAAGACCCACTAGATGATATCTTACCAGATGATGATAAAAGCAAAGATAATAATGATAACACTAGTAATAACAATAAAGAAAATAACAATGATAACAATGAAGAAAATAATGATCAAAAAGATGATAATCTTAAAGATATCTTACCAAATGAAGAAAAAGCAAATAACCCATAATTTGCTTTTTTTCATATCTTATGATAAAATTATTTCGGTGAGAAAATTATGAAAATTAATACAATCGAATTAATAATATCAGCAGTACGTGAAAGTCAGTACCCTACAGATCAAAAAAAAGAATTCCTACTTGTAGGAAGAAGTAATGTTGGTAAAAGTAGTTTTATTAATTCAATAATCAATAGAAAGAACTATGCAAGAACATCTGCTACGCCTGGGAAAACTCAAACATTAAACTTCTATAAAATAAATGATGAATTCTATCTAGTAGATGCCCCAGGATATGGTTTTGCTAAAGTAAGAAACTCTCTAAAGAAAAAATTTGGTCTAATAATAGAAAACTATTTAAAATCAAGAAGTAATCTTCAAATGGTCTTCTTACTAATAGATTTTCGTCACAAGCCAACTGAAGATGATGTTTTAATGTACAATTATTTAAAATACTACAACATACCAGTAACAGTAGTATGTACAAAAGTAGACAAAGTGTCAAAAAACAATCATCAAAAAAACAAAAATGTTATTATTAAAGAATTAAACCTAAATAATGAAAATGATATTATATTATTTTCTAGTATAACAAAAACAGGTAAAAATGAAGTATATGATGAAATAGAGAAATATCTATGATAGAGTTCCCCTTTTCATCTTTTTTCATAAATTATAATGGAAGTGAAATATGATAATATCACAAATAAGTAAAGATAACTATCAAATAAAACTACCAAGTAAAATAATAAATATTTATGACCATACTGAAATACAAAATATAACTAAAAGAGTAATTAAAAGAATAAACAAACATAACAAACTATATGGTCTAGCCATATTAGAAATATATCAAGATATAAACTATGGAACAATAATAGAAATAAAGAATATCAAAAAAATCTTTTCTTCTAAAGATGAACTAGAAATAAAAATAACTATTCATACTGATACCCCATTTCTTTATAAAATAGACTATTTTGATATAACCCAAAATAACAAAGATAATATTTATTATTATCAAAATAATTTTTACTTAGAATTAAATAAACCTATAAATAAAAGAAAATACCTAGATATTTTAGAAAAATCAGAAATACTATATAATGACACTTATAAAGTAATAAATGAAGGACTAAAAATAAAAGTATAGTATTTTTTTTTATTTTCTGATATAATACTAAACGAAGAGGTGATTTACATGAAAGTGCCATCAGTAGCAATAGTCGGAAGACCTAATGTTGGTAAATCAACAATATTTAATAAATTAATCGGAAAAAAAGTTTCCATAATTGAAGACACTCCTGGAGTAACTAGAGATAGAATCTATGGAACTGTAACTCATAATAACTACAAATTTCATTTAATCGATACTGGCGGAATAGATGTATCTGAAGAAGATTTTAATGATGAAATAATAATTCAAGCAAACATAGCTATTGAAGAAGCAGAAATAATACTATTTGTCGTAGATGGATTAGAAGAATTAAACCAAAACGATTATGTTATAAGAGATATATTAATGAAATCAGGAAAAAGAGTAATAGTAGTAGTAAATAAATTAGATAATGTTAAAAGAGAAGAAAATATTTATAACTACTATGAACTTGGCTTTGAAGAAGTATTACCAGTAAGTGGTGAACATTCTCTAGGATTATCTGATTTACTAGATAGTATTACTAAAGACTTTAACGAAATAATTGAAGAGGAAGAACCAGACGACCGCATAAAATTTTGTTTAATAGGAAGGCCAAATGTTGGAAAAAGTAGTTTAGTAAATGCTCTACTAAATGAAGAGAAAGTTATTGTATCCCCAATAGCGGGAACTACAAGAGATGCTATCGATACCGAATTTACTTATAATAAAAAGAAATATGTTGCTATCGATACGGCAGGGATTAGAAAAAGTGGTAAAATATTTGAAAGAATAGAAAAATATTCTGTACTAAGGTCAATGAAAGCAATTGAAAGAAGTGATGTCTGCCTTCTAGTAATAAACGCTGAAGAAGGAATAATTGAACACGATAAACATATCGCAAGTTATGCTCTTGAAGAAGGAAAACCAATTGTAATAGTAGTTAATAAATGGGATACCGTAAATGATAAAAATGATATAGCAGCATTTACTAAACTCGTAAGAGCAGAATTCAAATTCCTATCTTATGCTAAAGTAACATTTGTATCAGCATTAACTAAGAAAAGAATTTTTACTATCATGCCAGAAATAGATAAAGCCTATGAAAATTCACATCGTGAAATAAAAACAAGTGTTTTAAATGAAGTAATAAGAGATGCAGTAATGATGAAAGCACCACCTTCATATAAAGGTAAAAGATTAAAAATATCCTTTGCCCAGCAGACAGGAACAGTTCCTCCAAAATTCACTTTATTTGTAAATAGTAATAAATTAATACACTTCTCATATGAGAGATATCTAGAAAACAAATTAAGAGAAAATTTTGACTTTGAAGGAACACCAATAAAATTAGAATACAAAAATAAAAACGATTAATTAACAAAAAAGAATCTCCTAACATATAATGTACTAGGAGGTTTTTTATGTTTTCAGATAATTTTTTTAAAAAAGTAGAAAAGAAAACTAATGTAAATAAAGAAACAATACTTTCCTTAGCGGATAAATTACAAAAAGGAAATATGAAAGATGAGACAACTTTGAAAGAAGTAATTAATGACTTAGCCAAAATGACAGGTAGAGAGGTATCTAAAGAAAAAGAAGAAAAAATAATAAGTACTATCTTAAATGACAATGTACCAAAAAATTTAGATAAATTCTTAGATAAATGAGTAATATAACTATTGGTCTTATAGCAAGAGATGATAAAATAAATGATACTCTCGTACAAATAATAACTAAAAATAATTTAAAATATTTACATACTGTTGTTGAAAGAGAAATTGATGGTATTAATTATATATATGATTGGACTAAAAATTTATTTATTAAAGAAGAAGACTATATTAAATTAACTCATTTTGATGTAATTTCTTCATGTAATATAAATGATATTGATAAGAATGATCCTTTATTAAATATTACATCTTTATTACCGTATTTCGTATTTAAAAATGAGTTAGAAAGTGATTTACAAAGGAATAAAAAGATTTTACATAAATAATATGTAAATATTTGTCTTTTTTAAGGTGAAGATTATGTATAAATATTTAACTCCTATAGAAGGAAAACAATTAGAAAGAATATTAAAAAATGTTGTTGATAACTGTAATATTGAACAGTTTGATGTTTTAATTAAAAAAATAAAACCTCTTTTATATGATACTGTACCTTATGAAGAACAACATAAATATTTTAGTATTGATGATTCATTAAATTTGGCTAAGAAATTTATTAAAGATTATGATGAACAATATTACTATGAATTTTTAAATACTTTATCATTAAATCCTTTAAATAATAATTCTGGTATTATTTTTGAGTTTTCTGATCAACCATATGCCAATATTGTTAATGATTTAATTACAGTAAATTTTTCTAATGATGTAATTGATTCTTTGTCTATGGTTCATGAGTTGTTTCATCAATTTAGTTGTTTTAATTATAATTATCAAAGCTCTCTAGTAGAATATCCTTCTATTATGTCTGAATTTTTGTTTGTTGATTATTTAAAAAATTCTAATATATTAAATGATGAAATCTTAGATACTTTTAAAGCAATGCGTCTTTTTAACTTTTATGAAAATATTGCATACTTTTATACTATATATCAAATGATTAAGCTTTATGAAAAAAATGAAACTTTTAATAATACTATTTTGAATAATTATATTAAATCTTTAGATGAGAATTCTTTAGAATTTCAAGTTGTAGAATATTTTATAGAAGATTCTTTAGATAATATACTTGAAAATAGAGAATATACTGTACATGAATTGCTTTTATATATTATTGGTACTTTACTAAGTTGTTACACTCATCAACAATTGATTAACAATGAAATAACGCTAGATGATGTAAAGTTACAGATTAATAATATTTTAAGGACTGATTTAAATAATATAAGTAAATATAATTTACCAATAATAGATTCTAGGGGTTTAAATTTTAATAATATTGATAATTTATGTAAAAGTTATAAAAAAGAGTTAAATAGTTTGTCTAGTAAAAGATAAACTATTTTTCATTTATTTTTCACATGCATGATATAATATATTTACTAGGTGATAAAAAAATGAAGTTGTTAATAGTTGATGATGAAAAATTAATAAGAAATGTTATAAAAGAATATGCCTCTTTAGAAGGATTTGAAATAGATGAAGCATATGATGGATTAAATGCTATAGACATGGTTAAAAATAATGATTATGATTTAATTATTATGGATATTATGATGCCTAAATGTGATGGATATAAAGCTGTTGAAGAAATAAAAAAAATGAAGAATATACCTTTTATTATGTTGTCAGCAAGAAATGAGGAATATGATAAATTATACGGTTTTAATTTAGGAATAGATGATTATATGACTAAACCTTTTTCGCCTAAAGAATTAATGGCTAGAATAAAGGCTGTAACTAAAAGATTATCAGGCAATAGTCCAAAATATGTGTTTGAAGGTTTAACTATTGATGATAGTGCTCATGAAGTTTATATTGATAATGAAAGAGTAGATTTAACACCAAAAGAATATGAGCTTTTGAAATATCTAATTCAAAATAAAAATATAGCTTTATCCAGGGAGAGTTTACTAGATAAAGTTTGGGGATACGATTTTTACGGTGATGATAGAACCATCGATACTCATATTAAAACTTTAAGAAATAATTTAAAAGAATATAGAAAGTTCATTGTTACAGTGCGAGGAATGGGGTATAAGTTTGAATATAAAGAATAAAATAAATAGTATTAATTTTAAAACTTTATCATATTTAATTATTTTTTCGATATCTATCTTATTAGCATTATGGTTCTTTCAAATAATATTTTTAAATATTTCTTATGAACGTTATCAAATAAAGAATATTAATAAAATTTCAAAAAAAATATTAAAGGAAGATTATAATGTTATAGATAAATTAGATGATATTGCATATGAATATAGTGTTTGTATTGAATATGTTAGTAATATTAATGATAATGCATCATTTAATACTAAAAATCCTGGATGTATTTTTAATAGTAATGACAATGAAATAAGCAAATATAAATATAAACTTATCAACAGCAGTAAAAATATTGGTACTGTAAAATTAATAAATCCTACTAATGATGCACGAGGATTATTGTCATCAATTAAAGTTAGTAATGGTATTATATTTGTATATACTGATTTGGAGGATGTTGGTACTACAACTGAAGTTTTAAAAAATCAACTAATTTATATCACTTTAATAGCGATATTAATAGCTTCTATAATAGCGACATATTTGTCTAGAAGATTAACAGATCCTATTGTAGAAATTACTAAAAAAGCTAAGATGCTGGGAGTTAATAAAAATATAACTTTTTATAAGAATGGAATAAAAGAAATAGATGATTTAGCTGAAACATTGAATTATGCCCAAAAAGAACTATCTAAAACAGATGAATTAAGACGTGATTTGATGGCCAATGTATCTCATGATTTGAAAACTCCTTTAACAATGATAAAAGCATATAGTGAGATGGTAAGAGATATATCTTATAAAGATGATGTTAAAAGAAATGGACATTTAAATATTATAATTAGTGAAACAGATAGATTAAACACTTTAGTAAATGATATTTTGTTACTTTCAAAAGCAGAAGCAAATGTTGAAGAATTAAATATAGAATCTTTTAATTTAGTAGATGAGATTAATACTATAATAAGTAGATATGAAATTATAAAAGAAACTGAACACTATAACATCATTTATAGTGGACCTAAAAAGGCTATAATTAAAGGTGATAAAAAAAGAATTGATCAGGTTATTTACAATTTAATTAATAATGCAATTAATTACACTGGTAAAGATAAAACTGTTAAGGTCAAAGTTGAGTCTAATAAAGATAAATATGTAGTAAAAATAATTGATAGTGGTAAAGGAATTAAAAAGGAAGATATTAAATATATTTGGAATAGATACTATAAAAATGAAAAGAATCATAAAAGAAATGTAGTTGGTACTGGGCTAGGCCTATCAATAGTTAAGTCAATTTTAGAAGAACATAATTTTAATTATGGAGTTGAAAGTAAAATTGATAAAGGTACTACATTTTACTTTGAAATTGATAAAGATAAATAATTCACTTATTTTTCACGATAACTTCATAATTAAATAGTATGATAATATTGTGGAAAGGAAAAGGTGATATTTAATTTAAATAACAATATTTTATTACTACTACTACAATTACAATTAATTAAATAAAAATAAATGAAACACACCAAAAAAAAATAGGCTTGAGCCTATTTTTTTAATGTACGATATATTTTTAATAAATGAGGTAGTATTTTATACCATACTGGTTTATTAATTAGATCAAATTCACCTAAAAACTCGATATATTCGCCGCCAAATTTTCTTTTGAATTCATGTAATCCTGCAAGGTTTTTATAAGTTGTTTTTGGATCACCTATTGTACCAAATAAATCATAAAATTCATAGTTATTATCATAGGCATCTTTTAATGCTTCATAATAACATCTATTAACAGCTGCTGTGTGTGTTCCTAATGAATCATTGCCAATATAAAGAGTCCATGCGGCATGATTTGTATAACTACAAATTAAAGAACAGATTATTTTTCCATCTGGATATTTATTTTGATATGGACTAAAAACTTCTAAGTCTTTTTCTAATCTTTTAATAGAATTTTTGGTATTTGCCATTCTTTTCTCAGGAATTTGATTATTTTCTATTTTTTGTTGTAATTCTTTAAGTTCAGTTTGAGTTTTTTTAATTAATTTATCAGGATATACTATAGCGTTAAAAATTTTTACATGATTATATTTTTTGAAATTATCATAGAAGCTTTGATAGTAATTTAAACTATATGCTTTAAAATCATTTTTGTTAGCATTGTTTAATATTAAATCATGAAATGTTTTAATATCATCGCTTTGTTTTATTTCTAAATCATAGTTATTACTTTTTCTAACTGTCTTCATAAATGTTTTAGAAATACTATTTTCAATAGTATCCCATGGTTGTTTTAAATTAATCCTAATTGTATATCTTGGTTGATTACCTTCATATAACTTGTAGAATCCTTGATGTTTAAAACCAGAATTGATAAACTCATCAAATATTTTATAATTATTAGATCCATTTTCTTTTTTTGAAGCATCGTCATTAATATCTTGATACTTTATTCCAGGATCAACTTTTAAATAAATTGCATTATTATTTTTTAGATAAGTTTTTAAGTAATTCATTCTTGCTCATCCTCCGGTCCTTCTTTGAATGACAGAAGCCATACGTCAAGGGTGTTGCCATCTTCATGGATTTGGCAGTCGGTTTTTGTCAAAAGAAGTGAGTTACATCCGTACTCATCCAGCATTTCTTTCGTTATCATGCCCTGACGGTCATGATCCGCACTGGTATCGTTTACTGGAGTCACAAGACCTGCTGCGACCAACCGACCTTTTAGCCATCGGCCCAAAATCAGTTCATCTCCAACTGCACTGAACTGTTTATTATTTTGACTGGTTGTATGGCACTTAAATGCGTAACCATCATCAGTTATTACGACAAACGGAACATTTTTCTGCGGATAACCATACTTGGGTGTGCCATCTGGCTCACACCGAACAGCTGTGGAAACCGTAAACTGCGTTTCATACCAGTCTCTAGGCTTTCGTGCGCTTCTAGGGGCGGCATAGCATACATTTAGATTAGACTTCGTATAATGCCTGTTATCGTCCATCATCCGCTCATCGTATGCTGGAACTTTGACGGGTATCGGAAAGCGAACGGCTGTTACATGATTTTCATAATAGCGCAGATCTGCCTGCGGAATCTGTGAGACAGTGTCTACACCTGTCAGCGAAACGTTCAATTCTCGAACAAGCCGCATGTCAGTCACATTAGCAATATTGTCGGAGCATCTAGTGTTCAGATTCTGAATAAGCTCCTTTGTATCCTGCAATACTTGTGGTTCTTCAACGAGAATCGCTGTTTCGTACTGCCGCAGATTAGCTGCTTCAGGCTTGATAACTCCAAAATTGGCAGAGCCAATAATTGCCGAAACTGGCATCACTTCGTGATTTTCAGTATCGGCTCTCTCTTTGGAGAACAGATAGACCTTTCCATGATATTTGAAAGACTTCACTATGCGGACTTCGCCAACACCTGAGCGCATCCATTTTTCATTGAGGTGCATCGCAGTGCGGTATGCACTTTCCGGCATACCTTCAATATAGTACATTCCGATCGTGAGGACGATATGTGCAGCGTGCAGTTCATCAGCCAAACGATCTATTTCCTCTAATGATGCTCTCGACACATAGCCCACGGCAATGTCTACGCTGTCTGCCTGCATAAGCTGCGCTCTAAAGCAGTCAGCAATCGTTCTCTGCTGCTCGGTTGTTCTCAGTGGCAGGATATTTGAGTATAGCAGTTCCATATAAATAGTCCTCCCGTGCAATATTCCCTCGAATACAACCAGTATAACATAATTACTTCGTTTTTCAATCCAAATTACAGCAATCCGCACAAAAAAGAAGCATCCACTCCTTCAAGTGAATGCTTCCAATTCTCATACAGAGAAGTCCATATAGTAGGTTTCATTGTCCAGTTTATAGAAAGTGACATTTGTTCTTCCATAAGTTTCTAGATCGTTTCTAGTCACAAATGCCCCATTAGGCAAACCAAGCCGATTCCTGAAATATTCGCCCAAGTCGCTGTTGCGTTCTGGTGTCGTTATCGCCTTATCGTTTTGCTGTTCAACCCGAAGCGTAAGCTGTTTTCTATCGTCAGTTATCGCTGTAAAGTGCAAGTAACTCGGTGGAAAGAATCCATTTAATGCAACAACCCTCGGAAGCGGGATGTAGGCTTCATTCCGATCCCGGTTTGGCCGCTGACCCCAGTTTAATCCGGAACGGTTTCCAGGGCTTCCATTCCGC
>ERZ772889.3734-NODE-3734-length-10291-cov-3.326397_pt1 | contig 10291 bp, 5 predicted proteins | sample MGYA00512127_ERZ772889 | MGnify/ENA primary metagenome ERZ772889 (study PRJEB29015, sample SAMEA2737689) | human gut metagenome | biome: human gut; feature: human-associated habitat; material: faeces | place: China | collected 2012 ... | reverse complement strand
TTCCTTGACATGCACCATCTCGACCGACTTTTCGCCTGCCGCCTTGGCTGCTTTTTTCAGGTCAAGCTCCTTTGCGACCGGAATAACGAATACATGAAAGCCGCCCGATTTGCCACGTGCAACCAGCGTCTTGAAGACCTGATCAGGGTTCTGACCGAGCAGTTCCGCAACCGAAACACCGTCTACAGCGTCCTTGCCGTGCGGGTATTCGTGCGGCTTATAGGCGATCTTGTGCTGCTCGAGCACACGCATTACATTTGTTTTATCCGAAGCCATATTGTTCGCTCCTATCTGCAATTTATACAAATATTATAGACTTCACTTGTGCGATATGCAAGAGAATATCGGAATTGAAAATTGAGAATGAAGAATGGAAAATTATCGCGGCGGTTAAATCAATACGTCGTTTGTAAATTCATTTGCACTCGTATACCCGCAGGGGCGAACCGTGTTCGCCCAAGTCATCGTTAAATGGGTGCGTGCTCCCCTACGGGGTAGACTGTACAGACATTGGACAACTGCGGTACCCATTTTGCCCGCCATTCATTCTCCATCCTCCATTATCCATTCTCAATTCAAAAAGGGAACCGAAATCGGTTCCCTTTTTGCTTACTGCTGCGGATTTTTCTTATGGAAGTTAAACTTGGGCAGCTTGATTTTCTTAAACAGGCCGGAAAGGCGGGAAGCGACGCTGTCGGTCAGCGAATAGTAAACCGGGGTGATAAACAGCGTTGCGATGGTGGAGATAACCATACCAGTCATCATAACAACACCCATCGGCTTCATCATCTCGGAGCCTTCGCCGCTCGAGCATACCATCGGCACAAGGCCGAGGATAGTGGTCATAGCGGTCATCAGCACCGGACGGACACGGCGCGGACATGCGTTCAGGATAGCCGTATTCTTATCCTCACCGCGCTGACGGCGCTGCAGGGTATAGTCGATCAGCACGATGGACGAGTTGACGACTGTACCGGCCAGAATGATAACACCGAGCAGTGCGACCATGGAAACATGATTTCCGGTCGGCCACAGCAGGATCATCGAGCCAAGCAGACCGATCGGCAGGATCAGCATGATTGCAATCGGCAGCGAGAACGAGTTGAACTGCGTTGCCAGAATGAAATATACCAGCAGGATTGCCACCGCAAGGGCCAGCATCAGCGTGCCGGTGGTCTCCGCGATCTGTGAAGCAGCGGTATCGCCTTCGCCGACCTCTACGCCGTCCGGCAGCTCGTACTTGGCAACAATGTCGTCAACGGCTGCCTTAATGGCATTGCTGTCACCGGATTCGCTTTCACCGGTGATGGTTACGGTCTCCTTCTGGTTCTTGCGCACGATGGACTGCGGACTGAGCTCGGTGTAGACATCCGCCACCATGGACAGCGGTACGGTGCCGCCGGTCATGGTCGGAATCTGCATGGAGCGCAGTGCGTCCAGACTGGTTGCTACATCCTCGTCGCCGGCAACGGTAACGTCGTATTCCTCACCGTTCATGCGGAGCGTGGTTGCGGTCGAGCCGGTCAGCTCACCACGAACCAGACCGCCAATGGTGGCCGCATTCAGACCGAAGCGAGACGCATTCTCGCGGTTGATCTTAACGGCAACACGCGGGGTCTGCTCGCCTGCCGAGGACTCAACATTGATGGCATCCGGCAGGGCGCTGATCTGGTTTGCCAGATCGTCTGCCGTCTCAGCCAGCTGGTCGTAGTCATCGCCGGTCAGCTCAACGCTGATGTCCGAATCCGTGGACATCGACATGGTGCTGCTGGTCGAAACCGTCAGTTCACAGCCTGCAATATCCTGCAGGTCATGGCGCAGCTGCTTGGCGATATCCGCTGACGAGCGGTCACGCTGATCGAGATCTACCAGCGAAATTGTAACGCTTGCGCCCGAGGACGAGGACATAATCGAGGTCGAAGAACCGGTCGAGTAGTAGATCTGCTCCAGCTCCGGGATGGTATCAACTGCGATGGCCGCAATGCGGTCCTCGATGGCAGCAGTGTCCTCCATAGTCGAACCGTTCGGCATGGAAACCGTAACACTCACCTGACCCTCATCCATCTCCGGGATGAGCTCCATGCCCGCCTGGCTGACGCTGAGCACGCTGACAATACAGATGACAACGGTCAGCGCGATTCCTGCCCAGCGGTGGGTGATCAGGAAATTCAGCGAACTGCGGTATACACGCGAGAGCGGCTTTTCGGTGATCGGCGTTGCGCCCGAGCCCTGCGGCTTGACACTCTTCTGCTTGGTGCTGCCGAGCAGGAAGTAGCACAGCAGCGGCACGAGCGTGACGGAAATGATCAGCGAGCTGAGCAGCAGCGCTACGATGGTGATACAGAATTCCTTGAACATCATGCCGGCCATGCCGCCGGAAAGTGCGATCGGCAGGAATACGGCGACCGTGGTCAGCGTGGAGGCGATAACTGCACCGATGACCTCGCCGGTGCCCTTGGTGCAGGCCTCCATACGGTCGTAGCCGGCCGCTCGATAGGTAAAGATGTTCTCCAGAACAACGATGGAGTTATCCACGATCATACCTACACCGAGCGTGATACCGCCGAGCGACATCATGTTCAGCGTAATGCCCAGCACGTTCATAATCAGGAACGTAAACAGGATACAGCACGGCATCGCGATGGTAACAGCCATGGTCGCGCCGAAGTCGCGCAGGAAAAGGAACAGCACGATCGCGGCGAACAGCACGCCCATCCAGATGTTCTGAATAGCGTTATCAACCGTCATGTTGATATAGTCGGACTGATCCATAACGATATTCCACTGCAGGGAATCGTTACTCTTAAGCAGGGAGTCAAACTCAGCCTTTGCCAGCTCGGCGATCTGCACGGTGTTCGAGCCGGACTGCTTGTTGACCGACAGGATGATACATTCCTCACCGTCAACCTTGGAGATGGCGTCCTGATCCTTCGGCTGCATGGAAACATCCGCAATCTGGCTCAGACGGACCGTGCCGCCTGCCGGAAGCGAGATCAGAGCGTTCTTAACATCATCAATGGACGAATACTCGCCGTCCGTGCGGACAGCCAGCGTCTGCGAACCGTTATCCAGATCGCCGCCCGGAATGGCGATGTTGTCCGCGCCGAGCTGCTGACCGATGGACGAAATGGTCAGGTTGTAGCCCTTCAGGCGGGAGGCGTCCGTGTGGACTGCGATCTCCTGCTCGTAGCCGCCCGAAATATCAACAGACGCTACGCCGTCCAGACGCTCGAGCGCCGGCTGAATCTCGTCCTCGGCGATGGACTGCAGAGAAGCCAGATCGTTGCCGCGCAGCGCCACCGAAACGACCGGCATGGAGTCAATATCAATCGACATAACGGTCGGGTCGGATGCGTCATCCGGCAGCTGGCTCTTTACCTGTGCAACCTTGTCGCGCAGGTCGGTCATTGCCTGATCCATATCGGTATCATTCGTAAACCGGATGACCAGCATAGCCATATTCTCGGACGAGGTGGACTGGAGCGTATCCAGACCGGACAGACCCGCTACCGCACCCTCGAGCTTTTTGGTTACCTGCTGCTCGATATCCTCCGGACCGGCACCCGGATAAGTAGCGTAAACAACCGCTGCCGGAACCTCCATGGATGGCATGAGCGCCAGCGGCAGGTTCTGGAAGCTGTAAAAACCAAACACAACGACCAGTATGTACAGCAGGATGGTCATTACATGGTGTTTGATAAAGGTTTGTGCGAATTTCATGCGCGCTTAGCCCTCCCCGCCGTCTGCGGCGTCCGAGGTGACGACATGCACGGCTGCACCGTCCGACAGATAGGACTGACCCTTGGTAACAACCCGGTCGCCCGCCTTGAGGCCGGAAACGATCTCGGTCGAATCCTTGGTAACCAGTCCGGTGGTAACGGTAACGCGGGTTGCGGCAGTGCCGTCCGCATTTACAGTGAACACATACTGCTCGTTGTTGTTGCCGGTCAGGATGGACTCGGTCGGCACGGAAATCGTGCTTGCGCGGCGGTCGGTATAGAAGGTGACGGTAGCAAATGCGCCGATCGGCGGCTTGGTGCCGGACGGCAGAGAAACCGAAACGTCATACAGATTGGTCTGTGCATTGGCAGCCGCCGGCAGCGTGCTGACCGTACCGTTCATCGACTCCTTGGAGACAGCGGAAACTGTGACGCTTGCGGTATCGCCGACCTTGATGCCGGTGAATACGTCCTCGGCGACAGAAACCTGCACCTCAACCGCACCGTTCTCGGCAATAACCACGCTCGGCTGCGCCGAGGATGCCATGCCGCCGCGGTCTACGTTTACAGCCGTAACCGTACCCGAGCACGGAGCGGTTACTGTGCCAAGGCTTGCCTGCTTGTTGATCTGGTCCATGGACGCCTGAATCTGCGCTAGAGACGCGGACTGCTGGGCCTCAGCCTGCGCGACACCTGCCTGCGCCTGCGTCAGTGCCTGCTTAGCCTTGGTCAGATCCTGCTCGGCAGCCGCACCGGCTTCGAGCAGTGCTTCCGTGTTGCTGACCGCCAGTTCCGCCTGCTCCACACCGACCTTTGCCGATTCAATCGCACGGTCGGTCGCGGTCTTTGTGGCGCTGTAGGATTGCTGCAGCGAGCTCATCGTCGAGGTAACCGTCGAGGTATCCACCGTAAACAGGGTCTGACCCTTGGATACGGTGTCGCCTTCGCTGACGTTCAGCGTCTGCACCTGACCTGCCAGCAGCGGGAACACCTGCACCTCATTGACGGCGGCAATCTTGCCATTCAGCGTGTACTCCGAGCTCATCGCACCCGAGGTAACATCGGTTACCTCAACCGCAGTGCTGTTTGAACTTTCCTCCTCGGTTTCCTCTTCCTTGCCGCAGCCTGCACACAGTACCATCGCACCGGCCAGCAGCGCCGCAAGGATTCGTTTGCTATTGCTCATCGGGGTCCTCCAATTCATTATACATATCTGCTATATTCGCAAAAACGGTTAGCTTATCAAGTTGTTGCCGTAATTACACCGCGTTTTGCCCACTGATAGGTGTTGTAGGCGGTCAGCAGATCAATACGCGCTGCAACCTCGGTCTCCTGTGCGGTGGTGAAGGTGTCAAGCGCATCCGTGTACGCCATCTTGGAGATCATGCCGCGCGTGTACTGCACCTGGCTTACCGTAAACGTCTTTTTCGCCTGTGCGAGATCGGCATCCGCCGCAGCAAGTGCGGTCTGCTTCTCCTGCAGGTCGGTATACAGCTTGCGGAAGGAAGCGGTCGTGCTCTCCTTCTGTGCGTCGCGGTCGATCTTGGCTGCCTGATAAGCATACAGCGTGTTGGTCTTGTTGTTCTCGTAATCGTCGGACGCGGTCTGCATTGCGTACTCCTTGGAGTAGATCGCGTAGCTGTTCTTGAGCGCCTCGGCAAGGTCCTTGTCATAATCAATGGAGGTGACCTGCTCGGCGGTTACGACCGGAAGATCGCTCGTTTCGATCTGTGTACCGGTGGTATAGCCGCACTGGATAGCGAGCGTGTTGGTCAGCGCCTCTACCTGCGTGGTCAGCGATGCCTTGCCGGCAACGGCGCTCTCACGCTGTGCCTGCAGGCTCTTGAGCGTATTTACACCGGTCATGCCCAGCTTTACCTGCTTCTGCACAGTCGCAATGTTGCGGTCAAGCTGCTGAATGCTGCGGTTTGTCTGGTTGAGCGTATACTTCATGCCGCGCAGAGAAATGTAGGTGTTTTCCGCACTCAGGCAGATCTCATCGGCTGCATTCTGCATCTGACGACGGGTGTGATCAACCGTTTTCTCCTGATCTTCCTCTGCGTCGTCCTCATCGTCGTCGAGGTTCCTGTACGAAGCCTCAGCGGCTGCCAGATTGCGCTGCAGGATGGAAATCTGGCTCTCAAGCGTCTTGCGCAGACCGGCGTTTTCCTCTTTGCTGGCATCCAGACTGTTCAGCGTTTTCTGCAGCTCCTTAATCTGCTTCTGGTAGGACGAAATCTGCTCGGAAAGCTGGAAATAGCTTTCGATGTACTGGTCACTTACATCGGTCTTTTCCGCGCTGAGCACGGTGTTGTTGTTCGCCTTGATGGTGACGTTGTTCTGGCGGACGGTCTCCTCCAGCTTGTCAAACGTCAGCTTGACCGGCGCCGTCGGCTGGGTCTGGGTGGTGCCGGTGGTGTTCGTCGTGGTCTTGGTATCGGCGGCAAACGCCGGTACGACCATGCCGCACAGCAGAGCGGCAGAAAGACCGGCTGCAATGGTTCGTTTCATATTGTTTTCTCCCTTCTGTTATGCGGCTGCAGTGGTGATAAGTACGCCTTCCTTGGCCCATTCATACTGGTTATATGCGGTATACAGCGACAGATACGCGCTTTCCACATTCAGCTTTGCGGTCGTTACGGCATCCTGCGCCTGCTGATACGCCAGCTTGGAGATGATGCCCTTCCTGTACTTCACGGTCGCGGTTTTCAGGTCAAGCTCCGCCTGTGACTGTGCGGTTCGCTTGGCTGCCAGAGTCGTCCGGCAGTCCTTGACGGTCTTGTAGGTGCTGTCGAATGCAGCCACTACCGACTCCTTTGCCGCCGCCAGTGCGTCCTCAGCGGACTTAACCGCCTCGGCGGTACCGCTGATGTTCTTGTCGTACGAGTTGTACGCGCTGCGCACAGCGTCCTGCTTCTGCCAGATGAGGAAGCTGTTCTTCTGCGCCTGCTCCAAATCCTTCTGATAGGACATCTTATTCAGATTGCCCTCGTACAGCGTCTCAAAGTCGGCCGGCATCACGATGGTGTTCGCATCCAGACCGCACATCAGCGCAACGCTCGAACCGAGGTTTTCGCGGGTGGTCTCCAGTGTGTCGATGGACTGCGCCAGCTTGTCGCGCTGATTCTGCACCGTTTCAAGCTGCAGCTGCCCAATCATGCCGAGTTTTCTCTGAGTTTTCAGCACAGCCAGATTGCGGTCCAGCTGTGTGAGCGTTACCTGCAGGTTTTCCTTGGTGCAGCCCAGATTTTTAATGGTAATCAGCATGGTCTGTGCACCGAGCGCCAGCTGACCGGAGACGTTTTTCGCCTGCTTGCGCAGCGTGTACGCCGCGTCATCCAGCTGGGACAGCATGGCCATCGCCTGCTGCATGCCGCTGACGGCGTTCTGATTCAGGCTGGTCTGGTAATCCTCTAATACCTTTAACTGTGCCGCATAGGTCTTATAAAGATCACTGGTCTTATCCAGTCCGTCCATGGCCTTTTTCATATCCTCAATCAGCGCAGCGTAGATTGCTATCTCGCTCTCACCGGTCGCACTGGACGCCGAACCCGACATATACGAGCTGCTGTCCAGCGAAGCTGCCGTTTTGTTCAGCATTTTCACCGTGTTATTGTCACTCTCCACGGTGCGCTTGACGCCCAGCAGACCCATTTTCTTGACGGTATAAGCCGCCGGTTTGCTCTGCGCGGTGCTCGTCCCGGTCTGCGACGCTGCCGGTTGCCCGGTGCTTACCGCGCCTGCAGGCCATACAAATCCGGCGCACAACACCAGAGACAGCAGTGTGCGCTTCCAGTTTGCTTTCATATAAGCTCCTTTCTCACAGCAATTCCCGTGTGATAATGCTGGTGTGAATGTATTCGATGCTCTGCCGCGGCGGCTCTGCGGTACGCAGTGTATGCGCCAGCACTTCGATCGCGCGCGTCGTCTGCGCCGAAAAATCCTGATCGACGATGAAATCCAGCCGTCCGTCCTCCAAATACTGGCGCGCATGCGGCGTCAGATCGTGACAGACAACGTGAATGCGCCGATTGGGCTTTGCGCGCTCGAGCGCGTCCATACAGCCGCGCACGGACTCGTTTGCCATATAAATACCGCGCAGACGCGGGTTCTGCCGCACCTGCTGCAGTACGCCGTCGTAGGTCAGCTCGTACTGCTCGACACTCTCGATGACGTTGACGTTTACGTTATCATCAAAAATCTCGTGCAGACGGTCAAGGAAGCCGCGCACACGCAGTCCGTGCGCCGTGAATTCACGGTTGCCGGTAACGACGAGCACATCCTGTCCCTCAACGTACGGTGCAAGCAGTCCGGCGGCAATCCGTCCGGATTTGACCATGTTCTGTCCGATATGATACAGGCGGCGGCTCTGCCGCACATCCGAGTCGCAGGTAACGACCGGAATGCCGATTGCGACCAGCCGGTCGATCTCCTCACTCATCGCTACCGTGTCCGGCGCGGTGACAATGAGACCGTCAATGCCGCGCTCCTCCATGCGTCCGATGGCCTCGAAATACGCACGGTGCGAGCGGTTTTTCAGCTCCTCCACCAGCACATTTACATCATTTAATCCGCGGTTGTGTACAGCCACGCGAATGCCCTCGCGCATCCGGCGAATGAAAAACGCATCCCAGCTCGGCAGAATCACGCCGATGCGGAACGCGCCGTGTCCCGCACGGGCGGCCTGCCGCTGCGACGGCGTTTTGTAGCCGTATTCGCTGATTATTTTCTGCACGCGCTCCCGCACTTCCGGCGCTACATTCGGTCGGCCGTTTACAACTCGGTCCACTGTTCCACGCGATACGCCGCACTGCTCTGCGATCCACTGTGCAGTTACCTTCATAAGATATTCTCCTTTTCAGGCATCCATGTATCCTCTTTTATCCCTAAAAGACACATTTTTGCCACAATACGTTCATATTTTATCATAGTGCAGTAAAGCGCACAAGCGTTTCACCGCATTTTAGACACCAACGTGCAATGTGTTGCATTTTCCTGTGCATTTTCTATTTTAGCACAATGCACGGATATTTTGCACGTTTTTTTTGCGCTCCGCTTTGCTATTTTTCACCAAACCGAAGCCCCAAAATTGGGCGGTGCGCTGAAAAATACGCTGCACCCTTGAAGCACACCCGCAAGTGGTTTATAATAGAGTCACCTTATATAAAAGGAGAGAATTCCAATGGGCATTTTGAAAATTGGCGTTGTAGGCTGCGGCCGAATCGGCAAGCTGCACATCAACAACCTGATCAACTCCGTACCGGGCGTTCAGGTAGTAGCTGCTGCTGACCCGATGCTCGATAAGTCCGGCGCACGCGAGTGGCTGGCAGAGCGCAAGATCACCAACGTTTCCACCGACTTTATGGACGTTATCAACAATCCTGAGGTAGACGTAGTATTCGTTTGCTCCTCCACTGACACGCACTGCGATGTTTCCATGGCAGCAGTTCAGGCTGGCAAGCACGTATTCTGCGAGAAGCCGATCGACTATGATATCGACAAGATCAAGAAGCTGCTCGCACTCGTTGAGGAGAAGGGCGTTAAGTTCCAGGTAGGCTTCAACCGCCGCTTCGACCACAACCACAAGGCAGTTGCAGACGCAGTTAAGGACGGCACGATCGGCGATCCGCATATCGTTATCGTTTCCTCCCGTGACCCGGAGCCGCCCCCGGCTTCCTACGTTGCAGTTTCCGGCGGTATCTTCTACGATATGATGATCCACGACTTCGATATGGTTCGCTATGTAACCGGTTCCGAGGCTGTTGAGATCTCCGCTGTTGGTTCCTGCCTCGTTAACCCGAACCTGCAGGAAGAGTCCGGCATTCCGGACGTTGACACCGCTGTTGTTACCATGAAGATGGCTAACGGCTGCATCGCTGTCATCAACAACTCCCGTCAGGCAGTTTACGGCTACGACCAGCGCGTAGAGGCGTTCGGTTCTAAGGGCATGGCTTCCGATGCCAACGACCTGCTGAACACCACCACCGTACTGACCAAGGACGGCGCTCACTCCGAGAAGCCGCTGTGGTTCTTCCTCGAGCGTTACAACCAGGCATTCATCAACCAGGTTATCTCCTTCGTTGATGCAATCAACAACGATACCCAGACTGTTGTCGGCGCTATCGACGGCCTGCGTCCGGTTCTCATGGCTAAGGCTGCTACCGAGTCCTGTCAGGCTGGCGGCGTGTTCGTCAAGGTCGGCGAATAACTCTTCTTAGCATTTTTTCTTCTCTTTCCATATTTCAAATTAGAAAAGCAGCTCCAAATGCTTTTCATTCCCTCAAATACAACAGCAAGGCATTTTTTGAAGTGACCTCTAAAAGTTAGAAAAAAATGCTCACGCGACCGAAAGGGCTTGCTGCCTGTGAATTACAGGCGGCAGGCCCTTGCGCTTTGCCTTGATCCTGTGGTTGCTGCGGTAGTCCAGACACTTCTGTTTGATTTTGCGAACTTAATTATACGCTATTCTTATCATTTTTAAGACAATACCGCACAATAAGAGCTGCGGCGCTTTGCGGAAATTATGCGGTATCGCCTTAAAGAACGAGAGCCGGAAGCATAGCCTTCGGCTC
>ERZ772889.3733-NODE-3733-length-10292-cov-4.254860_pt1 | contig 10292 bp, 6 predicted proteins | sample MGYA00512127_ERZ772889 | MGnify/ENA primary metagenome ERZ772889 (study PRJEB29015, sample SAMEA2737689) | human gut metagenome | biome: human gut; feature: human-associated habitat; material: faeces | place: China | collected 2012 ... | reverse complement strand
TTTTCCATGCCAGTGCATGTTCGCGGCCGCCCGAGCCTAGTAATAAAATCTTCATCTTTATACTGTTATAAGTTATACTGTTATACGTTTGATTAGGTATGGATAAGCAGCCGCTTTTTACAGGTTCTGCTCAAAGTACCGGGTGATTTTTTCGTGCAGATGTACACGGTCGCGACCTGACACGTTGTGCTTGTGGCACGGGTAGATGAACAGGTCGGGGTAGGTGCGGGCGTCTACACAAGCTTTCATGAACGACAAGGTGTGTTGAGGCACGCAAGTGTCGTCATGGTCGTCATGGATAATCAGCAGATGACCTTTCAACTGACCCGCGAGGTTTTTCAGGTTGCATTCCTTGTAACCTTCAGGATTGGTTTCCGGTGTGTCCATATAGCGTTCGCCGTACATCACTTCATAATATCCCCAGTCGATGACAGGGCCACCGGCTACGCCTACTTTGAATATTTCCGGGTAACGGAGCAACAAGGCAGTGGTCATGTGCCCTCCAAAGCTCCAGCCGTGCACGCCGATGCGTCCGCCGTCTACGTAAGGGAGGGATTTCAGGAATTCGACACCTTTTACCTGGTCTTTGCCTTCTTCAATGCCGAGGCGACGGAAGGTGGCGTTCTCAAACTCCAGTCCGCGGTTACTGCTGCCACGATTGTCGATCGTAAACATGATATAGTCTTTGTTGGCCATATACGTGTCCCAGCCACGTGCGCCATTCTGCCAGCCTCCGGTGACACATTGGGCATGAGGACCTCCGTAGACGTAAATAATGGTCGGATATTTCTTGTTCGGGTCAAAGTTTGCCGGCTTCATCAGGCGGTAGTGAAGGTCGGTTGTGCCGTCGGCCGCTTTGATTGTCCCGGTTTCAATACTTGGCATTTGATAACCTTCATACGGGTCTTTGGCAGTCAGCAGGTTTACGGTTTCTTTGAAGTTCTTTGTATCTACCAGATTAATGATGCGAGGCTGGTCTTTAGTGGAATAACGGTCGATAAGGAACGTTCCGGAAGCGTTGAGCACTCCGTTGTGTTCACTCTCTTTACTGCTATCGAACGGGCGGCTCATCTTTCCGTTGTTCACGTTTACTGCGAAATGACCGCTTCTCAAGCCCTCTATGGCGGTGAAGATAACTTCTTTCCGCTTAGCGTTGAAGCCTAATATATTTTTTACCAGCCAGTTGCCTTTAGTCAACTGTTTTACCTTCACTGATTCGCGATATTGGGCGCCGCCGGTTCCTTCCTGAAGGTCACCGTAAATGCTTGCTTTGGTATCAAACAGATAGAGGTGATTGTATCCATCGCGCTGGCTCTGATAAATGAATTTGCTGGTATCCCACGGCAAGAATATAATCGGGTTTTGCGGCTCTACGTATTTCGGGTGAGTTTCTTCGTAGAGCACCTTTGTCAGCTTGCCTGTTTCTGCGTTGTATTGGCAAAGTTTGGCATGGTTCTGGTCGCGGTTTACTTCAATCAGGTAGAGGCTCTTCTCGTCCGGTGCCCAACTGATGTTCGTAAAGTAGCGGTCGGTAGGGTCGCCTGCATCCAGGTAAATGCTTTTGCCCGTTGCGGGGTTGTAGATACCTACCTTCACTTGGTGGCTGGTCATTCCTGCCATTGGATAGCGGACATTGTTCACTTCGCCCACACGTGCGGTAATGTCTACAAGCGGGTATTGAGTCACCATACTTTCATCCATACGGTAGAAGGCGAGCAGATTACCTTTCGGGCTCCAGAATGTACCTTTGTTGATACCGAACTCATTGCGGTGTACGGACTGGCCGCAGACGATGCCTTCGGGCTCGTTCGTCACCGCCTGTTCGTTTACGTATAGATTGTTGCCGATTGTATAGGCTACATTTCCATTGGCAGTGCAGTAGTCTTCGTTTTCCGCTTTGGCTTTAGGCTTGCGACTGCTGACAATCCGGTTGTTCTTGAAATCATATACGATGTATTTTCCGGCTATGTTCAGTAACATTTGCGGCTTTTCCGCCCATGGGAAACGTACGGAATACAAATGGGATAACTTTCCTGCCTTGTCTTCTGCAAGCGCTTTGTTGATTTGCTCACGGGTGATGAGCATTGTTTCTTTGCCTGTTTGCGGCTGGATAGAATAGATGGTGTCGATGCCGGGTTTAATACACTCGTCGCCCCACCATTGCAGCCCGTACAGGTTTTCTGCATAACGATAACTTTCACCGCCCGGAATCAGGTCTTCCAGTGTCGGTTTCTTGGTTTCTTGTGCCATAACATTGATTACAATTGGGATTGCCAACAACAAAAGGAAGGCTCTTTTTCCAACTTTACTCATTGCTCTTTTCTTTATTATTTGTTTTTAAATCCTTTTATTTTTACTCTGTCCAAAGAAGTGCTCTTTATCCGAATAGCAGCACCCAACTTGGCAAAAGCATTGAATAATCCATTAAATTGCTTTTCATTGCTAATTTCTTGTGAATGTGCAATTAACTATTAACGCTTGTTTACTCCTCTTCCTTCTTCGGAATCCTCGGTTCCCGATTTCCTTTGAATTCTCTCGGAGCTTTCGGGTCTCTTCGGCTACGGAATTCTCCCTGTGGCTTTCTATCTCTGTCGCCACCTTTGAAGTCGCCACCTTCTCTGCGCGGCTTGTATTCTCCTTCTCTGCGAGGTCTGGAGTCACCTTCCTGACGCGGCCTGAACTCACTTTCTCTACGGGGTTTGAATTCTCCTTCCCGACGAGGTTTATATTCTTTTCTTTCCCTGAACTTAGACTCTTGTTCTCCTTCCGTCTCTTTCTTTTCTTCTCCTGCTTCTTCCTGACTCTTGAACTCCTTGTATTTTCCGTCAAAGATTTCATATTTGCGGAATTCACATTCCAGTGGCCCGTTGAACAAAGGAACCTTTTGGCTGGCTTTCAAACCAATCTGGTCGAAACACTCTTCCCGGTAGGAGAGAACCCATGCCTCGTTTCCTACAAACGCGTGTTTCAGGCGCTCGCCAATCATTTGGTATAGTCCGAGTAAATCATTGGTGGAAATACGCTCTCCATAAGGAGGGTTGGTGATGATGACAGACTTCTCTTTCGGCTGTTCGAATTGCTGGAACGGTTGCAGTTTCAGTACGACATCTTTCGATACCCCCGCTGCCTTTATGTTATGAGTTGCTATTTCGTTCGCTTTCGGATTGTTGTCGTATCCGTAAATTTTATGTGTAAATTCACGCTCCTGACTGTCGTCATTGTAAAGCTCGTCGAACATATCCGCATCGAAATCCACCCATTTCTCAAATGCAAATCCCTTACGGAATACGCCCGGAGCGATGTTTCTTGCTATCAATGCAGCTTCCACTGGAATAGTACCCGAACCGCACATCGGATCAATCAAGTCACATTCTCCCCGCCAGCCGGTCATCAGAATCATACCGGCAGCCAATACCTCGTTCAACGGAGCTTCTACGGCTTCCTGGCGGTAACCGCGCCGGTGAAGTGATTCACCAGACGAGTCCAAAGACAAGGTGCAGGTCGTTTGTGCGATATGGATATTCAACAATACGTCCGGATTGCTGATGCGTACAGACGGGCGTTTGCCTGTCTTTTCACGGAAATAATCCACGATTGCATCTTTCACCTTGTACGAAACAAACTTCGAATGGCGGAATTCTTCGCTGAATACTACTGCATCTATTGCAAATGTCTTGTTTACGTCGAGATATTCCTCCCAAGGAATTGCCTGTATTTCATTGTAAACTTCGTCGGCATCCTTTGCCGTAAAGTTCTTGATCGGTTTAAGAATACGGATAGCAGTACGGAGGCAGAAATTAGCCTTATACATCATACGCTTATCCCCTGTGAATGACACCATTCGGCGGCCTATTTGAATGTCGTTGGCTCCTAGTGCTGTCAGCTCTTCTGCAAGTATCTCCTCCAGTCCCTGGAAGGTCTTGGCAATCATCTCGAATTGTTCGCTCATATATAGTTATTTGGTTTTATTTTTTTGCTTTGGTTTGTACGATTCTTGCTCCTGCGGGGACGTTCTCCGTCACCCAGATATTACCGCCTACGGTTGCATCGCGTCCGATAGTGATTCTTCCCAGGATAGTGGCGTTGGAATAAACGATTACATTGTCTTCCAGTATCGGGTGGCGCGGGATGCCTTTGATTGGCTTTCCATCCGCATCCAGCGGGAAACTCTTGGCTCCCAGAGTGACGCCCTGATAGAGTTTGACGTTGTTTCCGATGATACTCGTTGCGCCGATTACCACACCTGTGCCGTGGTCGATCGTGAAGTGACTGCCAATCTTGGCGGCCGGATGAATATCAATACCTGTTTCGCTGTGCGCCATTTCCGTAATGATACGCGGAATCAGGGGGACACCCAGTTCCAGTAGCTCATGCGCGATGCGGTAGTTACTGATGGCTTTGATAGCGGGATAGCAGAAAATAACTTCGCCATAACTTTCGGCGGCAGGGTCGCCGTTATAGGCGGCTTCTACGTCGGTAGCCAGCACTCTGCGCATGACAGGCAATTTGCTGATAAACTTGGCGGCAAGGCGGGCTGCTTCTTCTCTCTTGGAATCGGAGCAGGCATTACATCTTCCTTCTATACTGGTTCCAAAACACAATCCGGCAAGGATTTGCTCGGTAAGCAAATCAAATAACTTCTCAATATTTACACCGATGTGGTAATTGATTGTCCGGCTGTTGATAGTGGAATTTCCGTAATATCCGGGAAATAAGATAGAGCGTGAAAGCTCGATAATTTCATACAAGACTTTAGCAGAGGGCAGTGGTTCGCCATCTTTGTGTTGATGAAACAGTCCTTTGTAAGATTCGCTTTCCGATAGCTCATCGACTGCCTGTGTCAAAATGTGGGTGAAGTTCAGTGGACTCATTAGGTCAGTTGCTCATATTTATATGGGCACAAAGGTATTAAAAAAATAATAAAATTCGCTGGGATTCAGGATAAATAATGTATTTTTGTCACATTCAAAACATGACATGAATAAGGGGTTGATGAATGGGAGGACTACTATGAAGCTGTTTGGCTTGTTCGGGCTTTTGATATTGTTGTATTGCGGGTGTGCTGACAGGCATCGCCATAAGCCTTTTTGTGAGCAGGAACTTGTTGATTCTCTCGAAGTCCGCGTTCAGGATTCTCTTTTCTCCAATGTACTTTATTCCCGTTCGCAGGTACGTGACGCGCTGGTGCAAGTGCAAGACTCACAAGTGTATTATCGTCTGCTCGCCCTTTATGGTAAAACCTTCTTTGTTTCTTCTGATTTTGACTCCATACTTTATTACAATCGACAGGTTAAGCAATTCTCCCGCAATGTTTCCGAGTGTCCTCGCTGGAACGATGTCCTGGCCGATGTTTATAATGTTGAAGGAAACGTTTGGATGCAGTTGAACCGTCCCGATTCTGCCATACTTGATTATCAAAAGGCGTATGCATATCGTCTGAAAGGAAAGCGCCTGCACCTTCTTCCCGACATTTGTATCAATATGGCTGACGCCTGCCTGCATCGCAGTGACTTGGCGCACACTGCCTCTTATTACCGCCGCGCCTTGTTTCTCTGCGATTCTCTGAGATTGTCCGAACATACGAAATTCCCTGTCTATTACGGTTTGGGACAAACTTATATGGACTTGCGCGACTTCGATTTGTCCAACCATTATTATGAACTGGCAGGAAAATTCTTTGACGAAATGAATGTGGGAGAACGTTGGACCTATCTCAACAATCGCGGAAATCATTATTATTACAGGAAGAATTATCAGGAAGCATTGAACTATATGCGCAGAGCCAATGCCTTAGTCTCCGCCCACCCCCAAATGGTGTTTGAACAGAACTTTATCAAAGTAAACCTGGGAGAATTATACTTGTTGACCAATAACTTGGATTCAGCACAGATATGCCTGGACGAGAGTTATCGTTTCTTTTCGGAAATTCAGCATAACTCGGCTGTATACTATATCGAAACTCAAATGATTGAACTGGCGTTACAGAAAGGAAATATGGCGCTGGCTCATAAAATGATAGAACGTACCGCTCCTGTGGGACATCTTGATGCCAATATGCTGACAATACGCAACCAATATCTCCAGCATTACTTCGAGCGTGCCGGTGACTACCGCCGTGCTTATGAATATTTGAAGCGTGACTGTCGTCTGGATGATTCTATCCGTAGCGAACGGGTACAGACACGTGTCGCAGAACTGGATATGCGCTATCGTCAGGACACTATTGTATTGCGGAAAGAAATGCAGATTCAACGGCAGGCAGGTGAAGTGAAAGCTTTGAAGTTGAGCGTTTATATATGGGTACTTGTTTGTGTGCTGCTAGTTGCAGGAACAGGCGGTATCATCTGGTATATGCGGAAGAAAAGAGAATTTCTTCGTGAACGCTTTTTCCGGCAAATCAACCGTGTCCGCATGGAGAACCTGCGGAGCCGGATTTCCCCCCATTTCACTTTCAATGTATTGGGACGTGAGATTAATCAGTTCACGGGGTCGGAAGATGTGAAGAATAACCTGTTGGAGCTGGTTAAATATCTCCGACGCAGTCTTGAACTGACGGAAAAACTAAGTGTTTCCTTACAAGACGAGCTGGATTTTGTACGTTCGTATATTAATCTCGAAAGAGGACGCGTCGGCGAAGATTTTACGGCAACGGTTACAGTGGAAGAAGGACTGGATGCAAGTCGTGTGATGATTCCTTCGATGATTATACAAATCCCGGTTGAGAATGCAATCAAGCATGGACTGGTTGGGAAAGATGGTGAAAAGGAGTTGACGATACATGTCTCTCATGAAAAGAATGGTATCTGTATTACGATTTGTGATAACGGCCGCGGGTATCTTCCGCACGTAACTTCGGCAACACGGGGAACGGGTACCGGACTGAAGGTGTTGTATCAGACCATTCAACTGCTGAATACGAAAAACAAGAGTGACAAAATACGTTTTGAAATAACCAATAGAAACAGTGGACAGACCGGTACATTAGTTTCGGTATATATCCCGTTTCGTTTTTCTTATGATTTATGATGGATACAGAAGAAAAGTACAAAGTGGTCATCATTGATGACGAACGTTCTGCAAGTGACGCTTTGCGCCGTGAACTGGAGCCTTATCGTGAATTTGAGATAAAGGGAATTGCAAGCAGTGGTGCAAAAGGGAAAAAGATGATTATGGAGTTACATCCGGATTTACTCTTTCTTGATGTGGAGCTTCCGGATATATTGGGGCTTAATTTGCTAAGTGAGATAAAGGATGATGTATTGTGGGATATGAAGGTTGTGTTCTATACGTCCTATGATAAATATCTGCTTCAGGCTTTGCGTGAGTCGGCTTTTGATTTCTTGTTGAAACCTTTTAGCGCGGAAGACTTGAAAGTTGTCATAGACCGTTATCGGAAAGCGATGCGTTCTGCTGTAGTGGCGCCTCCCTCTTTTGCTTCTTCTATTATAGCTCTGATGCCGCAACAGGGAATGTTTATGATTAGCACGGTGACAGGATTCAAGCTCTTACGGCTAGAAGAAATCGGATTTTTTGAATATTTGAAAGATAAACGTCAATGGCAGGTGGTTCTGTTTAATCAAACCCGGTTGAACCTGAAACGGAACACGAAAGCGGAGGATATCGTCAGTTATTCGCAGGCTTTCGTGCAAATCAGCCAGTCGGCCATTGTGAATGTAAATTATCTGGCTATGATCGATGGAAAGTGTTGCCAACTTTATCCGCCTTTCCACGATAAAGGTGATCTGGTCATTTCCAGAAGCTATCTGAAAGAATTGCAGGAACGGTTTTATGTCTTGTGATACAGCCTACGGTTATATAAAGTGAAAACGCCTCTTCTTCATCAGGAGCGGCGTTCTCTTTTGTTAGAATATTAGAATGAGAGAGAGTTTTTGTTACATATTTGTATTATCCATTGTTACAGTCATCTCGGGTACCAGTACATAAGCACGCTTTTTAGCGTTCCATTTATAGTAATTGGTAGTGACGGTCTTGCCTTCATAAATATAGTTGATACGCAAATTCTTTACCCATTCGTCCTTGTTGCTGTCCCATTTGAGGGCTTCGCTTTCGGTCATGCGTTTATTGTCGTCGTACTTATAATTGTACTTCATATAGTTGGCAAGTGTATTTCCGTCCATTTTGTAAACGGTCTGGCCTACTGTCATGCCATTTTCTTCTATCGGATTGTAAATCAACTGACCGTCGTTGTTACGTGCGGAAGCGGTGAAAGATGCAATAAGAAGAGCAGCGGATAAAACGAACATTTTTAAGGATACTTTTGCTTTCATGGCTATTTTAGTTTTAAGTTATACTTTCATTTGTCTACTGATGTATCAGTTTTACGCTGCAAACTTACATATTAATTTGATATTTATGCATTTTGGGGAGTGAAATATTATCAAATTGTCAAGTATGGGTGCTGGTAGTAGTTTGCTTTTTGCCAAGATTAGTGACAAAAAAATATCCGGCAGTCAATCTGCCGGATATAGAACGAATCACTTCGTTTAAAAAGAAATCTTTTTTCTAGCTTTCGGATAGCGAGTTAAATAATGTTAGTGAGCTTCGAGCCAGTTCTTGCCCCACCCGCAATCAGCTTTCAGAGGTACATGCATACGGTATGCGTGTTCCATTTCTTCGATAACAATTTCTTCTACACGTTCTTTTTCTTCAACGGGAACACTGAAGTTCAATTCGTCATGTACTTGCAGGATCATTTTGGCTTGTATTCCTTCCGTTTGGAAACGTTGATAGATACGTGCCATAGCCACCTTGATAATATCTGCCGCACTTCCCTGGATAGGTGCGTTAATGGCATTCCGTTCCGCATATCCGCGTACAACGGCGTTTCGTGAGTTGATGTCCGGCAAGAAGCGTTTCCGGTGGAAAATAGTCTCCACATAGCCTTTTTCTTGTGCAACCTGGATACTTTTATCCATATAAGCCTTCACTCCCGGATAGGTTTCGAAATAGCCGTCGATAAGTTCTTTGGCTTCTTTCCGTTCTACGTTCATCCGTTCGGCGAGGCCGAATACGGATATACCATAGATAATGCCGAAATTGGCAGTTTTGGCTTTGCGACGCATATCGGAGCCTACATCTTGCAAGTCAATCTTATAAATCTTTGCGGCGGTGGCAGCGTGGATGTCATGGTTGCTGAGGAAAGCGTCGATCATGTTCTTATCCTCGCTCAGATGCGCCATGATGCGCAATTCAATCTGTGAGTAGTCCGCAGAGAAGAAAAGGCAGCCTTCATCGGGGATGAATGCTTTGCGGATTTCTTTTCCGTTCTCGTCGCGGATCGGGATATTTTGTAGGTTCGGATTGCTTGAACTAAGACGTCCCGTGGCGGTAACGGTTTGGTTGAAAGAAGTATGTACCCGTCCTGTACGCGGATTGATGAGTTGGGGGAGTGCATCGATGTATGTTCCCAATAACTTTTTCAGTCCCCGGTGTTCTAATATCTTTTCTACCACAGGATGTTTGTGGCGAAGGCTTTCGAGCACCTCTTCCGAAGTGACGTATTGCCCGGTTTTAGTCTTTTTTGCCTTCTCTACAATTCTTAATTTATCAAACAGCACCTCACCGACTTGCTTCGGTGAAGCAATATTGAACGTTTCACCTGCCAGCTCGTAAATTTCCTTTTCGATATTCTCCATTTGTGCCGTAAAGTGGGCGGAAGATTGTTTCAGCGCTTCCGTATCCAGCAGCACACCGTTGCGTTCGATATTAACCAGTACCGGAACAAGCGGCATTTCTATATCATAGAACAGCCGCTCGGCGTCATTCTCCTTTAATTCCTTTTCCAGAACGTTTTTCAGTTTCAGGGTTACGTCCGCATCTTCGCAGGCGTAACGATAAACGTCTTTCGGGGCGAGGTCGCGCATATTTTTCTGGTTCTTCCCTTTCGGACCAATCAGTTCATCAATATGGATTGTCTGATAACGTAGATAGATTTCGGCAAGATAATCCATTCCGTGACGGAGTTCAGGTTGAAGAACATAATGGGCGATCATTGTATCGAACAACGGGCCTTTTACTTGCACTCCATAATTTTGAAGAACGATCATATCATACTTGATATTCTGTCCGACCTTCAATGAGTTTTCATTTTCAAATACCGGGCGGAACTCATTGACGATTTTTAACGCTTCTTCCTGATCGGCGGGGACCGGGACATAAAAAGCTTCATTTTCGGCAATGGAAAAACTCATTCCGACCAATTCGGCGTCCATTGGTTCGGTTCCGGTAGTTTCCGTATCTAGCGAAAGAATTTTTGATGTAAGTAACTTTTG
>ERZ772889.3718-NODE-3718-length-10331-cov-11.283963_pt1 | contig 10331 bp, 4 predicted proteins | sample MGYA00512127_ERZ772889 | MGnify/ENA primary metagenome ERZ772889 (study PRJEB29015, sample SAMEA2737689) | human gut metagenome | biome: human gut; feature: human-associated habitat; material: faeces | place: China | collected 2012 ... | reverse complement strand
TTCCGCTTGAAGATATTGAAGTAGAGACTCCGATTGAAACCTGCAAGACTCCAGTCATTGCCGGCAAGACACTTGCAGTTGTACCGATCTTGAGAGCCGGACTTGGTATGGTAAATGGTATCCTTGCACTGGTACCGTCTGCAAAGGTCGGACATGTGGGACTTTACCGTGATCCGGTAACACATGAGCCCCATGAGTATTACTGTAAGCTTCCTGAATCTATTGACGAGCGTATTTCAGTGATCGTTGATCCGATGCTTGCAACCGGCGGTTCTGCCGAAGCTGCCATTGATTTTGTCAAGAAACAGGGCGGAAAGAATATCAAGTTTATGTGCATCATCGCAGCTCCTGAGGGACTGAAACGTCTCCATGAGGCACATCCGGATGTACAGATCTACTGTGGTTCCCTTGACAGAGAGCTCAATGAAAACGCTTACATCTGCCCGGGACTTGGAGATGCCGGAGACCGTATTTTTGGTACTAAATAATTTTGAAAAAATCTTAAAAAATACTTGACACACCCGGCACTGTTATGGTATTGTACCTAAGAACGCTGCCGAAGACAGTAGGTGCCGTAAGGCATAAGGATTAAAACGCCTACCGAGGACTAAGTATTCTTTCGTAAGAATTACGTTAAGCCTTGCTGTCTTACAGTAAGGCTTTTTTTGGCGGTATATCAAATTCTATAAGGAGGTGTACCATTTCATGGCAAAAGTAGAACTGAAACAACCAATCGTAGAAGAAATCGCTAACAATATTAAAGACGCACAGGCTGTTGTTCTTGTTGACTACAGTGGTCTTACAGTTGAGCAGGATACTATTTTACGTAAAGAGTTAAGAGAGTCCGGCGTACAGTACAAGGTTTACAAAAACACTTTAATGCGTCGTGCATTTGAAGGTACTCCATGTGCAGATCTTGACAAGCACTTACATGGAACAAACGCTATTGCAATTTCTGCAACAGACGCTACTGCTCCTGCAAGAATCCTTGCTAAATTTGCAAAACAGTATCCGGCACTTGAGTTAGTAGCTGGTATTGTTGAGGGTAACTACAACGATCAGGCAGGAATCCAGGCACTGTCCCAGATTCCGTCCAGAGAAGAACTTCTTGGCAAACTGCTTGGAAGTATCCAGTCTCCTATTACCAACTTTGCTCGTGTGCTTAATCAAATCGCAGAGCAGAAGGGTGGAGAGGCTGAGGCACCAGCAGCAGAATAATTTAAGTTTCTGTCGCTGAATCGAATCATTGATTCCACAAAAAATTTAAAAATGGAGGAAAATTATAATGGCAAAGTTAACAACAGCTGAGTTTATCGAAGCAATCAAAGAGTTATCTGTATTAGAGTTAAATGATTTAGTAAAAGCTTGCGAGGAAGAGTTCGGTGTATCCGCAGCAGCAGGCGTTGTTGTAGCAGCAGCAGGTGCTGGTGAAGCAGCTGAGGAGAAAGATGAGTTTGACGTAGAGCTTACAGAAGTAGGTCCTAACAAAGTTAAAGTTATCAAAGTTGTTCGTGAGATCACAGGCTTAGGTCTTAAAGAAGCTAAAGAAGTTGTTGATGGTGCTCCGAAAATGGTTAAAGAGGGCGCTTCCAAAGCAGAGGCTGAGGATATCAAAACTAAACTTGAGGCTGAAGGCGCTAAAGTTACTCTTAAATAATTTAGGTGTATTTAAGCGAACCATGCTCCCCGCAGAAGTCTGTCGTGCAGGCCACTGCGGGGATTTTTTTGTGTAACAGGAAATTCTGTTGGAGTTTCCTGCAATCAGGATTCTTTTTGTGCAAGGAGATTCTGAATGAATATAAAAATGTTTTTGACTGTAACATTACTGGGAGTATCTTTATATCTGGGAGGCAGTTCTGTTATATATGCTGAATCAGCAGAAAATGTGACGGAGAATTTTGAAGACAGCTTTTCAGATTGCGATCTTGAGCCGGAAATGGAAGAGGATGAGACTGGCTTCTATGGCGGAACAGCTGAGGTGGGATTTTTTTCAGCAGATGAGTCTGATAATGATTTTGAAGAGGAGCCAGAAGAAGCTCTGCTTACACCTGTACCTTCTGATAATGAACAGCAGATTCTGGCGACTATTCCAGAAGGCGCTGCAGTGGTGACTTTAGATGTGGCTGATGGAAGTGATATTACCGAAACTTTGAATACAGTGCTTCACTTTATGGGGCAGAGAGCTACAGATGAAACTCCTTGTACGGTAATCATTCCTCAGGGAAGCTATCTGATTTCCGGAACTATCCATATGTACAGCAATCTTACTCTTTATGCAGAAGGAGCTGTACTGACGAAATCCTGTACAGATAAGCATGTGGTCCTCAGACTGGGAGATGACATACTTTCTGCCGGAGGTTATGATGGATATCACAATATCACCATTGAAGGCGGAACCTGGGATCTGAATTACCCGGTTGTCGAAGATAAGGAAGGCACAGGCGGTTTTGTAGGCTTCAGGATTGGACATGCCAGACACGTAACTGTGAAGAACGTAACATTTCTAAACAATTTGAAATCTCATTTTCTTGAGCTGGCAGGTACGGAAGATGTAACTGTGACTGGCTGTACATTCCGGGGATATTGGCAGGAATATGAAGGCGGCGGACAGGAATGCATTCAGCTGGATGCATGTCTGGATTATATTTTTCCAGGATATCAGCCCTTTGACGGAGCTGTCTGTGAGAATATCAGGATTACGGATAACGTTTTTGAGGATGTGTTTGCAGGAGTGGGCAGCCACAGCATGATCTACGACAGGCCATACCGGAATATTGTGATTCAGGGGAATACCTTTCGAAATGTGAAAAAGAGAGCTGTCTGGTGCCTGAATTACGTGGATTCTGCTGTGGAGGACAATATAATAGAGAATGCAGGCGGCGGAGTGCTTGTGAGCTGCATGTATTTCCCGAATACCCATCTTATACCGGGAACTGTTGCAGGAATGGAAGGAAACCACCAGAATGCGGGCATTTCCGTGAAAAATAATCGGATTTCTATTTCTTCAGTGAGCCAGATCAATGGAAACATATGGAGAGGATATGGAATTGAAGTCCAGGGAGCCTGGGTAAGTGACAGCTCAAAAGCACAGGCTAAGGGAATTCCGGTAGGTATTTATAAGGAAAACGGTGTTGCGGTAAAGGGAAATATGATCACAGGGACTGGAAATGGAATTCGCCTTTATCTTGCTGATGGCTGTACAGTGGAAAATAATCAGCTGAAGCTGAAAAAAACTGCATCCTTTTCCAATATGGGAATTTACCTGTCTGCTTCTTCCAAAAATGTGATAAAAGATAATCAGGTATCAGGTTGTAAAAATGTAGGAATCTACGCTTATGACGGAGGAAAGCTGGGGACTCCATCCACAGAGAATCAAGTCCTGGATAATGTGATTTCAGGTATCGGCGGCGATGGAATTCTTATGGAAAATGGCTCTGACGGGTGTGAAGTAAGCCGGAACCGTATATCCTCCGGAAAAAAGAACGGAATTGTTCTCTGGGGCAGCGAGGGCTGTCAGATCACAGCGAATCAGGTGAAAGGCTGTATGCTGGACGGAATATATGTGGAAAATATTGGAAATGCTGTTATAAAATCTAACAGGATTACGAATGTGAACGGCAGAGGAATCCAAGTGATCGCAAGTCAGACCGGAAAACTTTATGGAAATGCGGTTACTGGCAGCAGAAAATGCGGTTTATATGTAAGCAGGTCAAAGATTTCCGGAAACAAAAAGAACCGTCTGGAGAATAATGGCAGTACTTATGCAATTTATGCGGAAAACAGCACTGGAATCATTTCCGTGAAAATGCCCACTGCGTCTAAGATCACCAGAAAGTCAGTGAAGATCACAGGCAAAGCGGCGGGTGGAAAGAAACTTACAATTTATGCAGTGAGCAGAAACAAGAATAAAAAAATCGGCAGAGGAAGCATCAATTCCCGAAAGAAATATAATATTTCTATCAAAAAACAGAAAAAAGGAACGAAGCTTCTCTTTGTATTATCGGATAAATATGGAAACCTTTCTTATAGTAAGAGAAAAGTAAAATAAATTATAACTATTCAGCAATTACAAATAAAAAAACAAATGAAAAAACAACAGAAAAGTGCTTGACAGGCTTTTTTTGTTGTGCTATAGTGAAGAATGCTATATTATGGCAAGATATGCCTACTATGCTTATGCAGCAGAGCGGGCTGATGTTGTAATAAATAAAATAAAACAGGGGTGAAACGTCAATGGAAAAAAACAGAATTCGTTCTGTAAAAACTGGAAAAAGCATGCGAATGAGCTACCAGAGACAAAAAGAAGTCCTGGAAATGCCGAACTTGATCGAGGTCCAGAAGGATTCTTACCAGTGGTTTCTCGACGAAGGATTGAATGAAGTATTCGACGATATTTCTCCAATCGCAGACTACGGCGGAAAGCTCAGTCTTGAATTCATCGGCTTCACATTTGATGAAAAAGAGGCTAAATACACCATCGAGCAGTGTAAAGAACGTGACGTAACTTATGCCGCACCTTTGAAGGTTCGAGTGAGACTGATTAACAAGGAAACAGATGAGATCAACGAACACGAGATTTTCATGGGAGACCTGCCGATTATGACCGCGACAGGAACTTTCGTCATTAACGGTGCTGAGCGTGTTATTGTCAGCCAGTTAGTACGTTCCCCTGGAATCTATTATGCCATTGCACACGATAAAATCGGTAAGAGACTGTTTTCCTGTACAGTAATTCCTAACAGAGGAGCATGGCTGGAATATGAGACTGACTCCAACGATGTATTCTATGTGCGTGTGGACAGAACCCGTAAGGTTCCGATCACTGTACTGATCCGTGCACTTGGTGTTGGTTCCAATGCAGAGATCATTGATCTGTTTGGCGAAGAGCCGAAGATCCTTGCAAGTTTCACAAAGGATACTTCTACGAATTATGAAGAAGGTCTTCTTGAACTGTATAAGAAAATCCGTCCAGGCGAGCCGCTTGCAGTTGAGAGCGCAGAGAGCCTGATCAATGCGATGTTCTTTGATCCGAGAAGATATGATCTTGCCAAGGTCGGACGTTATAAATTTAATAAGAAACTTCATTTCAATAAACGAATTGTTGGTCATAAGCTGGCTGACGATGTGGTTGAGGGCTCTACAGGAGAAATTCTTGCAGAGGCTGGTACTATCGTAACCAGAGAACTGGCTGATGCCATTCAGAACGCTGCAGTTCCATTTGTATGGATCCAGGGTGAAGAAGACCGCAGAATTAAAGTTCTTTCTAACTTAATGGTAGACATGCATCATTATCTGCCAGAAATTGAGAACCTGGAAGAGCTTGGGGTTACAGAGTTAGTATATTACCCTGTACTCGAAAAAATTCTGGAAGAAAATGACACACTTGAGGACAGAATTGCCGCTATCCGCAGAGATATCCATGACCTGATCCCGAAGCATATTACAAGAGAAGATATTTTTGCTTCTATTAATTACAATATGCATCTGGAATATGGCATTGGAAATGACGACGACATCGACCACTTAGGAAACCGTCGTATCCGTGCGGTTGGTGAACTGCTTCAGAATCAGTACCGTATCGGTCTTTCCAGACTTGAGCGTGTGGTTCGTGAGAGAATGACAACACAGGATGTGGAGAGCATTTCCCCGCAGTCCCTGATCAATATCAAACCTGTAACAGCTGCTGTAAAAGAGTTCTTTGGATCCTCCCAGCTGTCACAGTTCATGGATCAGAACAACCCTCTTGGTGAGCTGACCCATAAGAGACGTCTTTCCGCACTTGGACCTGGCGGTTTGTCACGAGACAGAGCCGGATTCGAGGTTCGAGACGTTCACTATTCCCATTACGGAAGAATGTGCCCGATCGAGACTCCTGAGGGTCCGAACATCGGTCTGATCAACTCCCTTGCATCTTATGCAAAGCTGAATCAGTACGGATTTGTTGAGGCACCTTACCGTAAGATTGATAAAACTGATCCTATGAATCCGCGTGTAACTGACGAAGTTGTTTACATGACCGCAGATGAAGAGGATAACTACCATGTAGCACAGGCGAATGAGGCACTTGACGCAGAAGGACATTTCGTTCGTAAGAACGTTTCCGGTCGTTATCGTGAAGAGACTCAGGAGTATGAGCGTCAGATGTTTGATTACATGGACGTATCTCCTAAGATGGTATTCTCTGTAGCTACAGCCCTGATTCCATTCCTTCAGAACGACGATGCGAACCGTGCGCTGATGGGATCAAACATGCAGCGTCAGGCTGTTCCGCTTCTTACCACAGAAGCACCAGTTGTTGGTACAGGAATGGAAGCAAAGACAGCTGTTGACTCCGGTGTTTGTGTGGTTGCAAGAAAGTCTGGTACTGTACTTCGCTCCACATCTACCGATATCAGCATCAAGAATGATGATGGAACAAAAGATGATTATCATCTTACCAAATTCATGCGCAGTAACCAGAGCAACTGCTACAACCAGCGTCCGATCGTTAATCAGGGCGAGCACGTTGAAGCAGGTGATGTTATTGCCGATGGTCCGTCTACTTCTCAGGGAGAGCTTGCTCTTGGCAAGAACCCTCTGATCGGATTTATGACCTGGGAAGGTTATAACTACGAGGATGCCGTACTGTTAAGTGAGAAACTTGTACAGAACGATGTTTATACATCTGTTCACATTGAAGAATATGAAGCAGAATCCCGTGATACAAAGCTTGGACCGGAAGAGATCACCCGTGATGTTCCAGGCGTAGGTGATGATGCACTCAAGGATCTTGATGAGCGCGGAATCATTCGTATCGGTGCAGAGGTTCGTGCTGGTGATATCCTTGTTGGTAAGGTTACTCCTAAGGGAGAGACTGAGCTTACAGCAGAGGAGAGACTTCTTCGTGCAATCTTTGGTGAGAAAGCACGTGAGGTTCGTGATACTTCCCTTAAGGTACCACACGGTGAGTATGGTATCGTTGTAGACGCCAAGGTATTCACAAGAGAAAATGGTGATGAGCTGTCTCCAGGAGTTAATCAGTCTGTACGTATCTATATCGCACAGAAGAGAAAAATCTCCGTTGGTGATAAGATGGCTGGTCGTCATGGTAACAAGGGTGTCGTTTCCCGTGTACTTCCTGTTGAGGATATGCCATTCCTGCCAAACGGACGTCCGCTTGATATCGTATTAAATCCTCTTGGTGTGCCGTCCCGTATGAACATTGGTCAGGTCCTTGAGATTCACTTAAGTCTTGCTGCAAAAGCACTTGGATTTAACATCGAGACACCGGTATTCGATGGCGCGAAAGAGATTGATATCCAGGATACACTTGAGCTTGCAAATGATTATGTAAATATGCCGTTTGATGCTGCAGAAGCAGAAAAAGAAGGCAAAACAGAGAGCTTTGAAGAAAAATATAAAGATATATTAAGAGAAGACGTTATGAAGTATCTTTCTGACAATCGTGCACACCGTGCACTGTGGAAAGGCGTTCCGATCTCCCGCGACGGAAAGGTTCAGCTTCGTGACGGACGTACCGGAGAGCCGTTTGATTCACCGGTTACCATTGGACACATGCATTATCTGAAACTCCACCATCTGGTAGATGATAAGATCCATGCACGTTCTACTGGTCCTTACTCCTTAGTAACGCAGCAGCCGTTAGGTGGTAAAGCACAGTTCGGTGGTCAGCGTTTCGGAGAGATGGAGGTTTGGGCACTGGAAGCATACGGTGCATCCTATACCTTACAGGAGATCTTAACAGTAAAATCCGATGATGTTGTCGGACGTGTTAAGACTTACGAAGCAATCATTAAGGGTGACAATATCCCTGAACCGGGTATCCCAGAGTCTTTCAAGGTTCTGTTAAAAGAGCTTCAGTCACTTGGTCTGGATGTCAAAGTCTTAGATGAGGACAGAAACGAAGTAGAGCTGATGGAGACAAGCGAATACGGCAATACAGATTTGAATTCCATTATTTCCGGAGATAAGGATTTTGCATTTGAGGACAGTGATTCCTTTGCAAAGATGGGATTCTCACAGAAAGAGTTCAATGCGGAAAATGAAGAACTCGTAGATGTGGATGAGGAACCGGAGGAAGATGAGGATGATTCCGACTTTTTCGACGATGCAGAAGAAAATACTCTTGACGAAGAATAAATAGAAAGGGAGTGTCATAATGCCAGAAACAATGAGTAAAGAAACCACAGGTCAGTCTATCTCATTTGATGCCATTAAAATTGGATTGGCGTCTCCGGAAAAGATCCGGGAATGGTCCAGAGGCGAGGTAAAGAAACCGGAGACCATTAACTATAGAACTTTAAAACCGGAAAAAGATGGTCTGTTCTGTGAAAAGATATTTGGACCGAGCAAAGACTGGGAATGTCATTGTGGTAAATATAAGAAAATCCGTTACAAAGGCGTTGTCTGCGACCGATGCGGCGTTGAGATTACAAAAGCAAGCGTTCGTAGAGAGCGTATGGGACACATTGAGCTTGCTGCTCCGGTATCCCATATCTGGTACTTTAAGGGTATTCCGTCACGTATGGGATTAATCCTTGACTTATCCCCAAGAACTCTTGAAAAAGTTCTTTACTTTGCTTCTTATATCGTACTGGATGCGGGCAACACCGCATTGCAGTACAAACAGGTACTTTCCGAGAGCGAATACCAGGAAGCGAGAGAGCAGTACGGCAGTTCTTTCCGTGTTGGAATGGGTGCTGAGGCTATTCAGGAATTATTACAGGCGATCGATCTGGAGAAAGATTCCGCAGAATTAAAGGCAGAGCTTGAGGATGCAACCGGCCAGAAACGTGCAAGAATCATCAAGAGACTGGAAGTTGTAGAGGCTTTCCGTGAGTCCGGCAACAAACCGGAGTGGATGATCATGACAGTGATCCCGGTTATCCCGCCAGATTTACGTCCTATGGTTCAGCTGGATGGTGGACGTTTTGCAACATCCGATCTGAATGATTTATACAGACGTATCATCAACCGTAACAATCGTTTAAGAAGACTCTTAGAGTTAGGAGCACCGGATATCATCGTCCGCAACGAGAAACGTATGCTTCAGGAAGCTGTTGATGCCCTGATCGATAATGGTCGTCGTGGCCGTCCTGTTACAGGTCCTGGTAACCGTGCATTAAAATCTCTTTCAGATATGTTAAAAGGTAAATCCGGACGTTTCCGTCAGAACTTACTTGGAAAACGTGTTGACTACTCCGGACGTTCCGTTATCTGTGTAGAGCCGAAGTTAAAGATTTATCAGTGCGGTCTGCCAAAAGAGATGGCAATTGAGCTGTTCAAACCGTTCGTAATGAAAGAGCTTGTTGCAAACGGAACTGCACACAATATCAAGAGTGCGAAAAAGATGGTTGAGAGACTCCAGACAGAGGTTTGGGATGTTCTCGAAGACGTTATCAAAGAGCATCCGGTTATGTTAAACCGTGCTCCTACACTGCATCGTCTTGGTATTCAGGCATTCGAGCCGATCCTCGTAGAAGGTAAGGCAATTAAGTTACATCCATTGGTATGTACCGCGTTCAACGCCGACTTCGATGGTGACCAGATGGCTGTGCATCTTCCACTTTCTGTAGAAGCACAGGCAGAGTGCCGTTTTATGTTACTTTCACCGAATAACCTGTTAAAACCATCTGATGGTGGTCTTGTTGCCGTTCCTTCACAGGATATGGTACTTGGTATCTACTATCTGACACAGGAGAGACCGGGAGCAAAAGGAGAAGGTAAATTCTTCAAGAGTGTAAACGAAGCAATTCTTGCATACGAGAATGGTGTAGTAACACTTCACTCAAGAATCACCGTCCACATGACAAAGACCATGCCGGATGGAACAACACTTACCGGAAATGTAGAATCTACACTGGGACGCTTCATTTTTAATGAGATCATTCCACAGGATCTTGGATTTGTAGACAGAAGCATTCCGGGCAATGAATTAAAACTGGAAGTAGATTTCCTCGTTGCAAAGAAACAGAATAAACAGATTCTGGAAAAAGTAATCAATATCCATGGTGCAACAAAGACAGCAGAAGTTCTTGATGCCGTAAAAGCTATGGGTTACAAATATTCCACAAGAGCAGCTATGACCGTATCCATTTCCGATATGACCGTACCGCCTCAGAAACCGCAGATGATCAAAGATGCACAGGATACTGTTGACCGTATCATGAAACAGTATAAACGTGGTCTTATCACTGAGGAAGAGCGTTACAAAGAGGTTGTTGAAACCTGGAAAGAGACCGATGAGGAACTGACACATGCACTTCTTTCCGGACTTGATAAATACAACAACATCTTCATGATGGCTGACTCCGGAGCCCGTGGTTCCGATA
>ERZ772889.3715-NODE-3715-length-10345-cov-2.993294_pt1 | contig 10345 bp, 8 predicted proteins | sample MGYA00512127_ERZ772889 | MGnify/ENA primary metagenome ERZ772889 (study PRJEB29015, sample SAMEA2737689) | human gut metagenome | biome: human gut; feature: human-associated habitat; material: faeces | place: China | collected 2012 ... | reverse complement strand
ATATCAGCCAGGCGCATTGCACAGGATGGTCCTGCAAGATACTGGCTAAAATCAAGCACGAGAATTCCATCTAATAACTTCAATGTTTTTCCCCCTTTGATCTGAGGTAAAGTTCATTCATCTTACAAATTGTCTTTTTAGGATCTCCGCCGTTCATTACATAATCTCTTACGAAATCCCCTGCATTATCCTGGAAATCAAGATATCCACTGTATCTCGGGCGAAGATAAGAATGATCCAGTGTATAAAGTGTATCTTTGAAGAAATCCATGCTTCTTCTGTTATTTTCTTCATCTAACCATGCTGCACGATGTCCCGGCTGTCCTCCATTATCAAAGAATAATGTCTTCTGGATTTCCGGTGATGCTGCATATGCTGCAAAGTCAACTGCCTCGTCCAGATATTTTGTTTTGGCAGAAACAGCAAGTCCGGTTCCTCCAAGCACCGTGTGAAGTGGTGTTCCATTAAGACTTACAACATCGCATGCTTTGAGAAAATATTTTGCATAACCTCTTCTGGAATAGTTGGTATAACCATATGCAAAAGGACAATAGTAAATCTTATCCTCGGATGACATTGTTTCATGAACAGAAATCGGATCCCAATTAAACATTTCTTTAGGACAATAAGATGCAAGTTCTCTCATTTTCTCAAGGACTTTACATCCACTCTCTTCATCGATCATGCAGTCATCTGTAAAAAATTTCTCTGCCATATTATCTGCAAACATATAAAAGTCCATAAGAAGATTAATTGGAATACCTGCATATGCAACTACTCCCTTTTTTGCCAGATCAAGTACTTCTTCAAATGTTTCCGGAACTTTTTTATCTTTAAAGTAATCCGGCCGGTATACAGCAATTGGAGTAGCTGCATCAATTGCAAGTGCACTCTGATAACCATCAAAATTATAACTGATATAGGAAGCTCCTACAGAATTATCTGCCTGATCTTTCAGGTATTCTTCACTGAGATGTTCCTGTAATGGTAACAGTATCTTATGTTTTGCAGCAAATCCTGCCCACGGATGGTCTATAATCAGAAGATCATAGGTTTCTGCCAGTTTCTCAACCGGTGCATCTGCAAACTCCTGTAATGATCTCTTCTCCCATACGATATCTACATTCGGATATAATTCTGAGTATCTCTGTGACACTGCTACAATAGAAGTAAACCCACGGCTGTGCGCCCATGTGATGCCTCTCAGTTTTTTCATTTTCTCACCATTCCTCCCTGGTATCACCAATTTTATTTATATTTTTATTATTACTCTTTTTTTTATGTTTTTTTCACATCTGGTACTACCAATATCAAAGTAGCAAAATCCATACATTTTGTCAATATGTATAATTATACTTATTTTCATCCCGTTTTTTATGCACTTTTACCATTGATTCTCTTTTTTTACTTTTATATAATTTAACCAAACAGCATATATTTGGTGGTACCAATTTTATTTAACGTTTATTTTTGGCAGTTTTACACAATTATAGTACCAGTTATGCAAGCGAAAGGAGTTTCTCATGGATAATCAAACTAAGTTAATAGCAGCATCTTTATCTATTTATGACGAAAACAATCACATTAATGACGAGGCAACTCTTAACCTTTGGAACAAACTTGTTCGTGAGGGTGCTGATGGAATCTTTATCGGTGGTAGTGTTGGCGAATGCTTCCTTCTGGATGACAGTGAACGCATCCACATCTTTGAAGAAGCAGCACGTTTTGTCCGTTCTGTTGATCGTCCGTTGGATATTTACGCACATGTAGGTTCTCTTTCTACTGACGGAGCAATTGAAATGGCACGTGCAGCCAAAGCAGCCGGTATCACACATATCGCCTCAACACCGCCATTCTACTTCAGCTTATCAAGAAAAGAAGTTGCTAATTACTATTATGATCTGGCTTCTGCTATTAACGATTCTATACTGTATTATGATATTCCATCCAGTACACACATTGATTTAAACACGGATGACCCGGATACTCAGGCTCTGCTGAAATCAGGCGCGATCTCTGCAATCAAGCACACAAACCTTCAGTCTTACAGAGTCAACAGAATCAAATCTCTAAATCCGAACATCACTATCTTTGGCGGCTTTGAAAGTCGGGTTATCCCAATGATGGGATATCACTGCAATGGCTTTATCGGAAGCACTTTCAACTTCATGCTTCCTCAGTATAAAAAAATCATTGAAGTATACAACAGCCCACAGTCATCCAAAGTATACAAGCTGGTTCAGGACACTACTGCAGTCCTGAATGTTCTTCTTGAAGTTGGCTTACCTGCAGCGATCAAATATATTCTTACTTCTCGTTATGGAATTCAAGCCGGCGATGTTCGTCGTCCACTGCTTCCACTGACAGCAGAATCCAAGAAAAAAATCGACGATATTCTTGATCAGAAATTATTTGATGTTTCTCAGATCTGATCTTGACGATCATTGTAGTAAGTTAGCTGCCTTAATCTAATATGTAAAGGAAGTAACCTATTATGACCAATAATATCGAGAAAAAACTTACTTCAACCGAAATTATAATCGATGAAATAGCCAACACCATTTTATCTGGTGAATTGAAACCAGGAGATAAACTCCTGACCGAGAGAGAATTCGCGGAGAAATATCACGTTACCCGCAGCTGTGTACGTGAGGCCATCCGTTCTCTTTCTCTGATCGGTATGATCGAGATACGTCCTGGTGGAGGCAGTTATGTCGCAGATGCCCAGAAAGAGATTCCGGAAAATACTGTATTATGGATGTATCATCAAAATCTTCATGAATATGGAAATATTTATAGCGTACGAAAACTGGTAGAATCAGAAGTTTATCTGGAATGCTATGACTGCCTTACTGATGAAGTCCGTAATTTCATAGTAGCAGAACGTGATAAACTTCTTAATCTCGATACAGAAAATATCACTCCGGAAGAAATGGAAAATCTTCTCGCAAGTATCGATCTTACGATTGGAAACTATTGTGGGAACAATATTCTGTGTAAGCTTTTGCAGACTGTTATTGCCCTGAGGCGGGAAGCATCTATTAATATTCTTTCTCTTAACTCTTCTCGAGTAAGTGCCGTTTATTATCGTTGCAAGATACTTACTGCAATGTTACAGGATGACCGTAAGATTGTTAAAGACAGCATTAAAGGTTTCTTTAAAAACTCTATAAAAGAACTTAACCTTAAAAACTGATCAAATTTTGCTCTTCTGTTTTAATTCAAAAAGACACCGAAATCATCACTCACATCTGACGATTTCGGCGTCTTTTTATTTTACCTCTTGGACAGTATAGGTATTCTTCATCAGTTCAAACCGTTCTTTCATACCGGAAGTCAGATAAACATTTTTATCTTCATCTACAAAAACTGCTTCTGCATTGTATTTTTCAAGCAGACTTTGTGCATCTTCCATTCCAAGTACAAAGCATGCAGTAGAAAGTCCGTCTGCCAGTAGTCCGCTGTTACATACCACCGTTACGGAATCCAAACCATTCCAGACCGGATAACCGGTCTTCGGATCAAGGATATGATGATATCTTTTGCCATCTTCTATGAAATATTTCTCATAATCACCGGAGGTGGAAAGAAACTCACCGCCTTCCAGTGTAATCGCTCCAAGATACTCACCCTCAACATCACGTGGATCTGTTACTGCAACTTTCCATTCTGAACCATCCGGTTTTTCTCCATAAACCATAACACTGCTGCCGCCCAGATTCAATATCATTCCAGAAACATCTTTCTGCGTCTTCAGAAAGTCAGAAACCACATCACAGCCGATTCCCTTTCCTGTTGCTCCAAGATCAAGAGTTGTGCCCTTTTCCAGAGTTACTTTATATCCATCAAGAGATACCTTCTGGTACCCAACATCTTTCAGAAGATCATCCAGTTCTGTCTGCTCCGGCACATGCGGATTCTCTCCTGTTATATCCCAGAGACGTATGAGCTTGCCTATAGTTGGATCAAAAGCTCCTGCAGAATCTTTCGCAAGCTGAAAAATATCTTTCAGATATTCTGCCAGTTCAGCCGAAATCTCAGTTGTCTTTCCTGCTGATGAATTCAGTTTTGCAATCTGGGAATCTTCATCTGTCCAGGACAGATACTCTGTCTCAATCTGCCGAATCTTCTCACCTATCGTTGTATTCAGATCGTCTCCTGTTGTATACAAAGTCTCAGAAACTACTGTGTCCATCGCAAAATCTGTATTTGTATATTTCTCTACTTCTGTATTCGCTAATACCGGTACTGCATTTATGATCATTCCATAAAGACCTATTCCTATCAGCATAGCAACATTTTTTTTATGAAAGCCGTGACCTGTCATCATCAAAGTCTCCTTTATAACTGAAATACGCATTCGCTATATTATAACAACGAATGCGTTTAATATTTCAGCTATATCTTACCATGATTTTATTTTCATAGCAAGTTATATATCATTAACTTTTTAAATATTATTACTGGCTACTGTTCACAGTAACATGACTATCAGCCCTGACTTCTCTTCTGGATACTATTGATGATAACAGCCATAAAGATTACAAGACCTTTGATAACACTCTGCATATAAGCACTTACTCCGAGGAGTACCATACCATTTGCAAGGATACCTACAAACAGAAGACCAATGATGGTTCCTCCAAGTTTACCCTCTCCACCATTCATGTCTGTACCACCAATGATTGCACCAGCGATTGTGTCCATTTCCCATGCATTTGCACAGGTCGGATCACCAGAACGAACCTTTGCTGTAAGAAGCACACCGGCAATTCCACAAAGAGCACCACTGAGAATGAATACTAATGTTTTGACTTTCTCAATGTTAATACCAGAAAGTCTTGCTGATTCCTGATTACTTCCAACTGCATAAATAGAGCGGCCGAATGCTGTATATTTCATTACATACATGAAGATTGCATAAAGTACAATCATGTAGATTACAAGAAGCGGAACAGGTCCTACAGTTCCAGAGGCGACCTTACCAAATGAACTAGGAAGACCAGCTACCGGACGACCATTTGTAAGAGTCTGTGCCAGACCACGAAGTGCTGTCATAAGCGCTAAGGTTACAAGGAAAGAATGCAGCTTCAGTTTTGCGGTAACACCTCCTGTGATGAATCCAGCAAATGCACCGATAATAACAGCAGCGAGAACTGCAATAATTGTAGGAAGACCTTTGTTCATAAGCATCGCACATGATACTGAACACAGAGCAACCAAAGAACCAACACTCAGGTCGATATTACCACTGATGATAATCATTGTCATACCAATTGCTACAATAGACTGAATAGAAATCTGTTTGATAATTGTCATAAGGTTGGTTAACGTAAGGAATTTATCACTAGCAATTGTAAGTACGATACACATCAGTATCAGAAACAGATACATTACATATTTCATCAAGAATTTCTTTAAATCAAAAGATTTTGTCTCCATCTTCCTACCTCCATTATACAGCTTTCTGGCTGGTAGCGTAATCCAGCAGAATATCCTGTGTTAAATCTTTATTTTCAAGACTTCCCGTTATCTTCCCTGCAGCGAATACAACAATGATATTCGCTACCTGAAGAACCTCCGGAAGTTCTGAAGAAATCATAATAATTCCAATTCCCTGCTTTGCCAGATCATTCATCAGTGCATAAATCTGATTCTTTGATCCAATATCAATTCCTCGTGTAGGCTCATCCATGATAAGAACCTTCGGTTTGGTTGCAAGCCATTTTGCAATAACAACTTTCTGCTGATTTCCACCACTCAGAGCTTTCGCTTTCTGATTACCGTCACGACACTTGATACTCAGAGACTTTATATACTCATCCATAAGTACACATTCTTTTTTCAGATCAAGACCTAATCCTTTTTTCAACTGATCCAGGATTGCCATTCCCACGTTGGTATGAAGATTCATACTCAGGATCAGACCTTCTTCTTTACGATCCTCAGTAATAAATCCAAGGCCTGCTTTCTTTGCATCTCTTGGAGAATGAATCTGTACTTCTTTCCCCTCGATAAATACCTGGCCCGAATCTTTCGGATCCGCTCCGAATAACGCACGGACAAATTCTGTTCTTCCGGCACCCGCCAATCCGGCAATACCTAAGATTTCACCTTTATGTAATGTAATATTAATATTCTGGAATTTCTTTCCGGAACTAAAGTTCTTTGCTTCCAGAAGTATCTCATCTGTATAGCATTTTACCTGCTCTGTCTGAGTCATATTTTTTCCGACCATGTTCTCGATTATAACTGATTTCGGAGCATCTTCGATATTCAGAGTCTTAATATAATGTCCATCTCTATATACAGAAATTCTGTCACAGATAATTGGAAGCTCTTCTAATCTGTGAGAAACATATATAATACTGATTCCTTTTGCACGAAGATCCTTTACAATCTTAAACATATTATCGATCTCATTATCTGAAAGAGAGGCTGTTGGCTCATCCATAATCAATACCTTCAGATCATTAGACAGTGCCTTTGCAATTTCAACCATCTGTTTCTGAGCTACACTCAGCCTTCCAACGATGGTTTCTGGTTTTATGTTTATCACTCCCAGGCTGTCCAGAATTTTTTGAGTTTCTTCATGCATCTTTTTCCAGTCAGCTCTCGGAATCGGTCCAAGATTGTTATAAAGCAGTTTTCCCATAAAAATATTTTCTGCTACGGATACCGTGTTGATTAGAGAAAATTCCTGATATACTGCGCTGATTCCTTTTTCTCTTGCATCAAAAGTAGATTTAACCTCAATCTGTTTTCCGTCCAGATAAATCTCGCCCTCATCTTTTGGATAAGCTCCTGTGATAATTTTTATCAAAGTGCTCTTTCCAGCTCCATTTGCACCTACCAGAGCATGCACTTCCCCTTTGTATAATTCCAGTTCCGCGTTCTCCAGGGCAGTGATTCCGCCGAATCTTTTTGTTACATGTTCTGCTTTCAGTACTACATCCGGCATGTGTATTCCCTCCTTATATTCATAAGTAAGGGTGTTCCAGCGGAACACCCCCTAACACTCTTTTAGATATCTGCTATTAATCAACCAGATCCTGATGTTCGTCGATGTAAGTCTGAATTTCATCTAAGTTTTCTTTTGTATATGTATAGGTAGGAATCATAATTTCTTTCTCAACATCCGTACCTTTTACTGCCTTAACAGCATTTTCTACTGCTGTATATCCCATTTCATATGGCATTTGCGTTGTGATTGCCTGAAGTGTAATAGAATCTCCCAACATATCTTTTGCAAGTTCTACAGACATATCTGTTCCCATGAGAACAATATCAGATCTCTGTGCATTTTCAAGACCTGCTGCACATCCGAGAAGAGATACCTGATTCCAGCACCAGATCATCTGAACATCCGGATTTGCTGTAAGAATCTGTTCTGTAATATCAAGGCCTTCTTCCTGGAGTTCTGCATCCTGTTCATTTACAATCTCAACAGTACCATCATCAATCAGCTCTTTGAGGGCATCTTTAAAACCATCACATCTTTCAATTCCGATTTCATAGTTGCTGTCACCAATGATTGCAAGCTTACATCCATCCGGGAAATTTTTCTTGATATATTCAGCTGCATATTTACCTGTATTTCCACCAAGTTCTGAAGGAACAACTCCGACATGGCTTGTAACGTCCGTATCAACTGTAGTGTTCCATGTTACAACCGGAATACCAGAATCAATTGTTGCAGATTCTACTGCTGCAATAGAGCCATCTGTTGAAAGAGGAGAAATAACCAGCGCATCTACCTGCTGAGCAAGGAATGTTGCTACGTTATCAGATTCCTTGGAAATTTCATTATCAGAAGACACGATTGAAAATTCCACCCCAAGATCTTTCGCTGCATCTTCCTGTCCTTTCATAACTTCAGCAAACCACTCTCCAGAGTTGTTCATGATAACGGAACCGATGGTAATATCTGCGTTATCCTTGTCAGCAGCCATAACTGGCATAGCCATTCCGAGTACCATTGCCGAACACATTAACACGCTCACTACCTTTTTCTTCATGCTTTCTTACCTCCACCATTAAAATAGTTTTTGTACTTTATTTGATACAATTATAATAAAAAAAACCGATGAAAATATGAATTCATTTTTTTCATCGGTTTAGTCATATTTTTCATATTTCGAACTTATCTTTGTTCAAAATATGAACTTATGAAGATTTTAAACTATTTTTCTTCTCTTCTGTATCTGTAAAATAATCTTTTGTTAAGATATTGGCCGGATTTTTGTACCAGGATCTCAGCGCATATCCTTCTGCTGCCCTTTTCGCACAACTCCACGCAAAGCTTGCCTCAAATTCAGGAGATTGTGTTACGATGCCGTAAAGCTTCCCTTCCTTCACAGCATCTATATAAATCTGTTCACTTCCTATCCCGATCACCCGGATCTGATCTTCCAGCCCCTTATCTTTAAGTACGTCATATACTCCCATTGCCATATTGCTGTCATGACAGTAAATAAGATCAATATTTTTATCTTTTTTTATCAAATCCATTGTTGCAAGTGCCGCTTTCGTTCTGGACCAGTTTCCTTCCATAATGCCTACTACTTCTATCTTTGGGTATGATGCAATATAGTCCAGAAATGTCTGCGTACGATAAATCTGAGGATCTGAACCCTGGATTCCTTCTATAATACCAATTTTTCCCTCTCCATTAAGACAGTCCACTACCATCTGTCCCACAAGATCTGCCTGTTCCGACATACTTCCACCTACATAAGTTGTAATGTACTCGGATGAAACTGTATCAACCTTCATATTCAGATTGATAACTGGTATACCTGCACTTTTTGCTTCTTTCAATACATTCAGGAAAGATTTAGGATTCACCGGACACAAAATGATCGCATCTACTTTTTCTTTAACAAAATCCTCCAGCTGTTCTTCCTGTTTTGCAATATTCCATCCCGCATAAGCAATCTCCAGAGTGTACTCTTTATTTCCCTGTGCTTCCCGCTCCAGAAGTTCGCCCAATTTCTGCTGATAGCTAGCCTGTGCAGAAGCAAACGCCACACCGATCACTTTTTTCTCTTCTGTTGTTTCACTGCTTTCCTTTTCCGTTTTCGTATTTTCGGCTGCAGACTCTGCCATTTCTTTCTTTCCATACAGTTGCATTATGAACGCAAACAGTACCAACACAGTTAAAACACAAATAATTATTTTATACATTGTTTTTTTCATTTTCTACTCCCTCTACACAATAAGGAAGAATATATGTAACAGTTGTGCCTTTGCCTTCTTCGGACTGATATGACAAGCCATAATCCTTACCAAATCTAAGCTGAATTCTTTCATTTACGTTCTTTACTCCAATACCGGATCCACTAATATTCTCGGGCTTTACCTCATAGGATACCATTTTCTGACACATTTCACTGCTCATACCACATCCGTCATCTTCAACCTGAATTACAAGATTCTGTCCATCCAGAAATGCCCGAATCACAATATGCCCAGTTCCGCGTTTCTTTTTAATGCCATGATAAATACAGTTTTCTACAATTGGCTGAAGAATAAGCTTAATTACTTTACATTTTTCTACTTCCTCCGCAACCTGAATATCAAAAATAAATTTATCGGCATATCGCATACTCTGAATAATCAGATAATTTCGAACATGTTCAATCTCTTTCTTTAAGAGTATTTCTTCATTTCCTCTATTAAGTGAAATTCTGAATAGTTTGGCAAGTGCTTCCGTCATTGGAACAATATTGGAATCATTTGTCTCTGCCATCCAGATAATTGAGTCTAAGGTATTATACAGAAAATGTGGATTAATCTGTGCCTGTAATGCCTGGAGTTCATATTTACGCTTATCCTCCTGCTCCTCTACTACCTGCTCCTTCAGATTTTCAATTCTCTCCAGCATATCGTTAAAATTCCCTGCCAGATGCCCGATTTCATCATCCGATACAATACTTACCTGTTCATTAAAATTTTCCAGGTTAACACGCGACATATGTCTTTCAAGTTTTTTCAATGGTTTAATAACATTCGTCAGAATCCTTTCAAGAAAAAGCAATGTGACAATCAAGGTTCCAATCACTGCAATAACAATCAACAAACTACTTTTCCAGAGTTCCTCAAGAATCCATGAGTATGGTACCAGATTCACAATATACCATCCGGCAGTTTCCATCAAATTCTCTGTAACAAGATACTCTGTCCCAGAAAGTTTCATTCGAAAACTGCTTTCATTATGCTTTACCAATTTTGCAGACAAATCTTCCATATATGATTCAAGACTTTCTAAATACATAAGGTTGTCCCTAAAATATTTGGCAACGGTTAAATCAGCTTTCCAATAATCTGACATTGCATTTGGAAT
>ERZ772889.3703-NODE-3703-length-10365-cov-4.065276_pt1 | contig 10365 bp, 7 predicted proteins | sample MGYA00512127_ERZ772889 | MGnify/ENA primary metagenome ERZ772889 (study PRJEB29015, sample SAMEA2737689) | human gut metagenome | biome: human gut; feature: human-associated habitat; material: faeces | place: China | collected 2012 ... | reverse complement strand
CAATCTTGAAGATTTAGATAAAAACAGAAAGGGAGATTATATGAAAGCATTTCTGATATTAGAAGATGGCCATGTGTTCAAAGGAACCAGTATTGGTTCAACAAGAGAAGTCATTAGTGAGATCGTTTTTAACACATCCATGACCGGATATCTCGAAGTAATGACTGACCCATCGTATGCAGGACAGGCTGTCTGCATGACTTATCCTTTGATTGGAAATTACGGAATCTGTTATGAGGACCAGGAATCCAGGAAACCTTGGATCGATGGTTTTATTGTTCGTGAATTATCCCGTATCCCAAGTAACTTCAGAAGCGTGGATACGATTCAGCATTTTCTTGAAAAGCATGATATACCTGGTATTGCCGGTATTGATACTCGTGCTCTCACAAAAATTCTTCGTGAAAAAGGTACCATGAATGGTATGATCACAGTCAACGAAAATTATGATTTAGATGAAATAATCCCCCGTTTAAAAGCATATACAACTGGAAAAGTAGTTGAAAAAGTTACATGCAGTGAGAAGGAAGTACTGAAAGGAAACGGACCGAAGGTTGCTCTTATGGATTTTGGTGCAAAACGCAATATTGCACGTTCTCTGAATGAAAGAGGCTGTCAGGTAACGATTTATCCGGCACTTACATCTGCTGAAGAAATCCTTGCAGACCATCCGGATGGAATCATGCTCAGCAACGGACCTGGAGACCCGAAGGAATGCACTACTATTATAGAAGAAATCCGCAAACTTTATGCGTCAGATGTACCAATTTTTGCAATTTGCCTCGGACATCAGCTGATGGCACTTGCTACAGGCGGTGATACACATAAAATGAAATACGGACACAGAGGAGGCAATCATCCGGTTAAGGATCTTGCAACAGGACGTGTTTATATTTCATCTCAGAACCATGGATACGTGGTTGATGCGGAAGCCCTTGAGAAAAAAGGTATTGCAAAACCTGCATTTGTCAATGTAAACGATGGTACAAACGAAGGAATGGCTTATGAAGGCAAAAACATCTTCACGGTACAGTTCCATCCGGAAGCCTGCCCTGGACCGCAGGACTCCAGCTACCTGTTTGACAGATTTATGGAAATGATGGGAGGAACAGATCATGCCGAGAAATAAAGATATACATAAAGTTCTTGTAATTGGATCCGGTCCGATTATCATCGGCCAGGCAGCAGAGTTTGACTACGCTGGTACACAGGCATGCCGTTCTCTGAAAGAAGAAGGCATGGAAGTTGTTCTTCTGAACTCCAACCCTGCTACGATCATGACAGACAAAGACATTGCAGATAAAGTTTATATTGAGCCTCTTACTGTAGAGGTTGTAGAGCAGCTGATCCTTAAAGAAAAACCGGACAGCGTACTGCCGACACTGGGTGGCCAGGCAGGTTTGAACCTTGCAATGGAACTGGAAGAAAAAGGTTTTCTCAAAGAACATAATGTGCGCCTGATCGGTACCACAGCAGAGACGATCAAGAAGGCTGAAGACCGTCAGGAATTCAAAGATACCATGGAAAAAATCGGTGAGCCGGTTGCTGCTTCTAAAGTCGTAACAACAGTAGAAGATGGTGTGGCTTTTACCAAAAAGATAGGATATCCGGTCGTTCTCCGTCCGGCTTACACACTTGGTGGAAGTGGCGGTGGTATCGCTAATAACGAATACGAACTGAGAGAAATCCTCGAGAATGGTCTCAGACTTTCCCGTGTAGGAGAAGTTCTTGTAGAACGCTGTATCGCGGGATGGAAAGAAATCGAATACGAAGTAATGCGTGACAGTGCAGGAAACTGTATTACTGTCTGCAACATGGAAAACATTGACCCGGTTGGTGTGCATACAGGTGACTCTATCGTAGTTGCTCCATCTCAGACACTGGGTGACAAAGAATATCAGATGCTTCGTACATCAGCACTGAATATCATCACAGAACTTGGTATTACAGGTGGATGTAACGTACAGTATGCACTGCATCCGGAAAGCTTCGAATACTGTGTTATCGAAGTAAATCCTCGTGTAAGCCGTTCTTCTGCACTGGCAAGTAAAGCTACCGGTTATCCGATTGCCAAAGTTGCAGCGAAGATTGCGCTTGGATATACACTGGATGAAATCCCGAATGCCATTACAGGAAAAACATATGCAAGATTCCATAAACTGCACCGGAAAGCTTCACTCCGCTTGACTATTGTGTAGTTAAAATTCCGAGACTTCCATTTGATAAATTCATCACTGCCAAGAGAACACTGACTACTCAGATGAAAGCTACCGGTGAGGTTATGAGTATCTGCCATAATTTCGAAGGTGCACTTATGAAAGCTATCCGTTCTCTGGAGCAGCATGTAGACAGCCTGATGTCCTATGACTTCACAGGCCTGGATGAGGATGAACTGATTGAAGAACTGGCAGTTGTAGATGACCGTCGTATCTGGAAGATTGCGGAGGCAATCCGAAGAGATATTTCCAAAGAATATATCCACAGAATCACTAAGATCGACAGATGGTTTATTGACAAAATTGCAATTCTGGTAGAGATGGAACAGGCTCTGAAGACACAGCCGCTTACAGAAGAACTTCTTCTTGAAGCAAAACGCATGGAATTCCCGGATTATGTGATCGCAAATCTTTGCGGAAGAACAGAAGCAGATATCAAAGCTCTCCGTCAGGGGTATAAGATCACAGCAGCTTACAAGATGGTAGACACCTGTGCAGCTGAGTTTGCTGCCGCAACACCATATTACTATTCTGTGTATGGCGGTCCGGATACAGAAAATGAAGCAGTTGCTGCCCATGATAAGAAAAAAGTTCTTGTTCTTGGTTCTGGACCGATCCGTATCGGACAGGGTATCGAATTTGACTTCTGTTCTGTACATTGTACATGGGCATTCAAAAAAGAAGGCTATGAGACAATTATTGTAAACAATAACCCGGAAACTGTCAGCACAGACTTTGATATTGCAGATAAGCTGTATTTCGAGCCATTGACACCGGAAGATGTGGAGAACATTGTAAATATTGAAAAACCGGACGGAGCAGTTGTGCAGTTCGGTGGACAGACTGCCATCAAGCTTACAGAAGCACTGATGAAGATGGGAGTCAAGATCCTTGGAACATCTGCAGAAGATGTTGATGCTGCAGAGGACCGTGAGCTCTTTGATGAGATCCTTGAAAAATGTGAGATCCCGAGACCGAAGGGACAGACTGTATTCACAGCAGAGGAAGCTAAAAAGGCTGCCAACGAGTTAGGATATCCGGTACTTGTTCGTCCTTCCTATGTTCTTGGTGGACAGGGCATGCGTATTGCAGTCAGTGACGAGGATGTAGAGGAATATATCGGAATCATCAATCAGATTGCACAGGAACATCCGATTCTGGTTGACAAATACCTGATGGGTAAAGAAATCGAAGTCGATGCAGTTTGTGATGGAGAGGATATCCTGATTCCTGGTATCATGGAGCATATTGAACGTGCTGGTATCCATTCCGGAGACAGTATTTCCGTATATCCGGCACAGACGATCAGCCAGAGAGCAAAAGATACAATTGCTGAGTATACACGTCGTCTTGCAAAAGCACTTCATGTAGTTGGTATGATCAATATTCAGTTTATTGTATGTGGCAAAGAAGTATATGTTATCGAAGTAAATCCGCGTTCCAGCCGTACAGTACCATACATCAGTAAGGTAACCGGAATCCCGATCGTACCGTTAGCAACGAAAGTGATCCTTGGATACAAACTCAAAGATATGGGATATACGCCAGGGCTTCAGCCGGAAGCAAAACATATCGCGATCAAGATGCCGGTATTCTCCTTCGAGAAGATCCGTGGCGCTGATATCAGCCTTGGACCAGAGATGAAGTCCACAGGTGAATGTCTTGGTATTGCAGAGAACTTCAACGAAGCTCTGTACAAAGCATTTATCGGAGCCGGAATCAAACTTCCGAAGTATAAGAACATGATCATCACTGTCAAAGATGAAGATCAGCAGGAAGTTGTTCCGATCGCAAGGCGTTTTGAGGCACTTGGATACCGTATCTATGCAACAAGAGGCACAGCAAGAGTCCTCAAAGAAAATGGAATCAAGGCAATCCGTACTAACAAACTGGAACAGCCGGCGCCGAACCTTATGGACCTTATTCTGGGACATAAGATCGATGTTGTTATTGATACACCTCCACAGGGTGTGGAACATCAGAAAGACGGTTTCGTGATTCGTCGAAATGCGATTGAGACAGGCGTTAATGTCCTTACCAGTCTGGACACCGCAGAGGCACTTGTAACCAGTCTTGAGAATACAGATCTTCACAATCTGACACTGATTGATATTGCAACGATCGCAAGCAGATAATCGAATAAAAATGATTTACTGACCGGAGAAGCCGCAGAAGTTTCTCCGGTCTTGTATGTTGCAGAAAAGAAAAGTTAACCAAAACTTAAACTTTGAATTAAAATGTATGGAAAGGTTTACGAACCACCGAAACTGTAATATACTGATACATGAAAAATAAAACAGAGAGGAAAAGAAACATGAGTGTTTTGGAGTTTATAAAAGTTGTGATCCTCGGCATCGTAGAGGGTATTACTGAGTGGCTTCCAATCAGCAGTACCGGTCATATGATCCTTGTAGATGAGTTTATCAAGATGGATATGACCACAGAATTTAAGGATTTTTTTCTGGTAGTCATTCAGCTGGGGGCGATCCTTGCGGTTGTTGTCCTGTATTGGAGTAAGTTGTGGCCATTTTACATACGACAGATACCCAAGAAGAAAAAGGCACAGATTGCACGTAAGAATCCGTTTTCTCGCATTGTGCTGACTTTTGTGGAGAAGTTCTGTGATAAAGATAAATGGATTTTGTGGTTTAAGATTATAGTGGCATGCATCCCGACTATCGTGATCGCGCTTCCATTCAATGATTTTATCGAAGAGAAATTTAACAACTATGTGGTTGTTGCAATTGCACTTATCGTTTATGGTGTGATTTTTATCATTGTAGAAAATTACAATAAACGAAGAAAACCAATCTGTACATCTCTTGAAGATCTGAGTTTTGCCACGGCATTCAAGATTGGTATTTTTCAGGTATTATCTGTTATTCCGGGAACATCCCGTTCCGGTTCCACGATTATTGGAGGTATCCTTGTTGGTACTTCAAGAACGGTTGCAGCAGAATTTACCTTTTTTCTGGCAATTCCGGTTATGTTCGGAGCGAGTCTGCTGAAACTGGTAAAATTCGGCTTCACATTCACTCCGGCAGAGGTTCTTACACTGGTCACCGGCATTGTGGTTGCATTTTTTGTTTCTATTATCGCCATCAAATTCCTGATGGGATATATTAAGAAACATGATTTCAAGGCTTTTGGCTGGTATCGTATCGTACTTGGTGTTCTTGTGCTGGGATATTTTGTAGGAAAAAATTTCCTTGGATAATTGAATATAGAAATGAATCAAATTCTGACCAGGCTGCTGTAAAATATTGTTATGGCAGCCTGATTTAGTTGCTGTTCACTCCGTTCACAGCACTTGGCCAAAATGCATTTTAAATCACCTACGGTGATGGCATTTTGACCTGTATGTCTCGGGATTTTGTCATATATATGACAAAACACCTCGCGGAATATTGACTTATGAACACTGATTTGACTTTTAAGAGCATACATGGGATAATAAAAAGAACTATAGAAAATAAAAAATGAAATAGAACGGTCTTCAGACCGGAGAGGATGGTAAATAATGAAAGCAAAACATATAATGCTCGTACTTGGCATGACAATGATACTTACCTTTACAGGATGTGGTTCTTCAAAACCGGTTGTTGAAGTGACACCGACTCCGGCAGCAACACCGACACCGACAGAAGTTCCGGTAACAGTAACACCGGTACCGACATCCACACCGGCTCCGAAAGTGATTGGAGTTAAAACTTCTCAGGCGAAATATATTTATATGACCAATAAGCTGGAGGATGATATCAGAGAAATCTATCTGATGACTTCAGGTGGGGATGACTGGGGCAAGAACCTGATTCCGGCAGAAGCTTCTGTAAAAGCATCTGAACAGGTACAGATGTTCTATACTCCGGATGACACAGCTGTTTCTTCAGATAGTACAGATGAATCAACAGATACAACAACTACAACTGTATATGATATGAAGATCGTTACTGCAAAAGGAGATGTTTACCAGATTTACAGCATTGATCTCAGTGATATGGAAAAAGCATCTCTTGCTTATGATGAAGAAAGCTCCACAGCATATCTTACATACACAAGTCTTGCAGACAAGTCTGAAAAAGATACAAAGGGCAACTCACAGCAGACAGCATCCTCTGATGAATCCGATGACAGTGATACAGAAACTTACAGTAGTGATGACAGCAGCGATGACAGTAGTTATGACAGTGGCTCTTCGGACAGTAGTAGCTATGACAACAGCAGTGACGACAGCAGTGATGACAGTAGTTATGACAGTAGTTCTTCGGATAACAGTGGTTATGATGATGGCAGCAGCTATGATGACAGTGACGACTATGATGACGGAAGCGATGATTATGTTGATGAGGGAAATGATTCAGATTCCTATGACAGTGGCAGTGATGACTGGAACTACTAAAATATTTTGAGGTTCTATAAAAAATTTCTATTGCAAATTGCAGCTGTTAAATTGATTTGAATTTTTATTACAGTTAAAATATTAGCATGAATATTGAACAACATTTGAGAGAAAAGAAGGGAGATATATTCATGAAGAAAAAAATATTAACTGTAATGCTGGCTGGCGTTATGGCAGCAGGAATGAGTGCAGGAAGTGTACAGGCTGCAACAACAGAGGATGCAAGTGGTGATCTGTATGTATTTATTGCAGCAAGCCTTGCAAATGCAATGGATGAGATCCAGAAAGATTTTAATGAAGAGTATCCGGATGTTAATATCCTTTTCAATGCAGACAGTTCAGGTACATTACAGACACAGATCGAAGAAGGTTCCAGATGTGATATCTTCTTTTCAGCAGCAACCAAACAGATGGATGCGCTGGTAGATGAGGAACTGGCCAAGAAAGACTCTGTGGTAGATCTCCTGGAGAACAAAGTTGTTCTGATCAAACCAAAGGATGGCGAAACAAAAGTCACAGGTTTCGAAAATATCACAGATGCGAAGAACATTGCACTTGCGGGCGAGGATGTACCGGTTGGACAGTATTCCCGTGAAATCTTCAAAAACCTTGGCATCGAAGACGATGTTAACAAGATGGAGATCAATGAAGGCAAGAATGTAACAGATGTGCTTGCATCTGTCAGCGAGGGAAGTAACGAAATCGGTATCGTTTATGCAACAGATGCTACATCCGTTGCAGACAAAGTAGATGTTATCGCAGAAGCTCCGGAAGGTTCTCTGGAAACACCGGTTCTTTATCCGGTGGGACTTACTGTAGACGCAGAGGCATCTGACGAAGAAGCAGCTGCTGCAGATGCATTTCTTGAGTACCTGCAGACGGATGATGCCATGAAAGTATTTGAAGAGTATGGGTTTGCCGCATATAAAGCAGATGATAAGAAAGAAGAAACTGCAGAAGATGCAAAGGAAGACAAAACCGAAGAAACAGATACTGCAGAAGAAGCTAAATAATTATCGATTACATATAAAAGGGGCGGCATATATGTCAGCCCCTTTTTGTACATACAAAAGGAAAGAAAAGAATGGAATTTTTACAGGAAATAAACTGGAGTCCATTGTGGATTTCTTTAAAGACCGGAGCAGTGGCTACGACAATTGCCTTTTTTCTGGGAATTTTCTGTGCACGTAAGATTATGAAGATGAAGCCGGTATCGAGAGCAATATGGGATGGAATCCTGACTATGCCACTGGTGCTTCCGCCGACAGTTGCTGGTTTCTTTTTGCTGTTGATCTTCAGTCTCAGGAGACCTTTCGGAAAATTTCTCATGGAGAATTTTGATTTTAAAGTGGTACAGACATGGAAAGGCTGCGTGATCGCTGCTGCAGTGATTGCATTTCCACTGATGTACCGAAATGCAAGGGCTGCTTTTGAACAGGTGGATGTGAATCTGATCTATGCAGGACAGACACTGGGAATGAGTGATCGCAGAATTTTCTGGAAAGTGATCGTTCCGGCGGCTGCGCCGGGAATTGCATCTGGAACTGTTCTGGCATTTGCAAGAGCAATTGGTGAGTATGGAGCGACTTCCATGCTTGCAGGAAACATTCTTGGTAAGACTCGTACAGTGTCCGTTGCAATTGCAGCAGAAACTTCGGCTGGAAATTATGATATAGCCGGGTTCTGGGTTGTGGTAATCGTAGTGATCTCGTTTGTGATCGTGGCACTGATCAATATTGTCTCAGGGCGGGGCATGAAGAGTAGAAGGTGGATCTGATGGCAATACAGATAAATATAGAAAAGAATTTTAAAGGCTTTGCTCTCAAGTCAGTGTTTGAGAGCAATACATCAGCAACTGGAATCCTCGGTGCATCTGGAAGTGGAAAGAGTATGACACTTCGTTGTATCGCAGGAATTGAGACGCCGGACAGAGGCAAAATCGTAATCAATGGAAGAACAGTTTTTGACTCAGAAAAGAAAATCAATCTGAAGCCGCAGGAGCGTCGGATTGGGTACCTGTTTCAGAATTATGCATTGTTTCCGACAATGACAGTAAAAGATAATATTCTGTGCGGTTATCGTGGTGAGAAGGGACAGAGAGAAGAAAAAGCCAGAGATTTTATGAAAAGATATCAGTTGGAGGTACTGGAAAACCGTTATCCATCACAACTTTCCGGTGGACAGCAGCAGAGAGTTGCACTGGCAAGAATGATGATCGGTGAGCCGGAAGCGATCCTTCTGGATGAACCTTTTTCTGCACTGGATGGATATTTGAAGGATGTACTGCAAAAAGATATGCAGGAATTTCTAAAACAGTATCAGGGAGATATGCTGATGGTCACACATAGTCGAGATGAGGCCTTCAGATTTTGCAATGAGCTGATGCTTTTAAAAGATGGCAAGACACTGATATTTGGTGATACAAGAAAATTATTTGAACAGCCACAGCTTCTGGAAGCAGCAAGACTGACCGGCTGCAAAAACAGTTCGAGAATTGAACGTATGGGAGAATATCAGGTATTTGCTCTGGACTGGGGAATATCTCTTCGTACAGAGCAGAAGGTGGAACTGGATATGACACATATCGCAATCCGCGGTCACTGGATTCGTCCGTCAGAGAAGGCGGGAGAAAACTGTCTGGTATTTGAAGCGGCAGAGTATGTGGAGACAACCTTTGAACATCAGTATCTGGTGAAAAGTCCGGGAATGGAAGACGGGGCAGTTCTCTGGTGGATGCGCCCGAAAAAAAGTTTTACGGACGAGCATGATAAGAACCTGCCGAAATATCTCTATCTTCCACCTGAACACCTGATGCTCCTGAAATAAAAACGACTCCCCCTCAGGTTCTGTTCTGATATCGCAGATACCGGGACACAAGCATGGCAAGCTTAAAGGTCATAGCATCTTCGAAGGTACGGAGATCAAGTCCAAACCGTTTCTGTATCTTTTCAAAACGATACACAAGCGTATTCCTATGCACATACAACTGTCTGGATGTCTCCGACAGATTCAGATTATTCTCAAAGAAAGTACGGATGATCGCCAGTGTCTCTCCGTCGATGGAATCCAGTGATTCATCTCCGAAAATTTCCTGGATGAACATTTCACAGATGGAAACCGGAAGCTGGTAGAGCAGTCGTCCAATACCGAGAGTGCGATATCCGAAGACATTGCGTTCGGCATAGAAAATTTTACCAATCTCAAGAGCGGTGCGGGCTTCTTTGTATGCATTGGAAAGATCTTTCAGGTCATTTGCCGTGTTGCTGTAAGCAACCCAGGCCTGTGTCATGGCTTCTGTGCCCAGCATATCTACAAGCATATGTGCAATATTTTCCAGATCGTCATATGTTTCTGCAGATGTCAGTTCACGGACGACGATAATGCCACGATTATCGATAGAAGTGATGAAATCATGCGTGCGTGCAGAAAATATATTTTTGATGGTAGCCAAGGCGTGTTCATCTTTGGACTGACGGGTTTCAACGAGAAAGACAGCTCTCCTTGCACTGGAAGAAATATGAAGTTTGCGTGCCCGGTTAAAGGCTTCTACATCTGTATAATCTCCAAGGAGCAGTTTCTGCATAAAGGCATTTTTGTCATTTTTTTCGGCATAACTTTCCAGGATACTCTCAATCTGGCAGACAGCCAGTTCGCCAATCGTGGAAACAGAATCTTCGCTTCCCCACACAATGAGAAGAAGCTGTTCATTTTTTTCTGTTATTTTGTAGAGACAGCAGGTGGCATTTGACA
>ERZ772889.3696-NODE-3696-length-10380-cov-3.927458_pt1 | contig 10380 bp, 5 predicted proteins | sample MGYA00512127_ERZ772889 | MGnify/ENA primary metagenome ERZ772889 (study PRJEB29015, sample SAMEA2737689) | human gut metagenome | biome: human gut; feature: human-associated habitat; material: faeces | place: China | collected 2012 ... | reverse complement strand
ACGCCGTTTTTGCGCGCCTGCCTGAGCAGCTCCGGCGGGCACTTCATCTTTCGGGCGATGATGATGCAGGGGATGTCATACGAAAAATAGCGCTCGAGCCGTTCGCAGCGCACGTCCTCCGGCAGGTTATCCAGATAGGCCATCTCGGTTTTGCCGATGACCTGCGGCCTTTCGAACGCAAAGATGTCGAAATACCCCGCGAATTGCAGGCCGGGTCTGCAAAGGTCGGCCATCCTGATGCAGGGCTGCTTTTCCTTTCCCGCGTGGCTGATGGTTCGCAGCGCCATGGCGCTGGCGAGCTTTTCGGGCGATATGCTCATCATCCGTTTCCTCCTGTCCGTCTTACGTTCATTATACCCCATCGCGCGCGGAAAGACCAGCTTATTTTTGCAGCAGTCTGTCTGCCGTTGCGTCCATGCCGATTGCCCCCAGCGGCGCGGTGAGCAAAATGGCCAGCACGGCGACGGAAAGCACCAGATTGCCGCAGGGCAGGCCCATCGCCAGCGGCGTCGCGCCGATCGCCGCCTGCACAGTCGCCTTGGGCAAATACGCGATCACGCAGAACAGCCGTTCCTTTTTCGTCAGCTTTGTGCCCGCCACGCAGAGGCACACGCCGACCGAACGGATGACAAGCGCCAGCGCGATGAGCAGCACCGCGCCCGCGCCGGCCTGCATCGTATAGCGGATATCCACTGCCGCACCCACCAGCACGAACAGCACTACCTCCGCTGCCAGCCACAGTTTACCGAATTTAGCAGACAGTCTGCCGGCGACTTCCCTAGGTGCCCGTATTTTCAGCGCGCAGGCCATGCTCACCACCGCCAACAGGCCGGAAAAGGCCACAGTTCCCTTTAACAGCGTTTCCAGCGCCATTAATAAGAAAGATACCCCCATGATGATAATAACTTTCATGCTGTTGCGCACATAACTGCCCTTTCGGTACAACAGTTCAAAAAGCTGCCCCAGCAGCCAACCCACCAATGCACCGAACAACACACCCGTCAGGATCGATACCGGGATATTCACAAAATCCAGGGCATTGACCTGTCCACCCTGTGCCATTCCAACAAAAGTGGAAAACAATACTATGACATAGATGTCATCACAGGATGCCCCAGCCAGAATCATCTGCGGAATGCTTTTCTCCGTACCATAGCCACTTTCCATAAGATGTACCATCCGCGGCACCACAACCGCAGGTGACACTGCTGCCAGAACTGCTCCCATGACCGCTGCATCCACTCTGCTGATGTTAAGGATCATGGGTGCAAATATCACAAAAGCCAGCAGTTCGCAAGTGGCAGGAACACAAGCCAGCATGACTGCGGAGCGGCCCACTTTTTTCAGATCCTTCAGATCCAATGATAATCCGGCCTTCAATAAAATGATGATCAGCGCGATCTGCCGCAGTTCTGATGAGATATTCAGGATTGACACATCCAGCAGATCCAACACATAAGGCCCCAGAATAATACCCGTAAGCAGCATCCCGATAATACGGGGCAGGTGAATCCTCTGGCAGACCGCCGCCATGAGTAATCCCAGTAAAAAGATCAGTCCCAGTGATGTAAGCATAAAAATTCCTCCGTTTTCTCGCAGCAGGACATTTTGAATTCCAACAAAAAAAGGCTGGTGTCCCCTGCATATTCTGCAGAAGTCATCAGCCAAATCGAATTCGTATGTTCAAATTCCGGCGGTTCGAAGCCTGTGCTTCCGGGAGAACCTCATTCCCGATGTTTTTATTATATACACGGTGCCCGCCCATGTAAAGTCCTATATTTTGCAAATATACCCGCCAGCATCCTGTACTCCATTAAAAAATATCTGCTGTGAGATCATCCCCGAAGTCTGCTGCCGGAATCTCAAAGTCAACAATTCCAACTGCATAGGACTGTAATACATACTGGCCGGATTCAAATACAAAGCCATCCTCTGTAATGTAGAATGTAGGGTCTGCGGGGCCATTATCCGTACCTGCAATGTCCGGCCCATAAATTTCCTGATAGATAGCATTCAAATCTTCCGTACCATCCAACACCACCAGTTTGATACTCTTCTCGTAATCGTTAAAGAAGCAGTCCTCCTTTGCCTGCATTTCCGCTGCCTTTGCTGTCACCAGTTCCAGTGCTTTGTCGCGGAATCCGCTCCCCAGACTGTCAAAAGTAATTCTCTCTCCGGTCTGCGTATAATAGTTCATATAGTACAAAGTATACCATCCATGAGCCCCCTGATCATACCCTTCCAGCCCCCACGACAGGCTGATCACCTTATCATCCGCGCGGATCACATGGAAAGTAAGATCCTCATAGCTCTGCTCATACACCGGCATATCCTCATAAAGTGTACCAAACTCCCCGTTCTTGATTCCTTCTACAAAACTGTCTACATATTCATCCAGCTCTTTCTGAATCTTCATCTGCACCGTCTCATTGCCCGGAATCGTCACTGTAACTGTTGGATAGTAATAGGTATAACTTCTGGTCTTGTCTTCGGGATCACTGCTACCCTCGTGATCCTCTGTGGTAAACTGCACCCATTCACTTCCCTGTATTTCACTCTGGCCTTCTGTCGGTTCCGTCTGTGTGGGCACTTCCGCAGTCTCCTCAGTCCCGGCCGTCGTCTGACCGCTCTGTGTCTCCTTGATGCTGTCTATAACTGTCTCCATCTCCGGACCCGTCACCATCTCCCGGTTTCCGCAGGATGTAAAACCTAACAGTGCTCCTGCAAATACTGCTGCAAAAAATATTTTTTTCATAATCCTCGCCTCCTGATGCCAGTATATCTGCCGATTGCATCATATCTGCATCATTTTTATAATTTTTCTCGATTTCACTTTTTTAAATATGATAGACAATTCCCATATTTTGAGCTATAGTAAAGCCAAATCTGGGTATGATTAAAAATAACGATACACATACTATAAAAATCAACCCGAGGAGGACTGTTATGAAAATATTATTTTATGATACCAAAAGCTATGATAAAGAATCTTTCGAGGCAACTCTGGCAAAATATCCCGGCATCCAGATCGAATACATCCGACCGGATCTGGATCCCCGCACTGCTGCTCTGGCTGACGGCTTCGATGCCGTCTGTGCTTTCGTCAGCTCCAATGTGAGCGAAGCCACATTAAAAATTCTCCACGAAAAAGGTGTCCGTCTGGTCCTGCTGCGTTGCGCAGGATACAACAACGTGGATCTGGAAAAGGCAGCTGCATATGACATATGTGTCATGCGTGTCCCCGGTTATTCTCCGGAAGCTGTCGCAGAGCATGCCATGGCTCTGGCTCTGGCCTGCAACCGCCGCTTATACAAAGCCTATAACAAGGTCCGGGAAAATGATTTCAGCCTCGCCGGACTCATGGGCTTCAATTTCTATGGTAAGATTGCCGGAATCATCGGAACCGGCCGGATCGGTGCAGCTATGTGCCGGATCTGTAACGGTTTCGGCATGAAAGTCATCGCCTACGATGTCTACGAGAACCCGGATCTGAAAGATTTCGTCACCTATGTGACCTTAGACGAATTACTGGCACAAAGTGATCTGATCTCCCTTCACTGCCCGCTGATGGATTCCACCTACCACCTGATCCAGCTTGACACCATCAAGAAAATGAAGGATGGCGTCATTCTGGTAAACACTTCCCGGGGTGCTCTGGTCAAGACCGAGGATCTTATCGAGGGCATCCGCCTGCACAAGTTCGCCGGGGTCGGTCTGGATGTCTATGAAGAAGAGACGAAAAACGTCTTCGAGGATCGTTCCGACGAGATTCTGGAGCATTCTACCACCGCAAGGCTTTTGTCCTTCCCCAATGTCATGATCACATCCCATCAGGGATTTTTCACAAAAGAAGCACTGGAAGCCATTGCAGAGACTACCTTGCAGAATGCTCTGGATTTCGAAAGTGGAAAGAAGAGCCCCAATCAGGTGCAATAAAATATTTCCAATCGAGTAGGCCGACTCATCGTATACACAAAAAACGGATGGCCCTCCCAAGCCATCCGTTTTCTCGTTTTTCAGTTTCCCGTCTTATCCTTTTTCTCTATCTCTTACAGTTTTTACGATCAGTCCAGATTCAGTTTCTGACCAACTCTGATCACATTCTGGTTTGTAATCTGTACATTTCTGCGAAGCAACTGTGCCAGAGTCATGTGATTTCTCTTAGCGATCCTGGAAAGCGTATCACCACTCTTTACCGTATAACCGCCCTCTGTATACCAGATGCTCTCGGAAGGTCTGCGGTCAGTAACAGTTACCAGATAATTGCCGCCGCGCTTCAATGCGAACATGGACTGTCCGGTGGAAGTTACGGTAAAGGATCCGCAATACTCCAGGCGTCCCTTCTCTGTATTATAGCGATACAGGTTTGCACTCTTGCCGGAATTGTCTTTGCCTACATTTACATGAATGTTGACATTCACTCCGAAGCTGCCGGTATCTCGGATACCCAGCTGTCTGTTCACGGTTCCGGACTTTGCGGATACCACATTTGCCGGGATTGTGTTGCTCGTCTGGTCTACTGTCAGATCAATATTCTGAATCTTTGACAGATCTTTATTCTTCAGATCCTGTCCACTGATGCTCAGTGCCACACCGTTTCCGCCGTGAAATGCCACCGTCAGCTTCGTACCTTTAATGGTATTCAGTACATTCTGAGGCACCTTGACTTCACCGCTGCATACAAAGTTCATGTTGACACTTGCAATAGCAGGATTTTTCATCATCTCTGCCACCTTATCCTGTACAGAGTTGCTGACATCGTTCCAGTCTACTGCAGGTGCTGCAGAGGAACCGCTGTTGTCATCATCATCGTCATCGTCATCATCGTTGTTCACCACATCTGCCGCTACCGTAAATACAGCAGAAGGGGTTCCGGTCATTCTGGCTCCAACACCTGCTGGTACTGCGGAAGTCACTGCCAGGAAACCGTTCATATTGATGGTACCGTCCGTATTTCTGCGAATGCCTCCGTGGATTGCACTGTTCATATCCATGTTCTGGAACCATTCTGCTGTAGCTGCTATTCCTTCACTGTTGGTAGAGTTTTCGCCTCTCCAATAATAGTTCATTGCATTTTCGTAGGCACTGGTCTCCTGAGTCCCTTTCGGTTTGAACTGTTCTGCAACCGTCTGCCCTGCTGCATTGCTGCTATCCTTAAAGGACAGGATTCCTTTTGCTATAAATGCAGTATTCTTTGCGTCATTTGTATAGAATGCCACGTTAAAGGACTCATTGTTATAACTGGTAGAAGAATATGCCTCAATATCCGGACAGCTGTTGGAATCAATACCCTTTGCCTTATTGCCGAATGATACACTGTTGCGCAAAATATGATGTCCGCTGATGCTGGAACCACCCATCTTGAAGCCGTTACCGTTACCGGCATCTACTTCCTGTCCGTTCTCATCCAGTACATAACCGTTCTTGAATGCCACGCAGTTCTGAATGACCACCTGACCGATAGCTCCGGTCTCTACCTTGGCGAACAGATCCCAACCGTCATCGGCATTGTAAGCTGCGATACATCCGTCAAATACATTACCCTCACCAATCGTCAGCTTAGCTGCAAATCCGTCTGCATCCTCATATCCCGCATCTGCGTTCAGATATGAAGTACAGTTCAGGATCAGGTTATAGGAAGGCCAGTCGCTTCTTCCGTCTGTGCTCTTGTAACGGCTGATCTGAATACCAGTATTGCCGTTTCTATATGCCATAATATCATCCAGTGTATTGTGACTGCCGGATACCTGAATACCCTTGAGGGAATTAGCAGAACCTGTTACATCAAATCCCTGGAAATACCAGTAATCACCTGCCAGGATCATACCTGCACATTTTCTCTGGAAATTCAGTACCGGACGAGAAGCGCTGTCCGGATCGGCAATCATATAGATTCTGGCATCTGTAGTTCCACTGACACCTCTGTCTATCGTCACCGTCTTATCCAGTGCATAAGTACCGCCCTTCAACACGATCATCTGGCCCGGAGCCACGCTCTTCACTGCGGTATAAATATCCACAGGATCACTGTTGGTACCGCTTCCCGTACTTCTTCCCTCAGGAGCAGCATAAATAACCGTTCTACCCTTTACATTATAATTTACTGTAAAGTCAAATGTTACTGTATCATAGCTACTCAACAGAGAATACTCTGAAGGTCTGTAATCCGCATTCGGGGTAAACTCTACATGGAAAACGTTGCTTCCGCTTTTCAGTGTCGTATGGGTATATACCTTGGTATTTGCCTTTACACCCGCATCTGACAATACGGTTTCATTGTCACTGTTGGTAATTTTCAATGTTCCGTCCGCATTACCGTAATATACCAGTTCGTAATCCGCACTGTTGGCTACAGAAGCAGAATCAATCGTATAATTCGGTGTTACATAAGTGACCGGTCTGGATTCTGCCGGAGCATCTTTGGCCGGATCGATTGTTGTCAGCACTGCATTGGCAACGCTGATGGTTGCAGTTCTGGAAGCGAAGAAACCTACATAGATGTTCTCTGCATCCAATCTGGTCAGTTCGTCTCCGTCTTTGCCGTGATAGTATTTATTGGTTACGGTCTCACCGGTTTCCACATTGGTATAGCTCAGGAAATAACCGGTATTGTTTCTCTGCAAAGTCATGTGGAAAGTGGTCTGCACGTTCAGATCCGTAATATCCTTCACAGCTTCTGCAGAATTGGTATATTTGCCTACTATGTTATAAGTTCCCGCGCCGTTTCCGCTGTTTGCAGCACTGGTCTCCAGAGTAGTCATGGTAGACCGGAAGCCCTGATCTGTAGGACTGTCGTTCATATTTTCCGGTGTTACACCTATTTTTTCCTGGGAACCGATACCAAGTTTCATGGTGTATTTGTCTCCGGCATCAGATACCTTGCCTTCTGTGGCATCCCAGAGATATTCCACCTTTGTAGCACTCAGCATATAGGAATTGTTCCAGAAAATACCGGAATCTCCATTCTCACCCACACGGTCAGCTGCCATAAGGCCAAAGCCTTCCTGTCCGTTGGTGTATGTCCATTCGTCCACCGTAATATCTGCAGATAACGTAAAGTTCTCTGTTGCCGGATCAATCGTGGTGTAGTAGAATGCCAGACCATCCGTTGAAGCTGCTACCAGCTTTCCTTTGCTGTTCTTCTCCCAGATCTTCAAATCACCTGTATCCAGGCTTCCACTATAACCGTTATTCGCTGTTTTGTTGTCAACGCCCTGACCAAATGCTGCAAAATTCCAGGTCTTCACTGCATCTTCAGTGATTGTCAGTTTTACTTCCGCCGGAGTGGATACATTTTCTCCTCTGACTGCAGCTACCTGAAATGTATATTCCTGACCTACCGTCAATCCTTCGATCGTCTGAGCCAATGCAGTCACTCCTTCTTCAACAACCGTGCCGTCCACAGATACCTTGTAGCTCTCTGCTTCGGCAACTGCCTGCCAGGTCAGTTTCACATTGCCGTGTCCCTTATTCTCAGCATTTAAGCCCTTCGGCGTTGCCATAGGTAATACAAATTCTACTGCTGTTGTCTTATTACTTGCTTTTGTATTCTCGCCTTCTCCTATCAGTTTTGCTTCAAAGCTGTAAGTGCCAGACGCTGTAGGCTGGAACTCTGCATTTCCAGAGGTTCCCTGTGCAGTAACGGATTTTGTCTCCACCGCATTACCATCAGCATCATACATCGTCACTTCCAAAGATTTTGCATAGATTCCACCGATCTGTGCAGTGTACGGAACGGTGATGGTTCCGTCCTTGACAAAAGGTGTTCCCAGAACGGGAGCTGCTATGTCATCCCAGTTTACGGAAGATCTGTAATCTACGGTCAGAGCATAGATCATAATCTTACTACCACTTGCATATAAATAATAAGTGCCCCCTTTTTCCACCTCATAAGTTTTGGCAATCAGGTCTGCTCCCGCCTTAAAGGTCTCAATCCCTTGGGGCTTGCCATCTACATCCTGCAAAAAATAAATATCTTTGCCTTTTGCTTTAAATACAACTTTGATTCTGCCATCTTTTTCCGCCTCCAGTTTTACTGCAGCACCACTGGTAGGAATTTTTCCTTTATTCGGGTTAGGCGAATTATCTCCCTGTACACATCCTGTATACTTTACCCCATCTAAACTAGCTAAACCAGATTTAAAACTCATAGTTTCAAGTACAGAAATTCCGCCATCATACGTTGTTCCTGCTGTCAGACCCTTGCTCAGATCCAATTCATACAGGTCTTTTTCCGTTCCACTCTGCACAACAGCCATTGCTGCATTCGCATCCTGTGTTGTCGAAGCTGCCGCAATACCTTCTTCCTCTCCCAACACTTCTCTGGCTGTTTCCGCATTTCCGTCAGAAACCGTCTCACTTACCTGTTCTACCACAGGTTCCGTTTCCTCTGCCTGTACAGAGATGGGGCTGATTCCCATTCCCGACAGCACCATGGCTCCTGCAAGAAGCAATGCCATCAGTCGTTTTCTCTCTTTTCTTCCTCTCCTGCCTAACATTCCCATACCTCCACTTAGCATGTGTTATAAACGATTATATTTGTAAGCTCTTACAACACTATGTACTATATATTAGCACTATCGCTTCACATTAGTAAACCATTTTTGTGTATTTTGAATGTTTTTGGGAGTTATTCATATATTTTTTGAGCAATTTTTAGCTAATATTTTTGCGCAACATTTATTTTTTATAAAATATGCACATTTTCTCATGAAATGTCTATTTAGGAAGAGTAAGCGTTTACATTTTCCTTCTGTATTCATTTCCCATAGCCGCAATATCTCTTGCCAAAAGTTATATAAACTTATATAATAATTACAAAGTTATATACACTTATATAAAGTTATATAAGATTTTAAAAGTTATATAAACTAATATAAGAAAAGGAGGTTTTCATTATGAGTACCAATCCGTTTACGTTATCTTTTGGAAAAAAACCGTTGCAATATATCTCCCGTCTCACGGAAACAAACCAAATTCTGGAAAGCTTTTGTGCCGAGATTCCATCCAATCAGATCTACATGATCACCGGTGTCCGTGGCTCTGGCAAGACTGTAATGATGACAAATATTGCTTCGGAATTACGAAAAAGAGAAGACTGGATCGTTGTGGAACTGAATCCTACCAGAGATTTACTGCAAAGTCTTGCTGCAAAAATCTACAGCATTCCCGAATTACACACGCTGTTCATTAATGCAAAACTTGACTTTTCTGCTTTTGGTCTGGGAGTATCCATTGAAAACGCTGCTCCGGTCACGGATATCGAAAACGCTCTGGAACTCATGTTGAAATATATCCAGAAAAGTGAAAAAAGGTTGCTGATCAGCGTTGATGAAGTGACGAATTCCGAATATATCCGAATCTTTGCAAGCTCCTTTCAGATTTTTTTACGAAACGACTATCCCATCTTTTTACTGATGACGGGATTATATGAAAATATTTATAATCTTCAAAATGATAAAGTACTGACCTTTTTATACCGTGCACCCAAATTAATCCTGGAGCCACTCAATTATACCGCTATCCGCAAACAATATATGGATATCTTTTCTCTGGATATAGATGCTGCCGGAGAACTGGCTTCACTGACCAAAGGCTATCCTTTTGCCTTTCAGGTACTTGGTTATCTCTACTGGGAAAATCGCGATAAAAAGACTTTGGAACAGATTTTGCCGGAATATGACCAATATCTGGATGAATATGTATACAGTAAAATATGGTCGGAATTATCCGATCTGGATAAAAAAATCGTAACTGAAATGTCTCTCAGCGGAGAGACTCAGGTAAAAGCTCTCCGTGAGCGATTAGATATGAAATCTGAACTTTTCTCTGTCTATCGTGAGCGTTTAAAGAGAAAAGGTGTCATTATTTCCAAAGAATACGGGAAAGTCACGCTGGCCTTACCTCGCTTTGATGAGTTTGTAAAAATACAACAGCTTATGTAGCTGGGAGGCACAGCGTCTATTCCACGCCCCGCAGGATAACTTTCCCCACATATTTCCGGGCCAGTTCCTCCATCTGTTCCAGTTCCTCTCTGGAAAATGCGCCGAACAGATCTACTCCGCCCGGTTTCACATCGTCACATTCCTCTGTCTGTATCATCCGGTACAGGCAGTTTTCATTCTCTTCGTAATTCTGAAGATAATACGCAGGGCATCCCGCAATCCCTTTACCGATTTTCTCAAATTCCGCCACGGTATGAATTCCCTTTACCACGGTAGTGCGGAATTCATAGGGGATGCCACTGCTTTTCAGGATGCCGATACTCTCCTCGATGCGGGAGATATCTATATGCGGCAGTCCCGCCGCCCGGGCATAATTATCTTTGGAAGCCTTAATATCCATCGCCACATAATCGATCAGGTGCTCCTGTAACAATTC
>ERZ772889.3692-NODE-3692-length-10398-cov-2.578942_pt1 | contig 10398 bp, 13 predicted proteins | sample MGYA00512127_ERZ772889 | MGnify/ENA primary metagenome ERZ772889 (study PRJEB29015, sample SAMEA2737689) | human gut metagenome | biome: human gut; feature: human-associated habitat; material: faeces | place: China | collected 2012 ... | reverse complement strand
GGTAGCGGAAATCTCCTCCTGGGAAAACAGAAGCTCTGGCTGTTCATAAATAAATTTTCCATTAAGAAGCTGTTCTATCCTCTTTTTCAAAATATATACTCCTCGTCAATGTACACTGATTATTCTACTCATATTTTATGATTATACACCAGATCAGAAGGTGGTGCAACAGGATGAACCCTCTGTCCTTTTCTTAAAAATTCTGTTGGAAAAGCACGAAAAGCACGTCCTTTTCATAAACTGTAAGGAAATCCCCTTTGAGGTGAATCTTTGAAAACGTTTCTGAAACCGCTGTCTGCCGCAGAAGAACAGTTTTATCTTCTGCGGTTCCAAAGGGGCGATCCTGAGGCAAGAAATATTCTTATCGAGCACAATCTTCGTCTTGTAGCCCATGTTGCAAAAAAATACCAGGGCTGTGATGAGGACCCGGATGATCTGATCTCCATCGGTACCATCGGACTGATCAAGGCAATCTCCACCTTCGACCCCTGCCGTACCTCCAAGCTTTCCACCTACGCGGCACGCTGTATTGACAATGAACTTCTCATGATGCTGCGCGCCCGCAAAAAACGTTCCAGGGAAGTTTCCCTCTATGAACCTATTGGTACGGACCGGGAAGGCAATGAAATCAGCCTCCTTGATATCATTGAAAGTCCACCTGTTGACGTTGTGGAAGACTGTTTTCAGCGGGAAAACATTCTCCATCTTCTCCGTCATATTGCCGAGATCCTTTCTCCAAAAGAATACCATGTCATCTGCTGCCGCTATGGTCTGAACGGCCAGGAACCCCGGACTCAGCGTGAAATTGCCAGAGAACTTTCTATCAGCCGCTCCTACGTATCCCGCATCGAAAAAAATGCACTCCAAAAACTCCGCACTCTTTTCCCAAAAAATCACTAAAGGGGAGAACGTTCTTTTCGTTCTCCCCTAAATCATTTACCTCATTCGCCTCTTCGAAGGATATCAAATACCTCCGGTGTCTCGTTCAGTTTTACGTAAATTCTCTGCTGTGCATGCGGCGCACTCTCCATGGACTCACCCTCTTCATTATAGATGGCTTCCACTGTAACCGGAATGTTTCTTCCATCCGGTTTCATAATCTCGATGGTTTCTCCAACAGAGAACTTATTTCTCTGTGTCAGTCTTGCCAGGCCTCTCTCATCGATCTCTTCCGCAAATCCAAGGTACGTATATTCTCTTACATAGGTATTGCTGTCATAAATCTGTGTATTCTCATCTGGTTTTCCATAGAAAAATCCGGTTGTAAACTGACGGTAGGTACAGTTCGAGATCTGTTCCTGATACCACGGCATATTGGCATGATATTTTTCCGGACTTTCCATACAGTCGTCAATGGCTTTTCGGTAGGTTCTGGCTACTGTAGCCACATAAAGAGCTGTTTTCATACGTCCTTCGATCTTCAGGCTGTCAATACCGCTGGTAAGGATGTCTTCCATATGTTCTACCATGCACAGATCCTTGGAATTGAAAATAAAAGTTCCTCTCTCATTTTCAAATACCGGCATGTATTCTCCCGGGCGCTTCTCCTCCACAACAGAATATTTCCATCTGCAGGGATGGGTACAGGCTCCCTGATTGGCATCTCTTCCTGCCATGAAGTTGCTGAGAAGGCATCTTCCGGAATAGGAAATACACATTGCTCCGTGGATAAACGTCTCAATTTCCATATCATCCGGAATATGTGCCCGGATTTCCCGGATTTCCTCCAGAGAAAGTTCTCTTGCACTTACCACACGCTTGGCACCAAGATTATACCAGAAACGGTATGTCTCATAGTTGGTATTGTTCGCCTGGGTGCTGATGTGACGCTCGATCTCCGGGCAGATCTCCTTTGCATACATAAAGATTCCAGGATCTGCGATGATCAGTGCATCCGGTCCGATCTCCTTCAGTTCCTGAAGATATTCTCTTACGCCTTCAAGATCCCGGTTATGTGCCAGGATATTCACTGTCACATAAACTTTTACACCATGTGCATGGGCAAAGGCAATACCCTCACGCATGTCCTCTTTTGAAAAATTCTTAGCCTTTGCACGAAGTCCAAAGGCTTCTCCGCCGATATAAACGGCGTCTGCACCATATATGACGGCAACCTTTAAAACCTCAAGGCTGCTCGCCGGAACTAAAAGTTCTGGTCGTTTCATAAGCCTGTTCTCCTGTTTTCACACTTACAGCCGCCCCGTCTCCCAGAGGAAGTACCGATGTACGTAGCACCGGGCTGTGGGTCAGCTGCCAGAGATATTCTCTCATTCTTTTATAAATTGTCCGGTTTCGCCGTTCCACAAGATAATGAGATTCGATAATGTCTCCCTCCTGCAGCACGTTGTCGGATACCAGAACACTTCCCTCTTTCATCAGCCGCAGCACATCAGGAAGCCAGTGGATATACTGACCTTTGGCCGCGTCCATGAAGATCATGTCAAACGTTCCGGTAAGGGTTTTCAGGATCTCACCGGCATCTCCTTCCAGAAGTGTAATCTGGGATTCCCTTCCTGCACGCCTGAAATTATCCTTTGCCACAGGAATTCTTTTTTCGTAATTTTCTATGGTAACAATCTTAAGATCTTCCGGGCCGTATTCGCACATAAGAAGTGTGGAGAAGCCTACGGCAGTCCCCACCTCCAGAATGCGCTTCGGCTGTTTTACCGCCAGAAGCATCCTCATAAAACTCTGCATATCTCTTCGGATAATCGGCACCCGGTCCGCAAGTGCCTCTGCTTCCAACTCCTGCAGAAACGGAGTGTTCCCCATATCAAGAGAATTGATATAGGTCTTCATGCGTTCTTCTACGATCACTGGCTGTTCGATCCTTCCTCGCTCTCCTCTCCTGACAGCACCGCCAGAATTCTCGTTGGCGTATATGCTGTACTGAGAAGGTATGTACCGGCTTTAATTTGTCCGTGATACGCGGACATTCTTTCCTGCACAGTAAATGCAAGCGCATCTTTGATAAGGCCCTTCTGCTCCAGTGTCTTGCCCACTTTATATGCGGACGCACCTTCCTTTATGACCACCGTGACCTGCTGTCCCTCTCCCGGGCTCATAGCCTGCTGGTTAAACACATTATATCCGAACTGATATGCGGATTTTCCAACCCAGATCAGAAATACGATTACGCAGATATATAAGGCGATTTTAAACACCCCTCCAGCCAGAAAAACGCCGGCCCTGCCTGCCTTCTCTCTTGTGTCTGCCATAGTCTTTCTTCCTCCTATAAGTCAGGAATCTGTATGTCTATCCCGGCTACCAGTGTTCTGCAGATTCGCTGCATCAGTCTGCACAGCGCAAGCTCGGCATCAAGATAGGCATTTACTTTCAGGTTCTGTCTCAGACTTGCAGATTCACGGATGAGCTGTTCCGCTATCTGGAACAGCTCATCCTTGTCTGCCTGACTCTGAAGTCTGAAATTATCTCCCCGGAATTTCATCACCCTCGCCTTCAGCTCAGGATCTTTCTCAAGCTGGGCTGCCTGTTTCTGATATTCCTGGTATTCATCACTTCTGTGCACAGCATCGAGAAGTTTCTCAATGTCCATGCTGATTTCGTCCATCCTCTTATGCCTCCATAATGATCGGCAGAATCATCGGACTTCTCTTGGTGCGTTTCCACAGATATTCACCAAGTGCATCTTTGACTTCTGTCTTAATTTTGCCCCAGTCTGTGATATTGTTTTCCAGGCAGGAATCCAGTGCGGTTTCCACAACCTGTCTGGCATGTTCCATAAGATCCTCGGATTCTCTTACATATACAAAACCTCTGGAAACAATGTCCGGTCCTGCAAGAACCACATTGCTGTGGCGCTCCAGTGTCATAACAACAATCATAATTCCGTCCTCTGACAGATGCTGACGGTCACGGAGTACAATATTTCCAACATCGCCCACACCAAGTCCGTCTACGAAGATCGCTCCTGTGTGAACACTTCCTGTTACCTTGGCATCCTGTCCGTCCAGTTCCAGTACATTTCCGGAAGAAAGGATAAAGATATTCTCTTTCGGAATTCCAAGATCTTCCACAATATGTTTCTGTGCAGTCAGATGACGGTACTCACCATGGATCGGGATCGCATATTTCGGTTTTACAAGGGAGTAGATCAGCTTGATCTCTTCCTGGCAGGCATGTCCGGAAACATGGACATCCTGGAAAATAACTTTGGCCCCCTTCATGGACAGCTCATTGATAACCTTGGAAACTGCTTTTTCATTTCCGGGAATCGGATTGGAGCTGAAGATGATGGTATCGTTTGGCTTAATGGTAATCTTCTTATGGATGTTGGCTGCCATACGGGAAAGTGCCGCCATGGACTCACCCTGGCTTCCAGTTGTAATCAGAACTACCTTGTCATCCGGATAATTCTTCACCTGATCAATCTCGATCAGAGTATTCTCAGGGATCTGCAGATATCCAAGTTCGGATGCTACCGAAATAACATTGACCATACTGCGGCCTTCTACTGCAACTTTTCTTCCGAAACGGTATGCAGTGTTAATAATCTGCTGCACACGATCCACATTGGACGCAAAGGTCGCAATGATGATTCTGGATGTACGGTACTCATTAAAAAGATTGTCAAATACATGTCCCACTGTGCGCTCGGACATGGTAAATCCCGGTCTCTCCGCATTGGTACTCTCACACATCAGTGCAAGAACGCCCTTCTTACCAATCTCCGCAAAACGCTGCAGATCGATGGCATCTCCGAATACCGGTGTATAATCGACTTTAAAGTCTCCTGTGTGTACCACAATTCCCACCGGAGAGTAAATGGCCAGTGCTGAGGCATCCTGAATACTGTGGTTGGTCTTAATAAATTCCACAGCAAAATCTCCAAGATTAATCACCTGTCCGTGCTTTACTTCTTTCAGCTTGGTGGAACGCACAAGATTGTGTTCTTTCAGTTTGTTGCGGATCAGTCCCAGCGTCAGCTTGGTAGCATAGATTGGAACATTGATCTCCTTCAGTACATAAGGCAGAGCTCCAATATGGTCCTCATGTCCGTGAGTAATCACAAAGCCCTTCACTTTGGAAATGTTTTCCTTAAGATAAGTCACATCCGGGATAACAAGATCAATTCCCAGCATATCATCCTCAGGGAAAGAAAGTCCGCAATCCACAACTACAATGCTGTCTTCATACTCAAAAGCGGTGATATTCATTCCGATCTGTTCCAGACCGCCAAGTGGTATGATTTTAAGTTTCGAGGATGATCTGCGGCTGTTTTTCCGTCCGGATGGTCTGCCGCTGTTCTTAACCGGTCTCTGTGTGTTTCTGCTACTGTTCTTTACAGCACCGCCTGTGGCTGCTTTCTTCGCTGTTGGGCGGAACGGCTTATCCTGGCGGTTCTTATTTCCGCCACGATACTGTCTTGTCCTTGATCCAGCGTTCTTCTGTCTTGGTGCCCGTTTTCTGGCGCCGCCTGCGGAACTTACTGTTCTGTTCTCCGCATTTCTGTTGTCACCGTTATTTTCGCTTTTCAAAAATCGCTCCTCCATTCAAAATTCACGTCATCCAGCATCTGCTGAAAAACTGCGTAAACAGCCTGAAGCTCGTCCTCATCCTCGACCATCTCATAACAAGCTTCCGTGCTTCCCGGAGCAGAAATATCCTTCAAAATATATGCGTCTGCTTCCTCATCCTGTGAATCGGACACCAAAAGATAAGTCACACCCGCAATGTTGGTCTGCTCCTCTACGTAAAACTCAGCAGTTGTGCCGTCGTCTGACTGAAATATTATTTTTTCCATATTTAATTCTTCCTTATCCGTTCTTATGAAAATATCCGTATTTCCGGTTTATTCTTTCTCACTTTCCTGTTGCGCCTTCTTATGTGCAACAGAGTCCAAATATCCCTGCAAAATAAAGACTGCTGCTACCTGATCCAGATACTGTTTACGGTCTTCCTTATGCACGCCGGTCTCTTCCAGTGTGCGGTCCGCTGCCATGGTAGTCAGTCTTTCATCCCACATAATAACAGGCAGGCCTGTACGTTTCTCCAGCATTTCCTTAAATTCCAGAGATTTCTCGGCCCGCTCCCCTACGGTATTGTTCATGTTTTTCGGGTACCCCAGAACGATCTCCGTAACCTGATACTCCGAAATAATTTCTTCAATACGTGCCAGTGTACGGCGAAGCTTGTTCTCCTGCTTGCGCCATACCGTTTCCACGCCCTGGGCTGTCAGACCAAGAGGGTCGCTTACTGCAACTCCCACAGTCTTCGAGCCATAATCCAGTCCCAGTACTCTCATATTACCGTTCCCAGGACTTGTTCTTGATATACTCGGTAAGAAGTTCCTCTACCAGCTCATCACGCTCCACTTTCATGATCATGCTTCTCGCACCCTTGTGGCTTGTGATATAAGTCGGGTCTCCGGACATAATATATCCTACGATCTGATTCACCGGATTGTATCCCTTCTCATCCATTGCATTGTACACCAGATCCAGGACTTCCTTTACCTGAAGCTCCTGATCCGGTTTTGTTCTGAAATACTGTGTATTTCCCAGATTATTTTCTGCCATTGTCTCTCACGTCCTTAAAATATATTCTTTTTTATTTTAATATAAATTTACATAAATTACAATCTTAAATTTAACGCGGATTGCGAATGCAAACTGTTAACATACGATTCCGTGCTTTATTTTACAACTTCACCGGTCATGATATGCTCTTCAAGGAAACTCTCTGCCTTTACTCTTACGATATCATTTACGCCATAATTTTCGGATTTCGGTACCGCTGTTTTTATATATTCACGGCTGTGTCCCAGATACCAGATCTGGCCATCTTTTGTATATTCCTCTTCAATAAGAACTTCCAGTTCTTTTCCCAGCATGGACCTTTCGTAATCCTTTGCATGACGGTGATGCATCTCGATCATTTTTTCGCTGCGCCGGGCTTTTTCAGCCTCTGTCAGCTGGCCGTCCATGGCTGCTGCCTTTGTGCCCTGTCTCCTGGAATATTTAAAGATATGGGTCTCATAAAAATGAATACCATCCACAAAATCATAGGACTTCTGGAATTCTTCTTCGGATTCCTGTGGAAAACCTACGATCACATCCGTAGTCAGTGCTGGATTTTCATATACTTCTCTTAAAAGTTCACACCGTTCTCTGTATTCTCCGCTTCTGTATCTGCGGTTCATCCTCTCCAGAGTCTCATCACAGCCACTCTGCAGGGAAAGATGAAAATGCGGGCATACTTTTGGCAGTGCCGCAATCCCTTCGGCAAATTCTCTCGTAACAATTCCCGGTTCCAGAGATCCCAGGCGGATACGCTGAATTCCTTCGATCTCATGTACAGCGCGGATCAGGGAAAGCAGTGTTTCTTTTTTCTCCTCCGGAAAATCTACGCCGTAGGAACTTAAATGAATTCCTGTAAGAACTACTTCCTTATACCCTTTTTCTGCAAGGGAATGGACTTCCTTCAGCACACTTTCAATGTTACGGCTTCTGACACGGCCTCTCGCATAAGGAATAATACAGTACGTACAGAACTGATTACATCCGTCCTGAACCTTGATGTATGCCCTTACATGTTCTGCTGTATGATCAATGGAAAGATCCTCATACTCTTTTGTCTGGTTGATCTTAATCACATGGGAGCCATGTCCCGGTTTATTTTCCGCATATTCTGCCAGTGCTTCCACAATATTGATCTTCTGGTTATTTCCAAGTACAAGGTCAATGGCTTCGTCTTTTTCCAGCTTATCACCACCGGTCTGTACATAACATCCCGTTGCTACCACGATTGCTTCCGGATTCATTTTTTTTGCTTTATGAAGCATCTGTCTTGATTTTCTGTCTGCAATATTCGTTACCGTACAGGTATTGATTACATAAATATCCGCTCCCGGCTCAAAAGGCACAATCTCATATCCTGCCTCCTCCAGAAGCTGCTGCATGGCCTCAATTTCATAGGCATTTACTTTGCAGCCCAGGTTGTGTAATGCAACTCTATTTCCCATTTTTCCTCACTTTTTTTACACTTTAACTAATTATTAAAACAATTTTTATCTCTTTTTACCTTGACTTTTCTGGGGCCGACAGGTAAGATGAAAGCTGTAAATACAAAAATCTATCAAGGGAGGTTATTATAATGAAAACAGCTAAAATCTCACTGAACTCCATCGACAAGGTGAAGGCATTCGTAAACGAGATCAGCAAATTCGACTGCGATTTTGATTTAGTATCCGGAAGATATGTGATCGATGCAAAATCCATCATGGGTATCTTCAGCCTGGATCTTTCCAAGCCGATCGACCTCAACATCCACGCAGACGGCGCTGCTCTGGATAACGTAATGCAGATTATTTCCAAATATACAATCGACTAATCTATGATGTATATTTGAGAGGAACTGTATTGGATACAGTTCCTCTTTTTTCATGTTTTCAGAATTTTTCTGATCTCAATGATCTCCCTTTTTCTGATACCGTTTGATAATCCCAGGGAACCTCCAAAGCGGGGTTCCCTGATTGTTTTTTCTTACAGAAAAACAATCACTGAATTTCAATGATCTCTGTGGTATTCAGAGCAGTCTCCATCAGCTCATCGATCTTCTCAGAAAGTTTCTGCTCGGAACGACGGATCACCTTAAGATTCGGCTTGGTTACCGGATGTTTTGCAACAAAGATGGTACAGCAGTCCTCAAACGGCTGAATGGATGTCTCAAAAGTATCGATCTTTCTGGAAATCCGAACAATCTCCTCTTTATCAAAACCGATCACCGGACGATATACCGGAAGTGTGCATACATCATTTGTCGCTGCAAGGCTATGCATTGTCTGACTTGCGACCTGACCAATGCTCTCTCCTGTGATCATTCCAAGACATCCGTCTGCTTTTGCAAAATGTTCTGCAATCCGCATCATATAACGACGCATAATGATCGTCAGCTCATCATGCGGACACTGATCATAAATATAGAGCTGGATATCTGTAAAGTTTACCACATGAAGCTTGATCGGTCCGGAATATCTTGCTACAATCTTTGCAAGGTCTACAACCTTCTGCTTCGCACGTTCACTTGTATACGGTGGTGCATGGAAATAAGTTGCTTCAATGACAACACCACGTTTGGCAATCATATAACCTGCTACAGGACTGTCGATACCACCGGATAACAGAAGCATTGCTTTGCCGTTTGTGCCTACAAGGACAGTCCTTACCTGACGGAATGTCTGGATTCCCTAAAGGCGCAGGAGAGCCCTTCGCCCATTCTGCTGTGTACTGCTACGCCTTCCGCCTATTTGAAAGAGACGGCTCGGGCCTACGACGCGGAATATCACGTGAATCCCGACCATCCCGGCATCGGCTCGGACTGGAATTTCGCGTTGGCCTGTGCCAAGGCGGCGGGGTATGATCTGGTGACGCTGTGCCATCAGGATGACCTGTATCTGCCCAGCTATGGTGCGGCGGCGAAGAAGGCTGCGTGTCCGGAGCTGCTGATCTATTTCTCCGACTACGGCGAGCAGCGCGGCACGGAGACGGTCACGAAGACCCGTCTGCTGCGCATTAAGCGGCTGCTGCTGTGGCGGATGCGCGTGAAAGCGTTCCAGACCAGCCGTTTTATGAAGCACCGCACGCTGGCCATGGGCGACCCCATTTGCTGTCCTGCCGTGACCTTCAACCTGAACCGTCTGCCCGTGCCGTTGTTTCTCACGGACATGACCACCAGCTTGGATTGGCAGACGTGGGAGCGCGTCAGCCTGATGGATGGCCGCTTCGCCTATGATCCGGAGGTGCGGATGCTGCACCGTATCCATGTGGGCTCCACCACCACGCAGGTGCTGGAAAAGGGTGGACGCCAGCCGGAGGATTACGCCATGTTCCGTAAGTTCTGGTGTGCGCCCATTGCGAAGCTGCTGACCCGCTGGTACAGCACCAGCGAAAAGAGCAACAAGGTCTGATTTTCTGTATGCATAAGTGAATATTCTGCGTAAAAAGACGCTGCGGTGCATAAACTCGCAGCGCCTTTTTACGGCGTGGGAAGCTCGAGAAAGCAGCGCTTCTGCATTTGTGGCAGGAAGGAAGATGCGGATATAAATTGCGGAAAAGCCTTGAAATTGGTCGTTTTGTCTGAACGAACAGCCGTTTTGGACAGTTCAAGACGACTTGAATAGACATCGCAAAAAAATTCAGAAAAATCTTAAAAAAGGGGTTGACATTCCGTATGGAGTGCGTATAATAATGCACATCACCTGAATAAACTTACGGGAGGCAATCAAGATGAAAAAGATATTTGCAATGATTCTGGCGCTGAGCATGATGCTGTGTGCGGTCGCTTCCGCAGAGGGCACGCTGGATGCGATCAAGGCGAAGGGCGAGCTGGTCATCGGCACCGAGGCCACCTACGGCCCCTATGAGTTCCTCGATGATA
>ERZ772889.3686-NODE-3686-length-10410-cov-6.842105_pt1 | contig 10410 bp, 7 predicted proteins | sample MGYA00512127_ERZ772889 | MGnify/ENA primary metagenome ERZ772889 (study PRJEB29015, sample SAMEA2737689) | human gut metagenome | biome: human gut; feature: human-associated habitat; material: faeces | place: China | collected 2012 ... | reverse complement strand
GTAGAATTTATCCTCGGCATGCTGTTCTTTCAGCTGTGATGTCAGGTTGGAAAGCATTCCACCTGGTACCTGATACAGAAGAGTCTTGATGTTTACACCAAGGTTCTTCGGATTGAGAAGACCTGTATCAAGAGCCTCATCACGCATCGGACGGAAGTAGTCAGCGATCTCAGCGAGAAGCTGCTGATCAAATCCAGTATCATATGGTGTTCCCTTGAAGGTCTCAACCATAACCTCTGTTGCCGGCTGGGATGTTCCAAGAGCAAACGGAGACATTGCTGTGTCGATAATGTCAACACCTGCCTCTACAGCTTTCATATATGTCATGGAAGCAACACCGGATGTATAGTGAGAATGAAGATCGATCGGGATCTTAACAGTCTCTTTCAGGGCCTGAACAAGCTCTGTAGCCTTGTACGAAACAAGAAGTCCTGCCATATCTTTGATACAGATGGAATCTGCACCCATATCCTCGATACGTTTTGCAAGATCTGTCCAGTAATCAAGTGTGTAAGCATCACCAAGTGTGTAAGCCATTGCAACCTGTGCATGTGCTTTCTCCTTGTTTGCTGCTTTTACAGCTGTCTGAAGGTTACGAAGATCATTCATACAGTCAAAGATACGGATGATATCGATACCGTTAGCTGCGGATTTCTGTACAAAATACTCTACTACATCATCAGCGTATGGACGATATCCAAGGATGTTCTGTCCACGGAACAGCATCTGAAGTTTTGTGTTTTTGAAACCGTCACGAAGCTTACGAAGTCTTTCCCACGGATCCTCTTTCAGGAAACGTAAGGAAGCATCGAAAGTAGCACCGCCCCAGCACTCTACTGCATAGTAGCCGACTTTATCAAGCTTCTCAATGATCGGAAGCATCTGCTCTGTGCTCATACGTGTAGCGATCAGGGACTGATGAGCGTCACGCAGGATCGTTTCCACAACTTTCACAGGTTTTTTCTCTATTTCTGCCATAATTATTCTCCTTACAAATTTTTATAAGACAATGGGTTAGACACCAAAGATCGCCATGAATGTACCGGCAGCAACAGCTGTACCGATAACACCAGCAACATTCGGTCCCATTGCATGCATCAGCAGGAAGTTTGTAGGATCTGCCTCAGCACCAACCTTCTGGGATACACGGGCTGCCATAGGAACGGCAGAAACACCGGCTGATCCGATCAGAGGATTGATCTTTCCGTGAGTAACCTTGCAGAGAAGCTTACCAAGCATAACACCACCAAAAGTACCGCAGGCAAAGGCAACAAGACCAAGAACTACGATCTTCAGTGTATCTACGTTCAGGAACGCCTCAGCACTTGTGGAAGCGCCTACAGATGTTCCGAGAAGGATTACTACGATGTACATAAGAGCGTTGGAAGCTGTTTCAGAAAGCTGTTTAACAACTCCGGACTCACGGAACAGGTTTCCGAGCATCAGCATACCAACAAGCGGAGCTGTTGTCGGAAGGATCAGGCAAACAACGATTGTGATAACGATCGGGAAAAGGATCTTCTCAAGTTTTGTAACAGGACGAAGCTGCGCCATTTTGATCTTACGCTCTTCCTCTGTTGTGAAAGCCTTCATGATCGGAGGCTGGATGATCGGTACCAGGGACATATAGGAATATGCTGCTACTGCGATCGGTCCCATCAGGTGCTGCTGTCCGAGCTTATTCAGAAGGAAGATAGAAGTCGGGCCGTCGGCACCGCCGATGATGGAGATAGCTGCTGCCTCTCTTCCATTGAATCCCATGAAAATAGCGAAAAAGTACGCCAGATAGATACCAAGCTGTGCTGCAGCTCCCATGATGAAGCTGATCGGATTTGCAATCAGCGGACCGAAGTCTGTCATCGCACCTACACCCATGAAGATCAGGGATGGAAGGATACTCCACTCGTCCAGAGTAAAGAAATAGTAGAACAGACCGCCCGCATGCTCAAGACCCTGTACGTCGGTATAAGGCTCAGCCATGATGTCCGGGTAAATGTTTACAAGCAGCATACCGAATGCGATCGGTACAAGAAGCAACGGCTCAAATTCATGCTTAATCGCAAGATACAAGAAGAAGCAAGCCACTGCGATCATAACGTAATTGCCCCAGTCCAGATTAAAAAACGCCGTCTGGTGAAGCAGGTTGTTTAAAGTTTCAGTAATCATTTTTTCACCTCCGGTTTTTTCTTACAACGGGCATTAGTTCATGGTTGCAAGAACGTCACCGGATTCTACTGCATCGCCTACTGCTACATTGATGGTTGCTACTGTGCCATCCTGCGGTGCTACAACCGGGATTTCCATCTTCATGGCTTCCAGTACAAGAACAGCATCTCCTGCTTTTACAGCGGTGCCTGCTGCTGCTTCGATTTTGCAGATTTTACCAGGTACAGAAGCAGTAACCTCTACGCTGCCTGCTGCGCCTGCCGGAGCTGCTGCTTTCGGTGCTGCCGGTGCTGCTTTTGGTGCCGGAGCTGCTTTTGCTGCGCTGACAACTGGAGCTGCGCCTGCTGTGGTTCCTTCTTCTACAGTTACGTTATATACATTTCCGTTTACGGTAATGGTGTAGTTTTTCATTGAAAATTTCCTCCTTAAGCTCTTTTGCCTTTTCTGCGGATCGGACGTGCAACATAAGCATCTCCGGATGCAGAAGCCATATCTTCTTCATACATGGCGATTGCAGCTGTAATAACAGCCTGCAGCTCCATATCGTCTGCTTCCGGTGCTGTCTCTTCAACAACCGGTGCTGCGACAGCCTTCGGTGCTTCCTGTATAGGTGCTGCCGGTGCTTTTTTCTTCTTCTTGTCTCCCAAAATGTAATCAAACGAAGAAATAACGAAAATCAGGAAAATCAGCATAACAAATACGGTACCGATTCCGATGATGGTGTTCATGCCGGCCTGGCCGATCAGAACGCCCTTTGACTCCTCAACGGTGATGGTGAGGTCGGTCGGAACTGGTGTTCCGGTGCTGATGTTCCAGAATACGCGGACAATACCAGGATTTTTTTCAAATTCACCCGGAATTGTGCAGGTTACAAAATCTCCGTCTACTTCGAGAGTACCGTCTTCCAGGCTTTTTACCTCTCCGAGGTCAGCCTTTGCCTCTTCCCATGCCTCAGCTGCTCTTGCATAGAACTGCTGGTCGGAAGCTTCCATATTGGCAAGATCGTCATCGCTGTAGGTCATCAGGCTCTGTCCTACCCACTGAACACTGGAGGAGAGCAGAGAATCTACCGTAGATGCCTCAACCGGTGAATAAGCCGGTGTAGATGCCGCATCCGCAAAAACAGGAGCTACGGTCACAACCATGGTGCAGGCTGCGGTAAGGACGAGACTTACTAATTTTTTCCAGTTCTTTCTCATCGTATGCCACCTTCCTTAGACTGTTCCGTGTTTTCTGTCCGGTCTGTCTTCTCTCTTGGTATACAGCATCTCGAATGCGCCGATAACATATTTTCTGGTGTCTTCCGGCTCGATGATGGTGTCCACATAGCCTCTTCTGGCTGCGGAAGTTACATTGTTCTGAAGGGTTGCATATTCAGCTGCTTTCTCGTTGATGGTAGCAGCGTCAGATCCTTCGTACATGATCTTTGCTGCAGATTTTGCATCCATCATTCCGATTTCTGCGTTCGGCCATGCAAATACCATGTCTGCTCCGATGGATTTGCTGTTCATGACAACGTATGCGCTTCCGTATGCTTTGCCGACAACAACGTTTACTTTCGGAACGGTTGCGTTTGCGAAAGCTGCGGTCAGGGCTGCTGCGTTCTTAGCCATGGTTCTCTCAGAGCATTTGGTTGCCTTGAATCCGGTTACGTTTGTGATGGTAAGTACCGGGATGCAGAAAGCATCGCAGAAGTTTACGAAATCTGCTGCTTTTTTGGCTCCTCTTGCGCTTAAGGTTCCATCCATTTTCTCTTTTACAGTTCCGTCCTCGCCGTAGATTTCAGAGCGGTTTGCAACTGCTCCTACGGTTGCTCCGTTTAACTGGATGAATGCGGTTACAACATCTTTTCCGTAAGCGGCTTTGGTCTCAAAATAGATGCCGTTGTCGCTGAGCTGGGAAAGAAGGATTCCGGTATCGCCTGCGCAGTTTGCAAGGTCTGCACATGCACGGTTCAGATCATCCTCGCACTCGGTGTATGCTTCGTCCTCGTTGTTTGCCGGAAGCATAGATACCAGGTTTCTGATCTGTCCGAGGATTTCTTCCTCGGTTCCAGCAAAGTCAACAAGACCTGCTTCTTCGCCCTGGAAATCTGCGGATGCGGTATCACATTTGGATACGTGGTTTCCGTCCAGTGCGTTCGGGGAGTTTACGAAAAGTTTTCCGTTTTTAGACTCCATGAACGTGAAGTCTGTCATAGCCGGGATGAGTGCCATACCGCCGCCGCATGTGCCAAATACTGCCGTGATCTGTGGAATCACGCCGGATGCCATTGCCTGCGCCATATAGATTTCGCCGAAACCGTTCAGAGCATCAGTTGCCTCCTGCAGACGCATACCGGCACAGTCTACCAGTCCGATGACCGGAGCACCTGTTTTCTGTGCAAACTCATACAGTCTCGCGATTTTTTTTGCATGCATTTCGCCGATGGTACCGCCCATCACAGACGCATCCTGGCTGTATACGTATACCAGGCTGCCGTTGATCACACCGTAACCAGTAATTACACCATCGGATGGTGTCTCCATGCCGGCCATGTTGAAATCTGTGCTTCTGGCAGTAACCTGTCCGCCGATTTCCACAAAGCTGTTTTCATCCAGCAAAGAGGCGATTCTTGTGCTCGCTAAACTTTGTGCTGTGTTACTCATTCTTCAAACCTCCATCTTTCTATTTTCATTATAAAATTTTAAACAAATTTTATACAAGTCTATCATATCTGTTTTTTCGTTTTTTTTCAATACTTTTTCTCACCTTTTTGACAGAAAATAGACAGAAAAATTTCAGATTTTTCCTATTATAAATGGAAGGTCAAACTTGATTTTTCCCGGCCTTTCCTTTTTCAAAAAGTCCTGTTTTCTTTCCGCATCGTACAAAAAAGCCGCCCGGCGGCGGCTTTTCTTACACGTTTTTCCTTCGGTTTAATATAGTTCAATGTGAACCGGAATTCCATTCTCATACTGCATCGCCGGTTCGCCAAGAATCAGCGGACGAAGATACGCCATCATCTCCTCGGTCACATCATGACCATCTTCTGTAATCCAGGAAAGCGGCACTTTCTTTTCTTTATTTGCCACTTCCGATACCGGAACGGAGGTATACTCCACGCGGTAAGGATCCGCGGAGATTCTTCGGATCGATGCCATCTGTCCTCCCTGTTTTTCCAGTGCACACTGGCAGGCTTTCATGCCGAGCATACGGGACTCCTCAAGATCGGTCGCACTCGCAAGATGAGCCGCGCACCGCTGCATCAGGTTCAGTTCAATCGATCTTACCTTACAGCCGATACGGTCACGCACCAGCTCTTCGAGTACTTTTGCAGAACCTGCAATGTAGCTGTGCCCAAACTGATCCTGTGCATCGCTCTGCACCTGCTCAGAAACATAGCGGCCCTCGCTGTCATGGATGCCCTCGCTGATTGCAACCAGAACACTGTCCTTCTGTTCCAGTTTTTCCTGCACATCCTTTAAAAACTGTTCGGTGTCAAAGACCGGCTCGCAAAGATAGATCAGGCTCGGCCCTTCTCCGCCGTTGACACGGGACAGTGCAGACGCTGCCGTCAGCCATCCTGCGTTTCTTCCCATGACCTCCACGATGGTCACAGCCTTCTTTTCATATACATGGCAGTCTCTCTCCAGCTCTGCAAAGGTTGCTGCCAGATATTTTGCCGCAGATCCAAAGCCCGGGCAGTGATCCGTTTCGACAAGATCATTGTCAATCGTCTTTGGCGCCCCGACAACAAACACATCGTCCACACCGTTTTCTTTGCAGTACTTTGACATCTTGTCTACGGTATCCATCGAATCATTTCCGCCGATATAAATAAAATAACGGATCTCATGTCTGCGAAAAATTTGAAGTATTTCTTCAAAATCCTCCTTGTTTTCTTCCGGATCGCCCAGTTTATAACGACAGGAGCCAAGCGCTGCTGCCGGGGTCTGCATCAGAAGAGAGATTTTTTCTGCTGAATCCAGTTTTTTTCCAAGATCAAGAAATTTTTCTGCAAGCACGCCTTCAATTCCATTTACCGCACCATAAATATGATCTACTTTTCCGGACAGTACAGCACAGGAAACAACTCCTGCCACCGTTGCATTGATCGCCGCGGTCGGTCCGCCAGACTGCGCTACTAACAGATTTCGCATATGATTTTCTTCCATCTATTCCCACTACTTTCTAAAAGTTTTTCACGAAATCACTTTCGCTTCGTCCTATAGCGTACCATATTTTTTTTCTTCCGTACACCCTGTTTTGCGTTTCCGGGAAAAGCCTGTAGACTTTCACAACGGATTGCAAAGTTTTTCGTTTTTTTCTTGCAGGATTGCCCTTAAAAAGCTATAATAGAAGCAATGTCCACGAAAAGGACGCAGAAAAATATACGTTTCATCAACAAAAAAACTGGAGGTTTTTTTCATGCAGACCAAGCAAGATGGCCGTCTCGGCACCGAAAAAATCGGGAAACTGATGCTCGAACTGGCCCTTCCCTCTGTCCTCGCACAGATTGTAAATGTACTATATAACATTGTAGACCGCATTTATATCGGCCGGATTCCTGATGTTGGTTCCCTGGCACTGACCGGTGTCGGCGTCACGTTTCCGATTATCACAATCATCTCCGCCTTTGCCGGATTCGCAAGTGGAGGCGGTGCTCCTCTTGCCGCCATCGCACTCGGACAGAAAAACCGGGACCGCGCAGAAAAAATTCTTGGAAGCTCCACTTCCCTGCTGCTCTTTTTCTCCGTGTGTCTGATGGCGTTTTTCTTTTTCTTTCAGACACCGCTTCTGTACCTCTTTGGTGCAAGCAGCAACACAATCCGATACGCTTCCACGTATATTTCCATTTATCTTGTCGGAACCGTATTTGTCGAGCTGGCTGTCGGATTGAATACTTTTATCAGCTGTCAGGGACACGCACGCACGGCCATGTGCTCCGTTCTCATTGGCGCTGTTATCAACATTGGTCTTGACCCGGTTTTCATCTTCGTTCTTCATATGGGTGTTTCCGGGGCCGCACTTGCTACCATTCTCTCCCAGGCTTTAAGTGCTGCATGGGTTCTTCGGTTTCTTACCTCAAAAAAATCAGGTGTCCGCCTTTCTCTTCGCACCATGAAACCGGATTTTTCCATTTTAGGCTCTGTCATGGCACTCGGCATCTCACCATTTATCATGTCTGCAACGGAAAGTGCCATCACAATCGTCATGAACCACGGGCTACAGACGTACGGCGGCGACCTCTATGTCGGCTCGATGACAATTCTCCAGTCGGTGCTGCAGCTGATTTTCGTACCGGTCAACGGCTTTACGAACGGTGTACAGCCGATCATCAGCTACAACTTTGGTGCAGGCCAGTTTGACCGTGTCCGCCAGACAATCCGGCGCATGATCGCCATTACTTTTACTGCCGCTTTCGTCTACGTTGTATTCGCAATGCTTCGTCCGGCTCTTTTTGCCGGTCTTTTCACGACTGACCCGGAACTGATTGTCATCGTAGAGAAGGTACTTCCGGTTTACATTGCCGGCATGGCAATTTTCGGACTGCAGAGCGGCGTACAGAGTTCCTTCCTCGGTCTTGGCCAGGCGAAGATTTCTCTTTTTATTGCACTGCTTCGAAAAGTCATCCTTCTGATTCCGCTTGCACTCATTCTGCCGCATTTCTTCGGTGTCATGGGCGTTTACTATGCAGAACCGATCGCTGATGTATGTTCTGTTATCACTGCCGTTACGCTGTTTCTCTGCAATATCCGGAAAATTCTTTCAACAGAAACACTTGCAAAAGTGACTCATACCGAAGAATGACAAAAGAGGCGCTCTGCGACCTTTTCCATGCACCACCCATAATCAATTTTCTCGATCGTTTCGGCTGCATAGACGGGATATTCCGCGAGAAGAATCCCATCGATCGAATACGTAACCGAACCGACCTTTTCTCCTTTCTTTACCGGGGCTTTCAAAAGCTCCGGTAAAAAAATGTCTTTTTCCGGTATTTCTGTCTCTTTCAGAAGAGCGGGAAGCGAGCGCGCCGGATCAAGCGCCGGGCTTGTAAGGGTAAGGCGGGCGCTGCTTTTTATCTGCAGCATCCCGTCGTAAACACCGTCTGCTACTTCAATCTGCCCTGGGTTCCAGCTATGGTCCAGCACGTCACGATACATATACGATTCCAGCCCGTAGTTTAAAAGCTTTGCGGCATCCGCCCATTTATAGTTTTTATGGCTGGGCCATCCGCACGCAAGCAACGACACAATCAGACGCTTTCCATCCCGCTCCAGCGCACCGGTATAACAGTAACCGGCTTTTGCCGTGAAGCCGGTTTTTCCCGAAACAGCTCCATCCATCTGATCCAGCAGTGCGTTGTGATTATAGCAGTTGAACATGTTTTTCTTTTCCAGATCCCAGAAGGTATAGGACCGCGTCTGCGTCACTGCGAGAAACTGGGCGGCTTTCGGTGAAATCCAGACACAGTATCGCATGATCCGTGCCAGATCAGCTGCTGTCGTGTGGTGATCTCCGCCTGCGTCAGAAGCATCGAGACCGTTCGGCGTCACAAAATGCGTATCTGTACAGCCGATTGCTGCGGCTTTTTCATTCATAAGCGATGCAAATTCCTCTACACTTCCGCCGATGGTCTCTGCAATCATTACCGCCGCGTCGTTATGCGATTCCAGCATCAGGGAATACAGAAGATCGCCAAGCAGAAACTGTTCTCCCTCCCTCACACCGAGATGTACTTTCGGCGCTGCGGCTGCTTTAGCCGATGCAGTTGCGACCGTCTGCTCTTGTCCGTTTTCCAGTGCCAGAATGCATGTCATGATTTTCGTTGTGCTCGCCATTGCCATAGGATCTGTCTCGCGTTTTCCGAACAGCACACGGCCGGTATCGCCATCCATCAGGCATGCCGCCGTTGCAAACAGCTGATTCGGCTCGCTCTCCTGCTCTGTCGCAGTCACGGACACACTTCCCAAAAACAGAAGCAGGATTCCCAGGAAAAAACCTGTCTTGTTTCTTCTTTTTCTGTTCAAAATCAGATCCCCCTTGTGTTTTTTCTCTTTAAAAACGGAAAAGCCGGACGCTCTTTTGGGACCGGCTTTTTGTCTGCTTCTTCTTCATTATATGAGGTTTCCTGTAAAATCATGGTAAAATTTCACAAAGTTATTGACACTGCGATCCATATCATGTATAATTCCCCATGTTTGTATAGAATTACTAAACTTTTTGTTTATTTTTACTGAGATTTCCTGAGAATCCGTATTCAGCAAAAGGATCCCGGGAAAGACTTTGGATGCAGAAAGGATTTTTTATGGAAATCGGAAAAAAAATCAGGGAACTGCGGATGTGGAAAGGGCTGACGCAGGAGGAACTGGCAGAGCAGCTGTTTGTCACCCGGCAGACAGTTTCCAACTATGAAAATGGCCGCACCCGGCCCGATGTGGATCAGATCCTGCGGTTAGCGGAGATTTTTGATACAGACGCCAACGCTGTCCTCTATGGCCCGCCGGTGCCAGAAGGGCGAAAAACTGCTCTGATCCAAGCTGCGGCAGGCTGCGGGCTGACTGCGGCCATCTATCTGCTGTATCGGTTTTTCCTGCCCACAGCCCAGGATATCCAAAGCTTCCACTATGACCCGCGTTGGACCGCAGCTTTGATGTATGTGGTGCGGCCCGTATTCTTATTGCTTCTGGGCTGGTCGCTGGTACAAGTATTGTCTCTCGCCGCGGCAGTCAAGCTCCCGGAAAAGCCGTGGGTCCGCTGTCTTCGCCGGGGCCTTTTGGCCATTGTTCTCTGCGGTATCCTGTCCTCACTCTTTGTTTGTATCGCCTTCTTTGTAGATGTAGGGAATGTATACTCGGTTCTCAGGCCGTTTCTCTATCGGATCATAAAGTGGAATCAAAAACCGATTTTCCATCCCCTTTTGGGTGCGCTTCTCTGTCTTCTGGGCTTTCCGCCGAAGCGAAAGGTCCCGGTAGAAAAGCAGATCTCTCAATAAAAGCCACGGTGCCACGAGCATTGCTCATGGCACCGTTTTTTTCATTCCATCCCGGATTCGCCTTTCCGGTGATCTGTTCCACGGTGATGCGCCAGACCGCTGTCTTTCCCCGGCACTCCGAAAAATCGCCATGGCTTCTGGGGTGCTCTGGTGCCAGTCTCATGCACAGCAGCCGCAGTGCCTTTACCTTGTCTGCCTCATCCGTCAGTTCTTCCACTCTGCCCAACATGACTGCGGAGGCGTAGCGCGTGGTCAGGGCCGGCTGG
>ERZ772889.3682-NODE-3682-length-10416-cov-4.312808_pt1 | contig 10416 bp, 9 predicted proteins | sample MGYA00512127_ERZ772889 | MGnify/ENA primary metagenome ERZ772889 (study PRJEB29015, sample SAMEA2737689) | human gut metagenome | biome: human gut; feature: human-associated habitat; material: faeces | place: China | collected 2012 ... | reverse complement strand
GCCTGCTTTGGGAGCAGGATGCCGCAGGTTCGAGTCCTGTCACCTCGACCATATGTAAAACGGCTTAGATGCGAAATTCGACGCATTTAAGCCGTTTTTTATGAAGCCGAAAATATGACAACGCGTCTTACGCACAAGCTTTATTCAGTGTTGCCTAAAGTTTGTAATTTTTTCGTATGAAAAGAGCACTTCATCAATTTGCCTGTTTCTTGCACACGTTTGCACCGAAACATAGAATCACCACCTTGACTTTCCCCACTCAATTATGGTATAATACAATAGAATATTCATGAAGCAAAGCACATGACTATACACAAACAAGCAAACACTGCACAAAATGTGGAGGCAACTGATATGACTTTATTGGAAGAATGCTTGGATGTTTTAAAAAAATACAGCATCATAGAGGATAAGGAATTGGAAGAACAAATTCTTTCTAATTTAAAGTCTACATTTTATGGAAAAATTGATTTTTCAAAGTATGCGGACGCTCATGAAATTAACTTTGAGGAAATCCGTCAGTTACCTGATGAAAGTGAATATTATGTCATATGGGATAACGCAGCAATTCCGATCATCAAGTGCAATATTGAGGATATTTTAGATAATATTTATGATGTATTAGCCGTTTCGTTTGATACTTGGCTAATATCAACTGATATGAAGCGGATAATAGAATTTTATCATGAGGGAAGCATCACCACAGCAAAAATTATTTAAATCATATCACTTTGGAAAGGGATAATTAACTGTTATGTACAGCAAACAAGAGTTAAGGAAACACTGCATAAAGCCGTCAGGCGGGCTTTATTCAGCGTTTCCTTTATTCCATGCAATAGTAAAAAATCAAATTCGCCTTGACAACCGCCCCTCAACTATGCTACAATAAAAAGGCAAAAAAAGAAAAGGGAGCAAAATCCATGGAACAGTGGGATATTTACGATGAAAACAAACAAAAGACCGGACGTACAATGAACCGGAATGACTGGCACATGAAGCCGGACGAATTTCACCTGACCGTGCTGGGAGTGTTGCAGCGTCCGGACGGCAAATATCTGATTACACGCCGTAATCTGGACAAGGAATGGGCTGCCGGCTGGTGGGAAGTTCCGGGCGGCGGTGTTCGTGCCGGAGAAGACGGAGCCGATGCCGTAAAACGTGAGATTCTGGAGGAAACCGGTATCGATGTCACCGGTGCCAAGGGCGGCTATGCGTTTTCCTATAAGCGTGTCAATCCGGAAGAACAGAACAATTACTTTGTGGATATTTACAAGTACGTGCTGGATTTTACCGAAGCAGATGTAAAAGTACAGCCGGACGAGGTGACGGAATTCGCACTGGCAACTGCCGAGGAGATTCGTGCCATTGCTGCAGAGGGTATTTTCCTGCACTATGACAGCATCAGGGAAGCGTTTGTCTGATATAGCTTTATTATGTACATAAAAACCCCCTGACTTTCTGGTTCAAACCGTGAAAGTCAGGGGGGTTTTTTATAGAATGGTATTGTTACGAAGTGTAGCTTTTCAGTGTGACATCTTTCCCCAGCAGATACTGTGTCAGCAGGACAATATCTGCTACGCTGAATACGCCATCGCCGTTGGTGTCCTGCGGGCTGGCAGTCAGCACATCCTCTGTGCTCTGCCATTTGACGATGTTTTGCCGCATCAGTGTCAGATCCACACCGTTGACCAGCTTGTCACTGTTCACATCACCTGCAATTATTTTGCTGTCCGGTGTTGTTGTACTGCTGTTCCCGCTGCCGTAGTAGTCGGAAAGGGAAATGCCGTTGGCACCCAGAGCAATTGTGTGATCCAGACTGATAAACTTGCCGTTGTCGTCCTGCCACAGTGCCGGCTTGACCAGAGCATATTTGTCCTCGTCCCACTTGCCGAAGTTGTCATAGACCAGTCCGCCGGTGTCGCCGGAGTTTTCGTTGAAGCACCAGAACGTGTGGTGAATCCGGTTTTCGATCATAAAGTCACGGAGATAGGTCATCCACTGCTCGTTTTTGCCGCCGTCCATAAATCCGCCCCATTCGCCCATCAGCAGGGGAGCCACGCCCTCATCTTGGAGGAAGAACCAGTTGTCATACCAGCAGTCTTTCAGCAGCGTTTCCTGTGTGAAGCCGTCGTAGAACCACTTCTGTTCCCATACCAGCGGACCGTAGTCGTGAGGGGAATAGACCAGCTGGCTCTGATATTTGCCCAGATCAATGGGATATTTTTTCGCTCCGCGGAAATTGCCGCCCCACCATGTGCCGTAATAATATTCTGTCATGGTGGTGTAGTCGATTTTCGGAGCAGTCCAGTCATAGCCCTCTTTGGGGTAGACTTCCGTACCCTCTACCATGACCAGCAGTTCCGGATTCTTTTCCAGTACCCGTGCCGCACAGGTTTCTGCGGCGTATTTCCAGTTGGTAGGGTCGGTGGAATCGTCCCACTTTGCCATTTGGTCTTTTACATCAGCTGTGCCGTGGGGCTCGTTTTTCAAGTCAATGGCAAGAATGGTGTCGTCGTCTTTATAGTAGTCTGCGAACCATGCCAGTGCATCGCACCAGTCCTCTGTGCTGAATTTGTCCGTATACCACAGGCTGATCTGATGACCGGCGGAAGCCGTTTCTGCACTGTGAATATCGATCATGATCTTGATGCCCAGTTCCCGACACCACTTCACCGCCATGTTCCAGATGTCGAAGCTGTACTTGATCGTGCCGCCCTCGATGCCTTCTTCCGTCAGTTCCGGATTGCTGTACTGGTTGACTTTGGGGGTAGCGGGATCAGGGTCGCCGTTTTTCCACTGGAGCAAAATTTCCGTAGACATGGGAATGCGGAGAAAGTTGAATCCGTGGTCGGCGATCTGCCGGAGCATATCGTGCATGTTCTGGGACCATACCCCGTCGAAAACCTGACTGCCGACATTGTAGCCGAACCAGTTGCAGCCGGTGATCCAGACCGGATTGCCGTCCTTGTCTACGATTTCGGCGTTGTCGTTGACGTGCAGCCAGTCGTCGTGGTAGCTGTCCGGCTGTGTGGCGGCCTGTGCCGCGAGGGACACCGCCGGAGCCGCTGTGCCGGCAAGCATGGTTCCCGCCAGAGCTGCCGGCAGCAGCAATTTCTGAAAAATATGATGCAGCATAAAATCCTCCCTGTATCATGTGCGTGCGGAATGCTTCCGCATCTGATTTCTGTTTTGCCTATATTGTAGCACAATTCGTGGGAAATGTCAATTGTTTTTGTGGGAATCGGAGAACAGAGAAAAACTTTTGCTGAATTTGCCGGAGCAGTCATGTCTTTTCTAAGTATTCCTCCAAGCAAACATTTTCCGACTGGATTTCCTGTGCTGCCTCTTTTCCCACATAGCGATAGTGCCACGGTTCGTAGTCAATGCCGGTAATGTCCTCTTTGCCCTCCGGATACCGCAGAATAAAGCCGTAGCGATAGGCGTTTTGTGACAGCCACTGATAAATGGTGTCGTTGTCGCACCGGCTCTTGTCGGCGTTGATGTCCAGTGCCAGTCCCAGCTGATGCTCGCTGTAGTTTGGCTTTGCCACCCACTTTTCCGCTTCCTTGCGTGCTTTGCGTTCACTGTAGCCCTCTGCAAGGTAGGCATCGATTTTTTCCTGCATCATCTCCTGTTGCTGCTGCTCCGAACGATAACCCTCGCCGACAACAGGGTAGACACCTTCCGTTCGCATGTCATCAAACATACTCTGTAAATCAGGGTAGATGCGGGAATCCACCTGCACACCGTTGGAAAGTGTCGTCAGTTCCGGCGAGTATCCTCTGGGCAAGGCGTGTTCATTGTTGACCAGTATCAGATTCCACGGGGTGTTGCTTTGCGTGGAAAATCTGGTAGGTAAACCGGCATGCTGTCGGAACAGCACCAGTCCGAGAAGCACTGCCAGAATCAGCAGGGGAATAAACAGAAAACGAAAAAATCTGTGTCTTTGTGAAGTCATAAAAAGCACTCCTTTCGCTTCTGATTGTATCACATCTGCGAAAGAAGTGCCTGCGGAAATGCATATGGCTTTCTGTTTTTTTCCTGAAAAAAATCATACGATTTTCTGACGAAGCGGGAGCGTTACGGTGAATCGAATCTGCTCGTTCCGGCTGTCTGCTTTTATTGTGCCACCGTGCAGTTCGGTGATCTGCTTGGCAATTGCCAATCCTAATCCAGCCCCGCCGGTAGCAGTGGCACGGGAACTGTCCCCGCGGAAGAACTGTTCAAAAATGCGGTCTAACTTTTCCGGTGAAATAGTGCGTCCGGTATTGCAGATCGTCAGCACGGCATATTCCTCGGTGGTGTGCATCTCCAGTGAAATGGCGGTATCGGGATAACTGTAGCTGATAGCGTTGCGAATCAAGTTGTCTACAACCCGTTCCAGCTTATCCGGATCACAGGTAAGTTTCACATCAGGGGCAATTTCCGTTTGCAGCTGTAGGTGCTTTTCCTCCAGAATCGGCTGAAATTCAAAGGCAGTTTGCTCCAGCATACGGGAAAAGTGAATCGTTTCCCATTCCAGTTCCATATGCGTCAGCTGAAAACGGGTGATCTCAAAGAATTGGTTAATGAGTTCTTCCAGCCGCCGTGCCTTGTTCAGAGCGATGCCGGTATATTTTGCACGCAGTTCCTGTGAAATTTCCGGCTCGTCCTGCAATAGAGAAAGGTAGCCGATCACACTGGTAAGCGGTGTTTTCAGGTCGTGTGCCAGATAGACGATCAGATCATTTTTCCGCTGTTCGGCTTCCTTTGCGGCAAGTGTGTTTTGGTTGGAGGATTCCCGCAGGCGGTTCAGTTCGTCCTGAATCGTCTTGACTGGTGCGGAAAGGGTAATTGGTTTTTCCGGTTCCTGCTGCATTTGCTCTGCTGCTTGTACGATCTCCTGTAAATAGGAGAACGGCTTTCGGAAAAGCAGCAGCGAAATGACGACCACGCCGACAATTGCCAGAAACGGAGTCAAAAAACGTATTGTCTGCAAGATATATGCCATGGAAGCCGAACCGTTCCAAACAATATCCCAGCGAAGCAAAGACGAAATGCCGACAAGCAGCAGAATCATTAGTCCCAGCCACAGCACGATCGACAGAAATAACAGCAGTACCGTTCGCAGCCATAGCCGCCGAATGGCACGGGAACGGTCAGAAACTGCTCTGGGGACATAGAAGAAAAAATGGTAAATCAAAAATCCCCAGCCTGCCAGAAAGAGTACTGGTGCGATGCCAAATTCCGCCATTTTCAACAGGATATAGGGCGTTTCGTAGGACTGCCATGTGACCAGGTGACAGAGAATATACCCTAGTCCAAACAAGACCACCATGCCAATGGTGAAGCCGATGCCGCACAGCCAGAACTGTACCAGTTTTTTGTGTTTGCTGTTTTGCTTATTCATCGATCTTGTACCCCACGCCCCATACCGTTTTGATCCACTTGGGCTTGCGGGGCAGTTCGCCCATTTTTTCCCGCAGGCGGGCAATGTGTGCCATAACGGTATTGTTGCTGTCCAGATATTTTTCGCCCCAGACTGCTTCGAACAGTTCTTCGGAAGAAACCACATGCCCCTTGCGGGAACAGAGATACCAGAGGATCTCGAATTCCAGCGGTGTCAGCGAAAGCGGTTTGCTGTAGAGGGTGCATGTATGGCTTTCATGGTCGATGTACAGTCCGCCGCAGTCGTACACTGCCGCCGGAGCAGGTTCCGGTGCAGTCTGGTTGTACCGGATATATCGTCGCAGCTGTGTCTTGACGCGTGCAACGACCTCCAGCGGGTTGAACGGCTTCGTGATATAATCGTCTGCACCCAGTGTCAGCCCTGTGATCTTATCCACATCTTCCGTTTTGGCAGTCAGCATAATCAACGGAAACAAATGCTTTTCCCGAATTTTCCGGCAGAGGGTGAAGCCGTCCAGATCCGGAAGCATCACGTCCAGCAGTGCCAGTGCAATGGGCTGGGTGTCTGCAATATGCAGAGCCTCTGCGGCACAGGAAGCCTTTTCCACCAGATAGCCTTCGTTTTTCAGGTAGACTTCCACAAGGTCTGCAATTTCTGTTTCATCATCGACAACCAATATCATTTCTGCCATAGCTTTTCTCCTAATGATAAAATACAACTATATTATAGCATAGGCTTGGAGAAAATGCAAATGGTGTTCGAATGTTTTCAGATATATGTTTTTTGGTAAAATTTCACGTATCACTTACACCAGACAAGAACCGCTGTGCAGAAATGTACAGCGGTTCTTTCAGCTTTCCCCAAAATATTCGTATGCTGTTCGAAAAATAATTCTTGACAAATTACTTAAATTACTGTATAATTAGCTAAAAAAGCAATTTTGCAAAAAGAAAGGGCGGAGAAACGTGGCAAAAGCAGTACGAATGTCTGATATTGCTGAGCGGCTGCATGTCAGCATTGTAACAGTTTCCAAGGCACTTGCCGGAAAGGACGGTGTCAGCGAGGAGCTGCGGCAGGAAATTCTACAGCTGGCAGAAGAAATGGGTTACAAGAACAAGAAAGCCAAGCCGGTGGCTGCGGCGAAAACCTATACGCTGGGAATTGTGACATCTTATCGATATATTGAAAAAGGACAGTCGTTTTACTGGAGTCTGTACGAGCGGATCCTGTTTTATCTGGCACAGACCGGACATATCGGCATTCTGGAAGTGGTGAACGATACTGCGGAGCAAAACTGTCAGGTGCCGCGGCTGGTGCAGGAAGAACGGGTAGACGGCGTGATCGTCATGGGCAATTTCTCAAAAGCCTATCGAAATATGCTGGCGGAAACTGAAATTCCCTTGGTAGTGCTGGACGCGTTTGACGCACGGTATCATCGGGACTCCGTGATCTCCGACGGCTATTACGGCATGTATACCATGGTGGATTATCTGCTGCAAATGGGACATCGGGATATTGTCTTTGTGGGTTCTGTCAATGCCACCAGCAGTATCACTGACCGCTATTATGGCTATTGCCGTGCCATGCGGGAAGCTAGTGTGACTGTGACGGAAGATCGTATTCTCCCGGATCGTGATGCAGAAGGAAAGGTGACAGTTTCTCTGGAACGTCTGTCTAAGCTGCCCACTGCGTTTGCCTGTAACTGTGATGTTACTGCATATGTGCTGCTGAATGCTCTGAAAGAAAATGGGATCCGTGTGCCGGAGGACGTTTCTGTGGTGGGATTCGATGACTACATTCTGGCAGATCTGGCTGTTCCATCGCTGACAACTTACGCCATTGACGTAGATCATATGGCAAAAGTCAGTGCCCAGCAGCTGATTCGCCGGATCCAGAAGCCCGAAGCCGAAGTTCGCCGCATTGTTGTCAGCGGAAAACTGGTGATTCGGGAAAGCGTGCAGAAACATTCAGGAAACACTGCATAAAGTCCGTCTGACGGCTTTGCACGCAATCTGCTTGCAGATTTTCCGTCATATTGCTCAGAAATCCCTTGCCATACATCAAGTATGCCTGCGGAATTTCTGTGCAATCTGCCGAAAAATCTGACTACGCATCTTACGCACAAGCTTTATTCAGTGTTTCCTTTATTCAGCATTTCTCTTATTATACAACATTTCTGCGAAAAATGCAACAAAAACAATATACAGCACTGCAAAAAATCCGTATAATGAAATCACCAAATGCAAAACACTCGAAAAGCAATCACAGAAAGGAAGTAAAATCATGCGGAAATTAGATCATTATCTCCACGGTGTCAATCTGGGCGGCTGGCTGTCCCAGAACAGTGACACTTCTAAGGAACACTACGAAACATTCATCACCGAAAAGGATATTGCCTACATTGCATCGCTGGGACTGGATCACGTCCGCGTACCGGTAGACTACATACTGCTGGAAGAAGAAGACGGCACCCCGAAGTCAGAGGGCTATCTCTATCTGGACAACTGCCTGCGTTGGTGCAGAACCCACGGAATCCGTATGATTCTGGATCTGCACAAAACCTTTGGCTATTCCTTTGACCCGCTGGACGAAACCGACAAGACGGTATTCTTTTATGACACAGCATTGCAGGAACGGTTTTACACATTGTGGAAAATCCTCGCGGCACGCTACGGCGGCGAACCGGAACTGGTGGCATTCGAACTGCTGAACGAGATCATTGAACCGGAAGTAGCGGAGGCGTGGAACGGCATCGCCCTGCATGCCATTGCAGAGATCCGAAAGTTTGCACCGGAAAGCTGGATCATTTTTGGCGGTGTCATGTACAACAATGTGCTGAGCGTGCCAATGCTGGCGGAGGTCACCGACCCTAAGGTTGCCTATACGTTCCACAGCTATGAGCCGCTGATCTTTACACATCAGGGTGCGTATTGGGTAAAGGGCATGCCGTCGGATTTCCGGATCTCCTATCCCAACACCATTGAAAATTATCGGGAAGCAAGCAAAATGCTTTCGCAGAAGCTCGCCGGAGCAATTTTCGAGGGCGAACTGCCGGAAATGGGACCGGACTTCTTTGAAACCTTGTTCCGTCCGGCACTGGACATTGCAGAGGAACGGGACATTCCGCTGTACTGCGGCGAATACGGCGTGATCGACCTGGCGGACAACGATTCCAAGATCCGCTGGGCAGCAGACATCTGTGCAGTGTTCGATAAGTACGGCATTGGTCGTGCGTATTGGAATTATAAAGAAAAGGATTACGGCATTGTCGATATTCCGGACGAGGGTGTGCAGAGAGAACTGGCTGCGAAGCTGTAAGGATATTTTTGGAAACACTGAATAAAGCTTGTGCGTAAGATGCGTCGTCAGATTTTTCGGCAGATTGCGTGCAAAGCCGTCAGGCGGGCTTTATGCAGTGTTTCTTTTTTATTTTCAACAAAAGATATATTTTTTGTTAATTTCAAGCTTTCCAATATTTATTTGATCTCAGGAAAATCATTTCTTCAGAATGCTGGATTTTTTTGTTGACTTAATGCGAAAATTATGGTAAAATAAAATTGGAAACAATCACAATAATTTATAACTGATTGCTTTCAAAGAATTGTATGCAGGAATTTCTTGAACTCTAAGGCGTTTTCTTAAAAACCTGCTGCAAAAGAAACGGAGGAATGTTTACATGAATTTGCATTGGAAAAAAGCTGCTGCACTGCTTCTGGCGGGCGTGCTGACTGCCGGAACATTGTCAGCTTTCCCAGCGGCAGCCGAAGATGCTGTGCCGTCAGACACCGCATCTGCACCGACCGCAGCAGAAACAGTTCCGGAGGACTCCACAGAAGAAGCTTCTCCGGAACCAACAGAACCCAAAACAGATACTAACAGCGATCAAATTCCCATTGACAAGCACACACCAGACTTTTACGATGCTCTGACGGACGACACAGATGATGCCGGAGAAACAGAATCTGGTCTGACTTCAGAAGAAATTCCTTTACAGAATGATGATGCCACGACACGGGAGGATTCTTATTCCGGCACTTATGGAGAGAATATCTCGTGGACACTGGATACACAAAGCGGTCTTCTGACGCTGACAGGCTCCGGAGAAATTCAGGATGCTACTTCATATTATTCTTCAATGCCATTTTATGAGTATAAAGATGTCATTCAGGAAGTTGTTATCAGTGATGGGATCACTTCTATCGGCGATTACATTTTTTGCGAATTGGAAAAACTCAAAACCGTTACCATTCCGGATTCCATTACCCAAATCGGCGACAGAACATTCTACGGCTGCGAAAGTTTACAGCAAGTTGATCTTCCAAACACCATCACCAAAATGGGATACAGTATTTTCGATGGCTGTAAAGCACTGACCAGTGCTCATGTTCCGGAACAGATGACCACGCTTCCGTACGGCACATTCTGGGATTGCCCTCAGCTGACAAGTGTCAATCTGCCGGAGCATCTGACAGAGATCGGCACCTATGCATTTACAAACTGCAGCTCTTTGACGAGTATCACATTACCGGAAACGCTGGAAACGATTCGGGAAGATGCATTCAGCGGCTGTACCATGTTGGAAAGTGTTCAATTTGGTCCGAACATCCACCGTGTCGATGAAGATGCCTTTTCCGGAACCGCCATGCTGAATGCAATTGATGCAGATACGATCATACTGGGCGGTTATATTTTGTATGCGATTGGTGGAACAGAAACGGACTTTACCGTACCTGACGGTGTCACTGTGATCACTGCTTCTGCCTGCAAATCTGCTCTGACTTCATTGGATCTCAATCAGACTGTTTATGTAGGTGACGCTGCATTCCGGAACTGCACAGATCTGGCATCTGTCACAGGAACGGATTCTCTGCGTAGTGTGGGACGGAGAGCCTTTGACGGAACGGCTTATCTGAATGCCATTTCAGACGATCTGGTCATGATCGGCAGCTGTCTTTACAAATATCGCGGCTCCGCAGAAGATGTTGTGGTACCGGAAGGAACGGTTTCGATCTCTCCGGAGTGCTTTA
>ERZ772889.3677-NODE-3677-length-10423-cov-3.985532_pt1 | contig 10423 bp, 10 predicted proteins | sample MGYA00512127_ERZ772889 | MGnify/ENA primary metagenome ERZ772889 (study PRJEB29015, sample SAMEA2737689) | human gut metagenome | biome: human gut; feature: human-associated habitat; material: faeces | place: China | collected 2012 ... | reverse complement strand
CATCTACATATTTAATCTTAACAGTAGTACCAAGAGATACTTTATCAGTCTCTCCTTTCTACACTCTTCCAGATATTTTTTCAATTCTTTCCTTGCCCGGTATGCAAGCACCCGTACATTTTCCAACGTGATATGTAAAACTGCCGCGATTTCTTTCTGTGTCATTCCGCCAAAATACTGCATCTGAATGATTTCCCGCTTCTTTATATCCAGTCTGAGGATTGCCTGATAAAGCATCCGCCTGTCTTCTTCCTCGAAAATTTTTTCAGGCAGACCTTCTTCTGTTTTTTCTTCTAAAGGATATATCTGTTCATCCATCAGAATCTCCCGTAATTTCTTTTTCTGTTGATTATAGAACAGGTTTCTCGCTACCATATAGAGCCATGCCCGCATGTTGCTATGTCCGTCCGGCAAGGCCAGAAGTGCTTTCAGGAAGGTTTCATGGAGCAAATCTTCTGCCAGATATCTGTCCCCACAAAGCGAATATAAATATAAATATAATTCTTTCTGATAAAGGCTGTAAAGCTTTAATAAGATTTGATTATCCACTTCTATCATTCCCCCTTCCCTGATTTTCGCGCTGGATATAGCTTTCATATCTGTTTTGTTTCCAGTTTTTTATCCCTTTCACTAATATAACATCTGTAAACGAAAAATGTTACAAATAAATCAACACATAGAAAGTGCATCTCCCTTTACTGCCGGAAATGTAGTATCTCCTGGATTTTCGGTGTTTTCCTGTATATCTTTATTCCATTTCTGTTCCGTATGTCTCAGGATTTTGACATATTCATATCAAAATATTTCGCAGAATAGTGGCGCGTAAACAGTAATATTTTCCTATCTCTTGTCAAGTGTAGAAATTACATGATATTTTACAATGTTTCACGTGAAACATTACAAAGAAATCTTGCCCATTGTTTTTTATAAATCCTTCGATACCTTTTCGTAGGGATTCAAGGTCATGAATTAAAACAACCAGTTTTACGCCATTTTTCTTTATTTTTGAGATGTATTTAGCAGCAAGATGCTTAACGTATAATGGATGCTGATAAATAAAAACATCGCCTTTTTTCAATGTGTTGCACAAGTTTTCCCAGTACTTTTTCGCAAAATTATACTTCCATATTTTTTGCAAAATTGCTGGAAGATTTGGCGATGGCATCAATATTTTAACAAATGAATACCCTCGCTTTTCACACAATTTTTTTATGTCAGCAGGTGCTTTTCCACCTGCTGTATTCCTTGTTGCTTCCTCATATCCTGTGTAATATACCATTTTTATACGCACCTCCTATAGATTCTCTATTAAAAAACTAACATGCTTTTAAAATTTGTATTGTTTTGCTTGTACCTTCTTGCAATGAAAATAAAGCTTTCCAACCCAATGCTTCTAATTTTGTGCTATCTAACGAAGAATTCATCATTTTGTTGTAGCCCTTTTGTTCTTCTGCGTTTGCTTGTTCAAACAAAACATTTTTCCCTACAGTTGCTGCAAAGGCTTTTGCTAATTGTGCAATTGATATAATCGAATTTGGATTTGATATGTTATAAGCCTGTCCACTTTCTCCAGATAAGAGCACAGTTAAAATTGCAGAAGCACAGTCAAGAACATAACAGTAGGAACGTAACTGCGTTCCTGCAGATTTCATCACAATATCTTTTCCTTCCACCGCACAACGTGTAAACTGTGCGGAAGCACGATCATCAGTATCTGTAATTGTTGGACCATATATATGTCCTGGGCGAACAACCACAGTATCTAATCCATATTCAGATGTATATGCACTACACAGTGTTTCAGAAGCACGTTTAGAACTAGGATAACACGAACGTGGATTTAGTAAATCTACATATCCATAATCAGACTCTTGATAAGGTTGATCTTTCAACTTGCTTCCATAAACTTCACTAGAAGAAATATAAACAACACGATTAGATTTATTTTTTACGGCTGATTTTAACAGACAGTCCAGGCCCATAAAATTGGCCAGCATAGTTTCTACAGGTTCTTTTACGTATTTAGCAGGATTCGCATTACATGCACCGTGAATAATGTAGTCTGCTTGAAAGCAAATTGAATTAAATTTTGTAGCATCATAAAAAGCAAATGTATAGAATTTTTCAAATCCTAAAAAACGTTTTTTGATTTTTTCATTTGATCGTCCAGCTAAAATCAAATGAATACCTGCATTTTTATTGCAATTAAGCCAGAGTATAATATCCGCAATTGCCGAACATATCATACCATTTGCACCAGTAATGCAAATGCTTTTATGGAACAACTGCGTTATATCTGGAATGTTTTGCACTGTTTTCTTTACGTCTTTCCAATATAAATCACAGTATCTCATCATTTTAACCAGTTATCCTTTTTTGTATGCAGCAAAGCTTTAAAAATCATGATATCATCAATTGTAGTAAGCTTTAGATTTTCTTCAGATCCCTTGGAAAAATAAACAGTTTCTCCTAATGCTTGCATTAGCGTACACGTAGCAGCCGTGTTTGTAATGTTTTTTTCCTTTGCCTTTTTATGTGCATCTAACAATTTTTCTAATGTATATGTATGTGGTGTTTGAGTACGAAAAAGCTGTTCACGTGGGATTGAATCTACGGAAGATATACCATCATCATCACTACGAAAAACGGCTTCAACGCACGGAATTGCAGTAACTGCACTTCCGTATTTATGAAAAGTAGCAATGCTATCTGATATAATCTCTCCAGAAACCATGCAACGATTTCCATCATGAATCATTACAATTGAGTTAGATGGGATTTCGTTTTCCAGAGATTTTAATCCATTGTAAATAGACTCTTGTCCAGTTTTACCGCCCGCAACTACCCAACGTAGTTTTGAAATGTTAAACTGCTTTGCATATGCTTTTACAACTTCAATCCACGATGGTATTGTTACAACCATAATAGCATCAACACTTGGATGCTTTTGAAACGCTTCCATAGTATGAATAATTACTGGCTTATTGTCTACATGAATAAATTGTTTTGGAATGTCTTGCCCCATTCTTGTACCTGATCCTGCTGCTGTTAATAACGCTACTGTCATTTTTCATTTCTCCTAACAATCTAAAATTCAAACTTTTATAGTTACTTGTGTTTTTTTTCATCTGGGAATTTTAATTCTACTCGAAAATGTGTTTCTCGATTTTCCTCAGAAGGGATTTCCATATAATTACCATAAAGCTTTGTGAGATAATCGTTATAATTTTTGGCAATTTCCCAATTATGTCCTTCGAACGATACTTTAATGGTATTTTCCATGCCATCTCGTTTGTATAACTCTCCAAAAAAATGTTTTCTACCTGCTGGAATAGTAACATACTTTGATTTGTTGTTTTTACACATACCATAACACTTTTGAGTTATTATCAGACAATGTTTTAATGAAATAAGGCTCAGAAGCCTACCAATGTTAATTTTTATGCGAAAGACTTTCTTCAACGCCTTATCATCATTGGCTAATTCCATCATTAATTTTCTTTTTTCATAAAAATTTCTACAAGAGAGAAGAAAGCCAAATCCCATGCATAAAACTCCATGAAAAAATCTTAATATAGAATTGTCAAATGTGTTTTCAATTCTAAATAGATCTATACCAATACCACATTTTTCATCATTACTATCCTCAAATCCACGTGAGACAGTACCTTTCATTTTTATGGAACCAACAATAGAAAAATACCCAGGTGTTTTAACGGTGTTTACCCAATATTTATCTCCAAAGTCCTTTTCAAATTTTTCTACAAATTCATCGCACTGTGAGCCGAAAATATTAATATCTAGATCATCATCCCACGGAATAAAACCCTTATGGCGAACTGCTCCAAGAGCCGTTCCTCCAGATAATTGATATACAATCTTTTCTTTTTCACATACAGATATAATATCACTTGCCATTTCTAGTAAGACCTGATGATATTTTTTTAATATTTCGCCCTCCATGCGCACATACTGAACGGCGTTCTTACTTTGTATTCTTTTTAGAGCATCAAATGTTGATAGCTTCATTTTTCTATTCTCCTTGTATCATCAAGTGCATCAAGATAATATTTCTCTAAATTTTTAGCTTGTTGTTTAATATCAAAATTTGCTTGTTGTAGTAAGGATAGACTACTTTTCCTTTTGATGTTTGAATCAGCTACTTCGAGAAAAGCATTCACCCATTCATCTTTTGATGCTTCTAAAGAATGCGCTTCTATTAGATTTGTGGCGAAAACTTCTTTTGGCATAGCATCTGAAACAACACAGTGTAGCCCAGATGCCTGTGCTTCAATATTTACAATACCTAAGCCTTCATACAATGATGGCAGGAAGAAAGCATCCATTCCTTGATAGAAATCTGATATATCATTTCTACTCCCTAGAAAAATAACGCTCTCTTTAAGATCAAGTGCTTCTACATATGCTTTCAGTTTCTGTTCCAATGGACCGATTCCAATTATCCAGAAAACAGCATTATGTTTTAGTTTTTTGATTTTAGAAAAAATATCAATTGCAAAAAAATAATTTTTTTGTGCACATAGTCTTCCAACGCTGCCGATAACAAATTTATTTTCACAATTCATTTTTTGCCTAATGCTTTTTCGCCTAATCTCAGAATAATTAAATTTTTGAAGATCTATTGCATTGGGAATTACTTGATATTTTTGATTTTTAAACAACCAATCTCCAGCTAAACTGGAGCAAGCGAATCTTAAATTAGAATATTTCAGCCCCATTTTTATTAATGGTATATTTCTGACTACATGCGAAAATTGATCAGCTGCTTTATTTTGATGACTATGTAATATTCTAACGGGTACATTTTCTTCTTTTGCAACTTTTAAATATAAAAAAGCAGCATTTGCCATGTGGCAATGAACAATTTTATATTTTTCCCCGCGATGTAACACTTCCCGAAATATCTTGGTGTTTTCTTGGAGAGAACAAACAGAGATTTTAGGCAATTCAATTACATTACCACCTAAGTTGTAAATTTTATCAACAAAAGATTGGTTTAATGGCTCGCAACTATTGTGATAAGCAAAATCAAAAACGATTTTATTACGATCAATATATTCGAAATAGTTCATAATCCATTTTTGAATTCCACCAATATTGGATAAATCGTTAACAATATGCAAAATACGCATAACCTTGTTCAAAAGCTCCCCTCATACTTCTTATGCCCAAACTTCGCACCTATAAACGACTTTACTTTCCGATTCCAGTCAATTTTTTCAGTGTAAATGCAGGGTATTTCCTTGATATCCTTTTGGCTTATTGTACCCGATTTTACTTGATAGTCGAGCCTGACATTAAATATTATCTCGCTAACTCTTCCGTAAAAGCGACCTTGAAAAAATGATAATTCTTTAGAAGATTCTCCAATTCTTTTTTCTAGCTCAAAAAGAATATTGAAGAGCCATTCGCAGTAGTTCTGGAACAGATCTTTTCTCATGATCATCATATTAAACATATACCCATAGGTCTGCTTGTATACCTTGTTGCAGGAATCTGTGTAATCAGGGTACTTTTCGGCAATAATCTCTTTTGTCACATCAAGATGCTCTGCATAATGTGTATGTGCATAATGAGAATAGAGCGTTTCAATATAATACTTCCGTTTCTTGGGAACAAACACTCTATATTTGCTCAGAAGCGGTGCAAGTTCATCGTATGTGAGAATATTATCAAAGGGATCTTTAGACTTCTTGCTCAGAGAAAAATGGCGTCTGTAATGCGCCAAGCCAACATAGTCTGAGTCAACATTTTTCCACGCCCAGTAAAGACCTGTTAATTCGCAAAACGAAGGGTTCTTAAGGGAAATATTATCTCCGGTATTGTCTTTAACATATCCTAAGTCCAGATCATTTCCATCAGAATCCTTTTTCCCTTCTGCTCCAACATGAACAGGCAAGTACATTTTATCTGCTGGCATTTGATACTTCTTATGCGTAGCTATTATGATTGTAGCTTTATTCTCCAAAATTATGCTCCCCTTTTTCTATTTAACCCATCTACAAAAAACCGGAAGACATCAATAAAGAACTGGTGATGGAGGAAAACAAGACGCCTCTAGATTCCAAACTCCAATTGTAGCCTATCATTGTGCAAAGCACCATAAAACACGACAGAATACTACGTTTTTTCAAACCAAAAAGCTTTTTCCAACGCCTCTTACATCTGCCTACACCTATATAAAACAATTATACCACACGCCCCCACAAGTGTCAAGCAAATCCCTCGACAAATACGCTCACAAACCGAAAAAATAACACTGAAAAATTAATTTTTTCTGTTCATATTGTCAATTTCCCGCCGGAACATCTGCCAATTTCGCAGAAATTCACGCTGGGGAACGAAAAAGCAGCATTTTCTGCACCATCAAAAAAGCCCGATGGATCACCTTCCATCGGGTAAAAAATCATTTTAAATTCGGGTGATTTGTGCTTTCGGAGCGGAAACTCAGTCTTCCGCCGCCTGCTCTTCTGTCACCAGTGCTTTTCGCTTGATGCCAAGGTAGCAACGCTTGGGGTTGGCGTCGCTGTCTTTGCGTTTGCGGCCGGATTTCAGCTGTAGCTCCGCTCTGACAGCCTTTGCAAAGGCATCGTAGTTCGGGAAGCAGTACGCGTAGCTCTCATCCAGGGCATATTCCTTGTAATCGGCGTACATATCCTCGGTGAAAATGTAGTCATCGTCGTTCTCGGTGCGTACATAACAAGCCGTAAAGAAGAAGTCCAGAGACTTGCTGGTGCTGCGGCTGACTGCCGTGGGCGGCACATAGCTGTCATAGCTTTCGCCCTCTTCGGAGTCGCTGAATTCGTAGTGGTTGTCCTTGAGCGCCTTGTACGCCAGAATCAGCTTTCTCACAATAGCTGCCTTCTCACGCTCCAGCTTGTCCATCAGTACCTCAAAGGGCTCTGCATTGTCGGTCAGTCTGTGCTTGAACGGGATCACAAGCTTACGCATATCAAATGCCGCATCCGGCATCTTCGTGGTAATGTCGTAGTTGGAGGCGTTGATGATGTGTGCACGGCTTTGGAACGGGACACTGCCGTTTTCACCCTTGAATTCCGCTGAAAGCATATCAGCACCGGAGATGCCCTTGAGAAAGGCAGTCGCCTTGGTGTTCAGCGGCGCGGAGTCCATGTCCATGCAGCAGCAGAGGGATTTTCCATAGACCATGCTGGGTGCAAACTGCCGGCCCAGGTCGTTTGGCTGCATGGTAACGGTTGCTGAGTTGTTGAACAGACGCATCAGAAAGCTCAGCAGAAAGGTCTTGCCGGAGTTGGTCACACCCAAAAAGCAGAACAGCTTCTTGACCATATCGTTGGTCAGGCAAACGCCCAGGACTTCGTTGATTCGCTTGTTCAGCGGTGCTTCGTGATTGGTGTAGGTGTTGATGACCTTTTCGTATTCCGGGCAGGCTTTGTTTTCCATAAGCCAGTCCGCATGGATCATGCTGGTAAAGGCAATACCGCACAATCTTTGTGAGGCATTGCCGTAAAAAAAGAGTGGACAACCATCAATTGTCCGCTCTTTATCTCATACAAATTCAATTTTCAAAGTCTTTCCAAGTGCAGTTGCAGGCAGCCGCAGTGTTTAGGATATGGGGTATTATTCTGTTACAACATACTGCCCTCACCCAACCGAATCACGATCACATCCTCAAGCGAAATAGCATCAATGCTGCATGGCACATATCCTCGCAGGTACGTTTTCAGCTCTAGCTTGTCGATTGCCTGCTGTATGCGGCTTGTCAGTTTTTCCGACCTTCTTTTGTAGCCAAAATCCCGCAGCAGCTTTCTCAGTTTCACTTTCCGGTATGCGATGCCGGAATACCTCAATTGCAGCCAGATCAGCTTAAAATAAGCGTCAAAGCAATCGGATTCTTCCTCGGAATAAAGCGAAGTATGCTCTATTTCCATTAGGATCAGTGCCGCTTCGTCATAGGAAACTGCATCCAGTTCGTAAATGTTCAGCAGATTCATGACGCTCTGCTTGAACTGCAAATATGTGCTGCCATATTCTGTCGGGATATGTGCCTTGTGATTTTCAAACAAGTCCCATAAAATCTCGTTTTCTCTTTGGTGAGACGTATTTTCGAGAAATAGATATACCGCAACATCGTCTGGCGTGATCCAATATGCTGTATGTGACATCAGTGATCTCCCTTACGCTGGTTGCAGGTTCTGCAAAGTACCTGTAAATTATCCGGAACACTCAGACCGCCTTTTGCCATGGGGACAATATGATCTACCTGCAAAAAGAGCCGTGTCGGAAATACTTCACCGCAGCCGGCACATACATAGCTGCCGTCATCATTTCTTGCAGCAGCAAAAGCGTCTTCCTTTAGTTGCAAGCCAATTTTCGGATACAGTTCAATGATCTTCTGTAGGGGTAACTGTTCGAGATTTCGCAGTTCTGCTTCTGTCTGCGGTTCTGCTGCTGCAATTTCAATGTCTCCGTCCAGCTTGTCCAGTTCCAGATCGATCAGCTTCTTAAAGAAGTACGGGTTGGTATAGTACACAGGGAGCAGGCTGCCCTCTTCCGCCCAAAGGCTCTGAATATAGGCATTTTTCTCGCTTCTACGCATATCTTCGTCGTAGATCCTTTTTGCGATTTCAGAAACATCCAGCTTTTTTCGCTCCATTTCATCGATCGTCACAAACAGAGGTGCAACAGCCTTCTGTGCATAAAACTTCAGCAGATGCTCGATGTCGTTCCGATTGCAGGAGGGAATCATATTTTCGTCAAAGTAGCTTTGGAAACAATGCTCGGTCATGTCGTCCAGCGTTTCTTCCGGAATGGTTTCACCCTCAATGCTGTAATGCTCCATCAGATTGGGCAGGTCACGGATCAGGCTCTGGTAGGCATTCTGTGTGCTGTTGTATACCAGAATCTGATGATTGCATTCCAGCGTGGACAGCATATACATACCAAGAGGAATCAGTTCGATTGCCGGCGTGCTGTCCAATGCGGACGTATCCACGGCAGCATCTGCCATTCGTGCGAACTCTTCGATCTTTGAAATTGCGATCAGCCGGATCTGCTGCTTTTGGGTCTCGGCAAGGGTCTCTTTTTCGTGATACTCTGCCTCCGTAAGTGTTTCTGGATTTACCCATGCGATTTTATCGTTCCAGTTATCAATAAAGGTGACAATGTATGCTTCCTTTGTACCGCCAGCTTTAAGACCCCGAAGTGCCCTTCCAACCATTTGCGTCATCAGTGTTGTGGAAACGGTGGGACGTGTCAGAAATACCGTATGGGTCTTTGGCAGGTCTGTTCCCTCTGTGAGGATATTGACGTTGATGAGTACCTGGATTTCTCCATTGCGGTATGCTTCGATTTTACGTTCGTTGTCTGCATTGGAAATGGTGATGCCCGTTATCATATCCTGTACTTCGGAAATGATAAACTCTGATTTGATACCGTATTTTTTTCCCTTTTCGTTGAAAAGTGCATTTAAGGTAATCGCGTGATTTTTATTCAGTGCAAAAACAATGGTAGGCCCGTATTTTTCATAGTTATTTATATATTCATCAACGATAATTCTGTTACGTTCCTTACTTCCTGCAATGTCATTAACGATATTTTCTGGCAGCATATCCAGATTTTCTATGCTTTTCAACGCCTTAACGCCTAAGTGCTCCGTAAACTGTAGATTTGTATTCCATTTTTTGAATTTCGGAGTTGCAAGGATACCCTTTTTTATAAGGGCATCGAGGTCAGTTTTGTACACGATATCATCTGTAAAGACTTGCTTTAAGGCACCCTGCTCGTCCTCTGAGGTACGGAATGGTGTCGCCGTGAGTCCCAGCAGCTTCATGGATTTCGTGTGATCTGCAACATACTGGATAATTTTCTTGTAGGATTTCGCCACGGCGTGATGTGCCTCGTCGATCACCAGATAGATTTCTTCCCCATTCAGCCAGTTTTTCAGTTTATCCAGACTGCGGATCATGCTGTCCTTGCTGGCAATAAGAATACGGTCGGTTTTCTGAATATGTACGGGTTTATCGTGCATTCCGGAAATGATGCGGTAATTGAAAACCGTGCGGTTTACCATTGTATCAGTATAGGCGTTTCGGGCGAAAGCCTCTGCCGCCTGCTCCAGGAGCAGATGCCTGTGTGCAAGCCAGAGAATCTTTTTGTTCTGGTCTACTGCATTCCGAAGCAGCCAATATGCGGCTGTTAACGTTTTTCCGCCGCCTGTGGGCAAAACGAGCAGGGTACGGAATGACCCTCTTTTGTCCATGGCATCTAACTTCCGGATTGCCTCTTCCTGATGCTCATAGAGCTGTCGTGGATTCTTTCCCAGTGCCGGGGTGATCGTCTGGGCGTTGATGTTTTCAATCATAATTGGCATATTTTCACCTCAAAATAATCTGTAGTTGTTGATTATGACGCACTGGTCATA
>ERZ772889.3674-NODE-3674-length-10429-cov-25.354926_pt1 | contig 10429 bp, 7 predicted proteins | sample MGYA00512127_ERZ772889 | MGnify/ENA primary metagenome ERZ772889 (study PRJEB29015, sample SAMEA2737689) | human gut metagenome | biome: human gut; feature: human-associated habitat; material: faeces | place: China | collected 2012 ... | reverse complement strand
GCCGCCACCGCGCCCGCAGCGGAATCCGCCGCCGGGAGCACCGCTGAGGCCGCGTCCGGCGACCTGTTGAGCGAGATCCAGGCCAAGGGTACCATCACGGTTGCGATGGAGGGCACATGGGCACCCTGGACCTACCACGATGAAAACGACAACCTCGTCGGCTACGACGTCGAGGTCGCCACCGAGATCGCGAAGAAGCTGGGCGTTGAGCCGCAGTTTGTCGAGGGCGAGTGGGACGGCTTGCTGGCCGGTCTGGACGCGGGCCGCTATGACATCATGGTCAACGGCGTGGACATCACCCCCGAACGCGCCGAAAAATACGACTTCTCGACGCCCTACGCCTTCAACCGCACCGCCGTCATCACCAAGGCCGATGATGACAGCATCAACACGCTGGAGGACCTGAAGGGCAAAAAGACCGCAAACACGATCTCCAGCACCTACGCCGAGCTGGCCGAGCAGTACGGCGCGACGGTGACGGGCGTTGACGACCTGAACCAGACGTTTGAGCTGCTGCTGAGCGGGCGCATCGACGCGACGCTGAACGCCGAGATGACCTTCTACGATTACACGAAGGAGCACCCCGACGCGAATGTGAAGATCGCCGTGCTGACCGACGATGCGAACAAGATCGCCATCCCGATGCGCAAGGGCGACGAGACTGCCGCCCTGCGCACGGCCATTGATGCCGCCATTGACGAGCTGCGCGCCGACGGCACGCTGAAGGCATTGAGCGAAAAATACTTTGGCCGCGATATTTCTACGGAAGAATAACCTTTGTAAAAAACATAGAAGGGGCTGCTGCACACGCAACAGCCCCTTTTGTTTTGGGAAAATTATACCTTGCGAAGGATGCCGTCGGTCAATTCGACGCTGTCGCCTTCCTCCATTCCGCCGCGGCGCAGCGCTTCGTCGGGGTAGGGGAGCACGCGCCGCGTGCCGTCAGCACTTTCCAGCACTACGTCAACCAGAATCGGCTGGTCGGCGGGCGGTTCCTCGCAGCCGTACATCTGTTCCTCGATGCGGAAAATTTTGTATTTCATGCGGCTTCACGCTCTCTCCGGGGCGGTGGGACCTGTCTCCACGGCCTCGATTTCTTTGATCAACATCTCATGGCCCTGCAAAAGATGGGTGCGCGGGCTCTGGCAGTGGGGGCAGGTGCGGCCAAACTGCACGGTGGGGTACTGTTGGCCGCAGTCCTCGCACACGGTCACGGCGGGGATGGTCTCCACGGTCAGCACCGCGCCGGGCAAAAGCTCCGATTTCGCCGCCGCCCACTTCCAGCAGTCCTGCAGATAGCTCTCCACCACGCCGGAGACCTCGCCCAGCTGCAGCGTCACGCGCCGGATGCGCGTCACGTCGTTCTGCCGGGCCACGTCCTCCACCGTGCGGATGATGTGGAATACAATGCCAAGCTCGTGCATTACTTCTCCTTCTTGGCAAAGCGGATCTTGATCTCGCGCTTCGCCATGTAGGGCAGAATGGCCTTGAACTTGTCCTCGCTCCTGACCATCTTGCTGCACTCGGGCAGGTCGCGGTGCAGGCGGATGGCATCAAACTCGCACTTTGTCGTGCAGACGCCGCAGCCAATGCACTTGTTCGGGTCCACAACGCTGGCACCGCAGCCCAGACAGCGCGCTGTCTCGATTTTGACCTGATCCTCGGTCAGCGTCAGGTGCGCGTCGCGGAAGGAACGGTGTGCGTCAATGCCCGCATCCAGCGCGGCGGATTGGCGCGGCGCACGGTCATACTCGCCCAGCGCCAGATTCGACTTGTCCAGCTCGTGGAAGTCGCGGCGGTTGCGGCCAATCGTCAGGCTTGTGTTGGGCTGCACAAAGCGGTGGATGGAAATTGCCCCCTGCTTGCCCGCAGCAATCGCGTCAATGGCAAACCGCGGCCCGGTGCAGACGTCGCCGCCGACGAAAATGTCCGGCTGGGCGGTCTGGTAGGTCAGCGCGTCGGCCACAGCGCCCTGGCCGCGGCCCAGCTGCACGGCCTCGCCGTTCAGCAAATCGCCCCACTCGATGCACTGGCCGATGCTTAAAACAACGTTGTCGCACGGCAGGGTGATGGTATCGTTTTCATCGTAGGTGGGCGCAAAACGACCCTCCGCGTTGTAAAGGCCGGTGCACTTTTTCAGCACGACGGCGGTCACATGGCCGTTTTCGGAGAGGAACTCCTTCGGGCCGTAGCCGCAGGTGATTTTGGTGCCCTCCTCCTCGGCCTCGGCAATTTCCTCCGGCGAGGCCGGCATCTTGTCCCGCGGCTCCAGACAGACCATCGTCACGCTGTCGGAACCGCAGCGCAGAGACACACGCGCCGCGTCAATGGCAACGTTGCCGCCGCCGATGACGACGGTCTTTCCGGTCATTTTGCGGCTCTCGTCACCGCCGACGGTGCGCAGCAGGTGGACGGCGGTCTCGATACCCGCGGCGTCCTCGCCGGGCACACCGGCCCGGCGCCCGCCCTGGCAGCCGATGGCAATATAGAACGCCCGGTAGCCCTGTCGGCGCAGCTCGGCCAGCGTGACGTCTTTGCCGACCTCGACACCGCAGCGGATGTCAACGCCCAGCTCCCGCAGAATGTCGATTTCGGCGTCAATGACGTTTTTCTCGAGCTTGAACGAAGGGATGCCGTAGCGCAGCATGCCGCCGGGACGCTCATTTTTCTCAAATACGGTGGGCTTGTAGCCCTGCACTGCCAGAAAATAGGCGCAGGACAGACCCGCGGGGCCGCCGCCGATGATGGCGATCTTCTGCGGCCACGGGCCCTGCAGCGACGGCTGGACAACGTCGGGCACGTAGCGGTGCGCGGCGTTCAGGTCCTGCTCGGCAATGAACTTCTTGACGGCGTCGATGGCCACGGCCTGATCCACGGTGCCGCGGGTGCAGGCGTCCTCGCACCGGCGGTTGCAGACGCGCCCGCAGACGGCGGGGAAGGGGTTCTCCTTTTTAATAAGCGCCAGCGCGTCGCGGTAGCGGCCCTGCGCGGCCATTTTCAGGTAGCCCTGCACGGCAATGTGCGCGGGGCAGGCCGTCTTGCAGGGGGCCGTGCCGGTGTCATAGCAGTTGATGCGGTTCTTGTCGCGGTAGTCGATGGCCCACTTGTCGGGGCCCCACTTCACGGCGTCGGGCAGCTCCTGCTTCGGGTAGGTGATGGGGCCGTCCTTCGTGCAGAGCTTCTGGCCCAGCTTGACCGCGCCCGCGGGGCAGTACTCCACACAGCGCCCGCAGGCCACGCAGTTCTCCGGCTCGACACGCGCCACGTAGGCCGAGCGGCTCATGTTCGGCGTGTTGAACAGCTGGCTTGTGCGCAGCGCATTGCAGACGTTGACGTTGCAGTTGCAGATGGCAAAAATCTTGTTCTCGCCGTCGATGTTCGTGATTTGGTGCACAAAGCCGTTGTCCTCGGCCTTCTGCAGGATCTGCATGACCTCATCGTAGGTCACGTAATGCCCCTTGTTGGTCTCGACGAGGTAGTCGGCCATGTCGCCCACGCCGATGCACCAGTCGTCGGGGTCGTCGCCGCAGCCTTCGCCCATGGCGGCGCGGGACATACGGCAGCTGCACGGACCGGCGGCATACTTGCCGTCGTATTTTTTCAGCCAGTGAGAGATGTGCTCAATGTCGGCGGATCGGTTCTCGGTCTCGATGGCTTTTTCCACCGGGATGACGTGCATACCGATGCCTGCGCCGCCCGGGGGCACCATGGCGGTGATGTGCTCCAGCGGCAGAAACGTCATCCGCTCAAAGAAGGCTGTCACCTCGGGGTGGTCGGCGATCTGCTGCTTGTTCATGTTGAAGAACTCTGCGCTGCCGGGCACGAACATCGGCAGGATGTACTGCTTTTCGCGGCGGGGATTCTCCCAGTTGTACTCCAGCAGACCGACGACGGCCATCTGCTGCAAAAGCGGCTCCAGCTCCCCGGCTGGCTTGCCCGTGGCCTTGATCAGCTCGGGCAGGGTCATGGGCTTGCGGACCTTCATTTTTAAGGCAACGTCCGCCATCTCGTCGGTCACGATGGACGCCAGGCCCCAGTATTCGGGGTCATCCTTTGTCAGAATGCCCTTTTTGGCCGGGATGCGATCCGTGATCATCTGGCCCAGCCTGGCAATTTTCTCGCGGTACGGCTCGTCCCTCGGAATCTCGAAGGGCAGCCTGCTCTCATCCAGCGGGAACGCAGTGGGTTTGCTCATGGTGTGCTCCTTTTTTGTGCCGTTGCTCCGTTTTATTTTCTTTGCCTTCCCCCTTGGGGGCTGCGCCCGCAGGTGCGTGTCGAAGCGCAACCGCCGCAGGCGGCTCTTAGCGCGAAGACTGAAGGTGGCCCCGCAGGGCCGGATGAGGGAAAGGTGTGCTTTTGCTGCCCGTGAACGGGTTGCTGCCGGTAGGTCTGCCCTCATCAGTCACCTTCGGTGACAGCTTCCCCCGCGGGGGAAGCCTTTAGCGTTGCCACGCTCTGACCTGCTCTTTTAGCCAATCGGCCCATTCGTCAATGCCCTCGCCCGTCCGGGCGCAGATCGGGATGACCCTTGCGTTCGGGTTGCGCAGGGCCACATACTCGCGGCATTTGTCCATGTCAAAGTCAAAATACGGCAGCACGTCGATCTTGTTGACAAGAACGACGTCGCAGACCTGGAACATCAGCGGATATTTCAGCGGCTTGTCGTGACCCTCGGGAACCGACAAAATCATGGCGTTCTTCACCGCGCCGGTGTCGAACTCGGCAGGGCAGACAAGGTTGCCGACGTTTTCCAGAATCACCAAATCGAGCCCCTCGGTGCCCAGCCCGGCCAGTCCCTGCCGGGTCATCTCGGCGTCCAGATGGCACATGCCGCCGGTGTGCAGCTGAATGGCCTTGGCGCCGGTCTCGGCAATGGCGCGGGCGTCCACGTCGGAGTCGATGTCGGCCTCCATCACGCCGATGCGCAGCTCATTTTGCAGCGCAGCAATCGTGCGGCGCAGTGTCGTGGTTTTGCCGGACCCCGGTGCGCTCATTAAATTCAGCAGAAAAATTTTTTCCTGCTTCAGCTCAGCCCGCAGCGCGGCGGCCTGCTCGTCGTTGGAGGCAAAGATGCTCTGCTTGACCTCGAGAATTTTCACGTTGTCCATGGGGTGCTCCTTATAAATTGGTATACGGTCTCTGCTAACATTTTAACACCGTGTCAAAAAATCCGCAATCGACGAATATGACAAAGAATTGACGAAAGAACGGGCAGGTTGACGAAAAGAGCGCGTAAACTCATTAGCGGCAGATGCCGCGAACTGGCGGCGGGGTGTGGGCACCCCGCCCTACGTATAACGGGGAAAGTGGAACGTAGGGCGGCATGCCCACATGCCGCCGTGGCCGTGTGCGAAAGCAGGGACCTGCCGGTTTGCGGTTAGTCCGGTTTTATAAAGTGCTCCACCACCATCCGCTGCGCCTCCGGCGTAAACAGCAGCACTGAATACGGCGTGCCGCGGGCACTGACCTTGTCCTCGCTGCGCAGACCGGCGTCCACACCGGCAGGGGTCGGCACGTAGTAAAAGCCCTTCGTCGGCAGACGCTCCATGCCGATGAGCCGCTGCGCCAGCAGCCACTCGTCGATCTCCTTGATGGTCGGTGCCTTCACATCCGGGTCACCGGCGGCCTCGATCAGCGCGGCCTTCAGCTCCGCGCCGGTATAGCTGTCCTGATAGTTGAAGCTGCGCGCGTCCTCCGCCGTCAGGTAAAACGCGGGGCGCTCGGCCTTCGGCGGCTTTTTCTTCTTCTCGGACGGCAGCGGCTTTTCCGGCTCCGGTGCGGGCGGGTCCAGGCTCAAAACGGCGTCGGGGTGGTTGGCACGGTAGGCGTCAATGACCGCAAAGAACGCGGCACCGTACTTTTCATACTTGCGCTCACCCATGCCGTAGATGCCCAGCATATCCTCCGCGCGGCGCGGCGCGTGCAGGCACATATCCACCAGCGACTTGTCACCGAACACGACGTAGGGCGGCAGTCCCTCGCGCTGGGCGGTGTCGAACCGCAGCTGGCGCAGCTGGTTGAACAGCTCCAGTCCGGCGCTCGTCAGCGCGTCCATCGGGCTGCGGCGCTTCGGCTTCGGTGCGCGGGCCTGCTCCGGCTCACGCTGCGGCGGCAGCTTGACCAGCACCTGCCCGCCGGCCTTCAGCGGGGCAATATCCCCGATGTGCAGCACGGCATACTGGTCGTCGCTCTGCACCAAATATCCATCCTCCAGCAGCTGGGCCAGCAGGCGTTCCAGCGTCTCGCGCGGGGTGTCCTTCATCCGGCCGTAGCTCTTGAAGCGCTCGGCTCCCAGCTCCCGCAGACGCGCACGGTTCGCGCCTTGTAAAGTGCCGAACAAAATCGCTTTGCCGTACCGCCCGCGCAGCTCGGCCACGCAGTTGATCATCCACTTGGCGGCGTCGGTCATATCGACCTCGTCAAAATCGTTGTTGCAGCTGCCGCAGTTGCCGCACGGCGCGGTGGGATGCTCGCCGAAATAGGCCAGAATGTAGTTGCGCAGGCACTCCGTCGTCTGGCAGTAGCGCTCCATCGTCTGCAAGCGCTGCAGGTCGCGCTGGCGCAAAAGGTCGGCCTCCTCGTCGTCCATCTCGGCAAAATCCTTTTTGTCCAGCAGGAATTTGTTGATGATGACATCCTGCGCCGAAAAAAGCAGCACGCACTGCGACGGCAGCCCGTCACGCCCGGCACGGCCCGCCTCCTGGTAATAATTCTCCATGCTCTGGGGCATGTTGTAGTGCAGCACGAACCGCACGTTGGACTTGTCAATGCCCATGCCAAAGGCGTTCGTCGCCACAATGACCGGCGCGGTGTCGTAGATGAAGTCATTCTGATTTTTGCGGCGTGCTTCGGCGGGCAGGCCCGCGTGGTACTTTGTGGCCGCAAAGCCGTATTCGGTCAGAAGCTCCTGCAGTTTGTCCACATTCTTGCGGGTGGCGCAGTAGATGATGCCGCTCTCGCCGGGGTGGCCGCGCAGATATTGGATGACAAAATCGTCCTTGCGGCGGGTGCGCTCGACCTGAAAGTAGAGGTTGGGCCGGTCAAAGCCGGTTACAAGCACCTTCGGGTCGTGGAGCCGCAGCGTGCAGACAATGTCGTCCTTGACCTCCCGCGTGGCCGTGGCCGTGAACGCCGACACGATGGGGCGGCGGGGCAGACTGTCGATGAAATCGAGGATCTTTAAGTAGCTCGGGCGGAAATCCTGTCCCCACTGGCTGATGCAGTGGGCCTCATCCACCGTGATCATCGAGATGTCTGCCCCCGCGGCAAAGCTGCGGAACACCGGGCTTTCCAGACGTTCGGGCGCGACGTAGACGAGCTTGTAGCTGCCCTCGGCGGCCAGGTCCAGCGCGCGGGCGATCTGTGTCTCGGTCAGCGACGAGTTGATAAACGCCGCATGGATGCCCGCTGCGTTCAGCCCCTTGACCTGGTCCTGCATCAGCGAGATCAGCGGCGAGATGACGAGTGTCAGCCCCGGCAGCAGCAGAGCAGGGACCTGATAGCAGAGCGACTTGCCCGCGCCGGTGGGCATGATGGCCAGCGCGTCCCGCCCAGCCAGAAGGGCGCTGACGATCTCCTCCTGCCCGGGGCGGAAGGAGTCGTAGCCGAAATATCGTTTTAACGCTTCACGCGGAGTCATGAAGGGCCTCCTGAACTTTTTCTTCCATTATACCACATCCGCACCCCTGCGGCCAGAGAAACGCGCACTTTACACTACGCACCGTCTGCGGTATACTGGTAGCAAACTATAGCAAACTATAGCAAACTATAAAAACAGGAGCTGTCGCTATGATTCTGGATATTGTTGTGGACGTACAAAAGGACTTTATCACGGGTGCGCTGGCGAACCCCCAGGCACAGGCCAACGTGGCCCACCTGGCCGAGACCGTTAAGGCCCATGCCCGGGCCGGGCACTGGCTGTTCCTGACGCGGGACACCCACCCCGACAACTACCTTGCCACGCGGGAGGGACGCCACCTGCCTGTGGAGCACTGCATCGAGGGCGAGGACGGCTGGAACTTTGCGCCCGAGCTGGAGAACGCGCTGGACGGTACCGAGCCCGAGGTCTGCCACATCGTCAACAAGCCCTCCTTCGGCAGCTATATGCTGCCGAGCGAGATCCTTGACGAGCTGATGGCCCACAACAAGGCCGTGGACGACATTGAAAAGATCGTCATCTACGGCTACTGCACCGACATCTGCGTCATCAGCAACGCCATGGTGCTGCGCGCGGCCTTCCCGGAGACGGAAATCGAAATCCTGTCCGACTGCTGCGCCGGGGTCACGCCCCAGTCCCACCAAACGGCGCTGGACGCCATGCGGGCGTGCCAGTTCACAATCTTATAAAGCGTATAAAGGCAAAATTGAAACCGACGCACTCTTGCGTTTCTCACCGCATTGTGTTATACTTTACACCGTAAAACTGAATACGACAGCAGGTGCCTTTTTATGCCGCCGTTCGGCGCATGGGAAAGGGTAAAAGGGAAGCGGGTGCAAATCCCGCACGATCTCGTCACTGTGATAAGGGAGCCTGCCGCCAGGGTGCATTTGCACCGGTCACTGGGCTTTGACCCGGGAAGGCGGCGGCAGGCGTTGAGCTTTCAGCCAGGAAACCTGCCTGCTGCCGGGTACGGGGGCGCACCGCCCCAGATCACGAGGAATTGGTTGTACCGCAAAGCACCTGCTTAAAATACGGGGTCTTTTGTGTTGCCATTCTGCACGCAAAGGACCTCGTTTTTTTACGGGGTCAATTTCCGTGTGCCCTGCTGTTCTCTCCCGTACTGTCTCCAGGCTTTAAACAAGGAAAGGAAGCAAAAACACATGAGAAGGATCACCTACAGAAAAGCTGCCGCCGTCGCCATGGCCGCAGCACTGTCCGCCGCCCTGCTGGTCGGCTGCGGCAGCACCGCCGCGAGCACTGACAGCGCTGCCGCGAGCACCGTCGCCGGCGAAAGCACCGCAGAAGATGCAGAAAAGACTGCAGACGAGGGAGATGCAGACGAAGTGGCCGCCAAGAACTGCGCCGATTTGATCGACGCCATCTACGTGCAGGAGCGCAGCGCCGACACCGATGCCCAGTGCGAGGCCGCTAAGGCTGCCTGGGATGCCCTGACCGACACCCAGAAGGAGCTGGTCGAGGGCGAGAACGCAGACCCCGACTACTTTGGCCGCGACACCGGCGACGCCGGCAAGGACGACCCGCGCAATGCCGATGACATCGGCGAGAATGAGCTGCTGGTCGTCAGCTTCGGCACATCCTTCAACGGAAGCCGCGCCGCTGACATCAAGGGCATCGAGGACGCCCTGCAGGCCGCCTACCCGGATTGGAGCGTCCGCCGCGCCTTCACCGCGCAGATCATCATCAACCACGTTCAGGCCCGCGACGGCGAGAAGATCGACAACATGGACCAGGCGCTTGAGCGTGCCGTTGCCAACGGCGTCAAGAATCTGGTTGTCCAGCCTACGCACCTGATGCACGGTGCCGAGTACGACGAGATGTGCGAGGCGGTTGAGCAGTACAGGGACAAGTTCGACAGCGTTGCCATTGCCGAACCCCTGCTGGGCGAGGTCGGCGAAGATGCCACCGTCATCAACGCCGACAAGGAGGCCGTAGCCGCCGCCATCACCGCCGAGGCCGTCAAGACCGCCGGATATGACGACGCCGCTGCCGCCGCTGCAGACGGCACCGCCTTTGTCTTTATGGGCCACGGCACGTCCCACACCGCCAAGGTCAGCTACAGCCAGATGCAGACCGCGATGCAGACGCTGGGCTATGACAACGTCTTTATCGGCACCGTTGAGGGTGAGCCCGAGGACACCGCCTGCGATGCCGTTATCGAGAAGGTCAAGGAGGCCGGTTACACCAAGGTCATCCTGCGCCCGCTGATGGTCGTCGCCGGTGACCACGCCAACAACGACATGGCCGGTGCCGAGGACGATTCCTGGCTGAGCCAGTTCAACGCCGCCGACTGCTTTGAGAGCGTCGACACCCAGATCGCAGGTCTGGGTGAGATCGGCGACATCCAGCAGCTCTACGTTGACCATGCCGGGGCCGCCATCGATTCCCTGAACGGCTGAGAAAGACCCATTCTGCCCGGAGGGTAAGCTCCGGGCAGTTTTTTGGTTTTTGGGAAAGCACGGCAGGGGCCGGGCATGTCCGGCCTGCGTCCGATGTGATGCCCTGCCACGCCGTAGGGGCGGATTCCATATCCGCCCGCGCTGCCTCCCGCTATTGCCTGATAAATATGTATAGAATGAGGTAAGGAAAGCATGAAAAAGCTCCAACTCGCATCCCTGACTCTCGCTGCCCTGCTGCTGGCGGGCTGCGGTGCGTCCGCAGCGTCCACCGCCGAGAGCACGTCCGAGGCGGTCTCCACGGAAGAAACCGCCCCTGCCGCCACCGCGGCCCCGGCCCCTGCCGTCACGAAAG
>ERZ772889.3673-NODE-3673-length-10432-cov-4.129421_pt1 | contig 10432 bp, 9 predicted proteins | sample MGYA00512127_ERZ772889 | MGnify/ENA primary metagenome ERZ772889 (study PRJEB29015, sample SAMEA2737689) | human gut metagenome | biome: human gut; feature: human-associated habitat; material: faeces | place: China | collected 2012 ... | reverse complement strand
GACTCCTCCTTATAAGTATATATTTAATTTTGTACGTGTCCTAACAATCTATCTTTTATTAAAGCCACCATTTTAGGTGGCATATTATTCAGATAAATTTTTCTTTATTTTTTTCATAACATTTTTATTCTAGATGTTATGGTCGTATTTTTCAAGCAAAATATGTAGTCTTACTTTGTATATTTTTCTCATTTATCCTGTAATTTTCAGTCTTTTTTTCTGTATAATACATTATATATAGACTATTTTTACAGAAAGGATGTGGCCATATGAGTACTTTTGAACGATCCTGTATATTTAACCGTAATATTTTTCATAATATGCCTAACATGCTTATGAAAATACTTCCGGATTGCAAAGAGTATGAGGATATTGTAAAAGTATGCCATACAGAAGGCATGCATCTGAAATTATATTCAGATATTCAGAATACAGAAACGGTACTCGGATTCGAATCATAATATTTAAGGGTAATAAGAAATGAGCGGCCTACACCGCTCATTTCTTATTATATCTTTCATTTCATTGTCCGTTATCTTTTATAGATTCCTTCCAGCACATTAACCGTTCCTTCGATTCCAAGAAGGCTTGCATTCAGTAATATGTCATGAGAACTGATGCTTCCCCATTCCTGTCCTGTATGAGTTTCATAATAATATTTTCGTTCTCTGTCCATACGTTTGATGCGATCCAGAGCTTTCTTCTCAGACACATCGTATCTTTCCGCTATACGTTTGATGCGGTCAGCCCGGTCAGCACAGATGAATACGTTAATGCAGTTTGGATTGTCCTTCAGGATATAGTCTGCACATCTGCCCACGATCACACATGGCCCACGTTCTGCAAGTTTTTTGATGATCTCCGTCTGCAGTTCATACATCTGCTCAGATAACGGCTGCACATATTCTTCCGAATTAATATAGGAAGAATATCCCATCGGTGTGATCAGATAACTGGATACGAAACTGTTAAGAGAAGTCTCATCAATCGCCTTTGCTGTCTCTTCTCTGATATCCATCTTCTCTGCTGCCATTCTGACAAGATTGTTATCATATAACGGAATATCCAGTCTTGTTGCAAGAAGATTGCCAATCTCATGTCCGCCGCTTCCAAATTGTCTGCCTATTGTTATAATCTTATGTGTCGTCATAGGTATCCCTCCTTCGGATGAAAGTATCACGATTTCTTTGTCCCTATTATACCTGTTTCCGTCAGAAAATACCATATGTTTCATTCGATTATTCTGTCAATTTTACACTACCTGTCGTCTTTCCTCTACCAGAAATCCTTTTTTCCTCAGTTCCTGCTCGATCAGATCCAGCGTCTCTTCGCTGTCGGCACTGACCTTATGATAATGATAATTAGATGTGATATTCTTAAGCGGACTTGACTTTCCGCTCCGAATATCTTCCATAAATGCGCCAACCTTTCTTCTGGAATTTAAGACCAGTTCCGCTTCCATTTTTCCATAGACTCTGTGATGGATCATTACATTATCCACACATCCTCCCAGATCAACGATCGTATTCAGTTCTTCTTCCAGTTGTTCATCCGTATGCTGGACTTTAAATATCCGGCACACTGTCGTTGGCTGATTCAATATATAGCCTCGGTTTGTAGATATGATCTCATATCCTGCTGCCCGGATCAGTGCAATATCCTGCACGATCACCTGACGGCTGACATTATAAAAGGAAGCAAGCTTTGTTCCGGATACCGGGGCTTTACTTTCCTGAATCTGTCTGATTATCTGCTCTCTTCTTTCAGATCCATGCATTTCCTGTTGCCACCTCCCATGTTCTTTTTCTAAATGATCTGCCTGTCCATGTATTTTCTCTATACACAGTAACTACATTATAATACCGCATGAAGATGCTTTAAGGAAATGTCTAAAATTGGAGCAGAGTGTGTCAATGCCCCGCTGGAAATATAATCTACACCAAGCGCAGTCAGTCTGCCGATATTCTCTTTTGTTACATTACCGGAACACTCAGTCTCCGCGCGTCCATCGATGATGCGGATTGCCTCCTGCATCTCCTCTGTGGACATATTATCGAGCATGATAATATCTGCCCCCGCTTCTACCGCTTCTTTTACCATATCCAGATTCTCCACTTCTACTTCAATCTTGCGTACAAATGGTGCATATTCTTTAGCCATCTGAATAGCCTTTGCTACACTTCCCGCTGCTCCGATATGATTATCCTTTAACAGAACACCGTCAGACAGATTATAACGGTGATTATATCCGCCGCCTGCTCTGACTGCATATTTTTCAAAAATTCTCATATTCGGAGTTGTCTTTCTGGTATCTAAAAGTTTTGTCTTGCTCTCTCCCAGAAGTGAAACCACCGAACGTGTATAACTTGCAATCCCGCTCATTCTCTGCAGATAATTCAGTGCAACCCGCTCTCCGGAAAGAAGGACACGGATATCTCCGGTTACTTTTCCCATTAACTGCCCGTTCTTTACTTCATCACCGTCTTTGCAGAAAAATTCTACTTTCGTGTCTTTATCTAACAATTCGAAAACTCTCTGAAATACCTGTAACCCTGCGATCACTCCATCCTGCTTGCAGATCAGATCTACTTCTCCTGTTACAGCTTCATGCATGACCGCATTGGTGGTCACGTCCTCGCTTGAAATATCTTCTCTTAATGCCTCCATGATCAGATGATCTACCTGTAATGTCATTGTTATATTATTCATGTTGTGCTCCTTTACCCTGCTTTGTATTTATCTCTTTCATATCAGTGCATTCACACGCTGCACTCATTATACCATCTTACACTACTTTTCGTTCAGACAAATTTTTCTTAGTTTCTTCCTTTTTGATCTTTGTTGCTGCACGTTTTGCAAATACAAGACTTTCCAAAAGGGAATTACTTGCCAGGCGGTTCGCACCATGAACACCATTGCAGCTTGTCTCTCCAACTGCATACAAATGCTCCATAGACGTCCTGCTATCCGAATCAACCCAGATTCCACCCATGAAATAATGCTGTGCCGGTACGACCGGAATGTATTCCTTTGTTACATCATAGCCTTCTTCCAGACAGTGTTCATAAATGTTCGGGAAATGATTTAAAATAGTTTCTTTCGGTATATGTTCCATAGAAAGCCATACATAATCGGTTCCATCCTTTTTCATCTCTTCTCTAATTGCTTTTGTCACCACGTCTCTCGGCAGCAACTCATCTACAAAACGCTCTTTATTCTTATTATAAAGAACCGCACCTTCTCCACGTACAGACTCTGAGATCAGGAAACGTCTTCCCGGTTTCTTCGAATATAATGTCGTTGGATGAATCTGTACATAATCCAGATGTTCCAGACGAATGTTGTGTTTCTTTGCTATTTCAATCGCATCTCCTGTCAGATGTGGAAAATTTGTCGAATGCTGGTATGTTCCACCGATTCCGCCGCTTGCAAGGATTGTATTCTCCGCATAGATTTCGTATGTTCCGTTTTCATTTTCTGCTTTGATTCCCACACATTTCCCATTTTCGATGATTACATCCGTCATCTCTGTATATTCATATATCTTTACATTCTCAAGCTTTTTCACCTGCGCAAGCAGCTTGCTGGTGATCTCTTTTCCCGTCACATCTTCATGAAACAGGATTCTCGGTCTGGAATGTGCGCCTTCTCTTGTATAGGCAAATTTTCCGTCCTTCTTTTCAAATTCTACACCGTATTTCACAAGATCATTAATAATATCTCTGGAATTACGGATCATAATATCCACAGATTCTTTCCGGTTCTCATAATGTCCGGCCTTCATCGTGTCTTCAAAATAACTGTCATAGTCTTTTTCATCTCTTAATACACAGATTCCCCCCTGCGCAAGGAAAGAATCACTGCTTTCCAGATCCGATTTGGTAATTAATATGATCTCCTGTTCTTCAGGTAAATTCAAGGCACTGAAAAGTCCGGCAACCCCACTTCCAACTATTACTACATCTGCATTCAGTTTCATAATACAACATCCTCTTTTCTATACTGCTTTCCGTTTACGGACAGTCCCTCCACATATATTCTTCTGACTGCTTAAACTTTTCACATTATACCACTGTTATTTACATGTGACAAGACAGTTGTTGTATTTATTCTTTACACATACAAGCCGGCTTTGATTTCATGCCTTCTGCTTTTTCCTATTCTACATTCTTCAACGCTTCATCCATCGGAACCTTTTTGATCTTCCGATATTCCAGAAGTGCTACCGCCACATAGGTAATAAATCCAACCAGGAACATTTCCACATATATTTTCGGATCGATCCACAGTGTGATCCAACCTGTCATACTTGACATCATCATTGCACGGAAGATCACATTCATCACTGCCTTTTCAATCGGAAGACTTATAAGCAGTTCTATGATAACCACAAGCATTGTCGACATAATATACAGCCTGCTGATCTCTCCGTTCGTATATCCAAGTATCTTTGTCATAGAGATAGACTGTGCATTTTTCTCGATAATGATCTTTGACAACAGATAGATGACGATCATATAGATCATGACTGCAAATCCATTGACCAGTCCCATCATATTTCCCATAGATACGTCCAGCTGTCTCGAAACCTTCGTCAATGCCTCCAGATCGATCACGGTGCCGATGTATTTCTCATCAATATCCCTGATCTTTGTATTTGAAAAATACCCTGCATAATAATCATTTCCAAGATCAAATGTCCTGTTCAGCTTATCACGACTCATAAATACACTGACAGCTCCGCTGTAATTATAGATTCCGTCTACTTTAAATGTATAACGTTTCCGCTCGTATTTTTCTTTTAACGTGATCTTATCTCCCGGTTCCACCTGATATTTGTCTGCATATGCAGCTGATACATAGACTCCTTTCCCCAGATCTGCCTTGATATATCTGCTGTCCGGTTCTACTCCGTACAGCATCACTTCTTCACTCTTCGCCTGTCCCGGAATTGTATTTAATGTATATGCGCTGAATTTTTCTGCAGTTTTATTCTCTGTCTCTGTCCCGTTGGAATACTGCATCAGCGCCAGTAAACTTTCCAGTTTACTTCCACTCATTGCCTCTGTCGGAACCTCAAGTATATACTGATATTTCGCCAGCATATTTCCCTGAATTTCTTCCTGATAATGATCCAATACGGATGGCAGCAACAATCCGAAGAATAATAACAGATTGGCAAACAGGATTCCTACAAACAGCACCATATAATTACTGATATTCTGGAAAATAACTCTCAGACGGAATCTTCGGAAAATTCCAAGCTTTGTGCTCAAATGTACCGCTCTCTTCTGTTTTCGGGAAGAAAGATCTCTTCTTATAAACTTAAGTGGTGACAGCCTTAATTTGTAATATAAAATACCATAGTTAATGGTCAGCATAATAATAACCGGCACAACCGTCGTCATCCAGAATGCTTCCGCATTCCAGATCGTTACATATGTCGGAAGGCTGTAACTTCCATAGTACATACCGGCACATACCTGCTTTAATAACATATATCCAAGAATATTTCCAACCAGCGCACCGATCAGCGTGATCACAACCGGAAGCGACATATAATGTATGATCAGTTCACGTCTTGTATACCCGGATGCACGAAGCGTACCGATAACTCCGGCTTCTTTTCTTATCGTATTACTGATCGTAATTCCAAAGACAAATGCAAGAATTGCCATTACGATATAAAGTAGCATAACCATCATCGCACGGTCACTTCCCATATCATCCCCGGTAAAACAGATCGACTGATTCTGAAATTGCGGCACAAAACTTTCCAGAGTCACAACACCAGTCATGTCTTCCATCAGATTTTCTGCCATTTTCTTTTCTTTCTTCTCTGTTTCCGGTTTTTTATCATAAACCCAGGCGTAATTATACTGTAGTTTCACCTGGTTTAATGCTTCAAAATCTTTGTCCGTAACGATCGCCACTCCAAACTTTACAGAATCAAACATCGTATCATTATTATTCTGAAATAATGCACTGTAATCCGAAAGAGCCACAAGTCCTGTAATCCGAAATGCCTTCTTTCCACTTTTTACCCTGTCTCCGATTTCCAGGCTGTTATTCTCTGCATACATACGGTCCACGGCAATCTCACCAGACTTTTCCGGCATCCTTCCTTTCATCAGACATACCTTATCTACATCTTTCCGGTTCTTAAAAAACCGCACAGTGCTTCCGTTCGTCAGCTTTTGTTCTATATAAAAATTCTCATATATTTTTACATCCGATTTTTCGATGTCTTCTTTCTGTGTTGTCAGCTTCTTTTTCGTCCGGAAATACCCATCTTCTATATTATATTTCTGAAAGCTGTCATCGTATGCCCGGATCATACTTCCATCCGCCACTAGAAATCCGGATACAAATGCAATTGTGATTGCCATCATGATAAAGACAACTAAATACTTTCCAAATTCACTTTTAAGTTCCCGCAGTAATCTTTTTCTTAAAGGACTTTTCACTTGTCATGTCCCCCTTACCATTCCAGATCGATCGCCGGAATCTTTACTTCATTTCTGTAATTCTTCCGAATCATTCCGTCTCTTAACTTTACTACCCGGTCGGCCATGTCTTTGATCGCATCATTATGTGTAACCATGATAATCGTATTGCCATATCTCTGATTTACCGTCTCGATCAGTTTCAGAATTTCCTTTGATGTATGATAATCCAGAGCACCGGTCGGCTCATCACACAACAGAATATCTGGATTCTTGACGATTGCACGTCCGATTGCAGTTCTCTGCTGCTGTCCTCCTGATAACTGATTCGGCAGTTTTCTCTGATGTTCGTAAAGTCCCAGCGTATGTAATAATTCATCCACATCTAATGGCTGCTCACTTAAATATGCCCCCACTTCAATGTTCTCCCGTACCGTCAGATTCGGTATCAGGTTATACATCTGGAAAATATATCCCAGATGCTTTCTTCTATACAGTGAAAGTTTCTTCTCCGTCATATCCTCCAGACGTTCGCCTTCAATCGTAATACTGCCCTCATCCGCACCATCAATTCCTCCGATGATATTCAGTAATGTTGATTTACCAGACCCCGACGGCCCCAGTAAGACACAGAATTCCCCTTTTTCTATATTCAGATCCAGCCCTTTCAACACATTTACGCGGCTGTCTCCTGTTCCAAATGATTTTTTGATTCCTCTTATTTCCAGAAACATCGTTCTCCTCCATAGTTATATTTATATAACTAATGTTAGTTTAAACTTATTTATTTGTCAACGAAATCATTTTCGAAACTCTTTTACAGGACTTTTTCAGAAAAATCGAGTACATATACATATTAAGAAAGGATGGCGTCCTGCGTACGTCATCCTTTCATTCCCTTCTCCGGGATCTAGATTGCTTTTATACATTTTATTATATCGAAACGATTGCTTTGAACTGATCACAGTCGACCTTAATATCAAATTCTCCTCCCAGTGCTTTCACATAGGTACTTACGATTGCAAGTCCCAGTCCGTTACCCTCACTGGTTCTTGCCTTGTCGCCTCTTGAAAACCGTTCGATGATATCTTCTTTTTCAAAATCCATCTCATATCCGGATGTATTCGTAATCTCCAATACCATTTTCTGATCTGTACCCGCTTCCTTTTTATATGTCTTGATAAATACCCTGGTTCCTTTCGCCGAATACTTCAGCGCATTTTCTACCAAATTCTGGCAGATCCGATAAAAATATGAATTATCAGAATAAATTGCCGTATCTTCTTCCGTAAGCTGAGTTACAAATTTCAGCCCGCTTTCTTTTATCCGGTCATCCATATCTGCAAATATCTGTTCCATCAGACGATTAAGCTCAAAAGTTTCTTTGTGAAGTTCTACATTCCCACTGCTCGCTTTTGCAAGCGAAAACAGGCTGTTGATCATCTCACCAAGCTTTCCTGCTCTTGTCGATATCACGTCTACATAGTCCCTCACTACATCACTTAATTCTTCTTTTTTGATCAGTTCCAGATATCCGACGATGGAAGTCAGCGGTGTCTTCAGATCATGCGATACATTTGTGATCAAGTCTACTCTTAACTGGTCACTTCTCGATACCTTTTCCAGACTCTTCCGTTCAATCTCCAGCGCCTGTTCCAGACGCTTCTGAAAGAAGCTCTCCGTCTGCTCCATGATCTGATCCAGCTCATTTCTCCAGTATCTCTGGATCACTTCCCGGCAGCAGATATATTCTATAAACACCGTTGCTACCATCATATATCCGGCTGCATAATTCCATCCCCATCTGCTGCTGTAACTGATAAAGAAAAGATATGCCGCTGCTGCCGACAGTTCTACCGCCAGTATATTCCGGAATCTTTTTTCCGACTGTTTTTCTTTCGCCTTCCAGGTCTGATAATAGATACTGTCTTCTGTATCCTGCAGATAGGTCTCTGCACTCCCTTTCTGACTCCAGTTCCGATATCTCAGTTTCATATACCTGCGTACGAGCAGGCAGATTCCCGGCTGCACCAGGATATTGCCGATCAGGCAGATTCTCCATACGCCCCATGTACTGAAATAATATCTGTTCACTAACATCACAAAGAACAGGAAGCTTCCAATTATAAACATTAGAGCTCCAAATACGCAATCATAATATTCTTTTATAAACTTTTTAATTGCTTTTACCATATTTTTCCATTTTGTATCCAATTCCCCACACCACCTTTACATATCTTGGCTTCTTCGTATCAATCTCCACCTTTTCCCTGATATGACGGATATGTACCATTACAGTATTCTCTACTGCATAATCTGCTGTTTCCTGCCATACATTCTCATAGATCTGCTCCGCCGGAAATACCTGCCCGGGATGCGTCATCAATAGCTCCAGGATCTTATACTCCGTTGCCGTCAGATGTACTTCTTCTCCCTCAACAAAGATGACTCTCTGCTTCTTATCCAGTACCAGACCGCCATTCACGACCTGGTCCGGATCTTTCTTTTTCTCCGTTTCTCCGCCGCTCCATGCACGGTATCTGCGTAAATGCGCTTTCACTCTGGCGATCAACTCCGCCGGATTATACGGCTTCTCAATATAGTCATCTGCTCCGAGCGTAAGTCCCGACACCTTATCACTTTCTTCTGTCTTGGCCGACAGGATGATCACCGGGATCCTGCTTTTCTCACGCAGTTTCATCAGCGCTGACAGACCATTGAGTCTTGGCATCATCACATCCAGAAGGATCAGGTCTACATTCTCCCGCTCCATGATATCCAGTGCTTCCATACCGTCATAAGCTTTCAAAGTCTCATAGCCTTCATATTTTAACAGTTCACTGATGGAATAGACAATTTCTTTATTATCATCTACTACTAATATTTTTTCTGCCTCCATTTCTTTCGTCTCTCCCCTCTTTTTCTTTACAGCCATACTATACCGCTCATGATTTAAATATTTCCCGATACAATTCTTAAAAATTTCTTATAATTCATCCTCACTGTGCAGAGACGAATAAAATGCAATTCCAAGTATCACCGCTCCTCCGACCAGTTCCCTGACTGTCGGGATCTCTCTTAAGAACAGAAGTGCAAATACGATGCCGTACACCGTCTCCATTCCTGAGATAATTCCCGCTGTCTGTGCTTTCACACCCTTTTGCGCCGTCACATATAAAGAATATGCAATTGCCGTACACAAAAATCCAATCGTTACAACTCCTGCAAAATCCACCGGACGCCAGTCCGCTTTCACCAATCCCAGTGCCGGAAGCAGTGCAACAGCTGCTGTTCCCTGTTCATATAGACAGATTGTACGTCCTTTGTATCTGTTGGCAAAATACCGGTTCGACAATGTCATCACTGCATATGTAAAGCTCGCAATCATTCCCCAGATGATTCCGACCGTTACTTTATTCTCCACTGAAAACTCCGGAATTGTGATCAATACTCCCAGCAGAAGGATCAGTGCATTCAAAATATTCCTGCCACGAATCTTCTCATGAAATAATAACGGCTCTAAAAACGTCAGAAACAGCGGGAATGTAGAGAATGTAATCGTTCCAATTGCCACAGACGATGTCTGGATGGATTGAAAGAAGCTTGACCAGTGAATTGCCATTACCACACCTGTCATGATCATAAGACCATAATCTTTCTTTGAATCAAGCGTCAGCTTATCCTTGCAGACCAGAGATATTGCCAGCAAAAGCAGTGAAGAACAGATAACTCTTCCCATTGCCACCTGTACTGCCGGTACCTGTACATACTGACCGATCACTCCCGAAAAGCTGAAGCACATAACTGCAATATGCAGCAGGATCACATTTTTTCTTGTATTTTTACTCAATGATTTCTCACTCATAATACCCTCCTGTTAATCTATTTGTTTCTTCTCTTATTTGTTGCTTCCTTGTTTTTCATAATTACGAACTATGAGAAACACGCTTCGCGAGTTTCTCAAGTTATCGCGGCAGTCGCCAAGG
>ERZ772889.3669-NODE-3669-length-10442-cov-3.021084_pt1 | contig 10442 bp, 9 predicted proteins | sample MGYA00512127_ERZ772889 | MGnify/ENA primary metagenome ERZ772889 (study PRJEB29015, sample SAMEA2737689) | human gut metagenome | biome: human gut; feature: human-associated habitat; material: faeces | place: China | collected 2012 ... | reverse complement strand
AACAGGTGAAGAGTTGCCGCCTCTTTCTTTCAAATGGCGAATGGATGTATTGCGTCAGGAAGTACTCGACAGTGTAAACCTGCTGGATGAACGCAGAGGTATCCTGCACGTACGCCGTCACTTAGCTGCATCCCCTCTTTTTAAAGGGATTCCTAATTTCAAGGAGACACGTATTGCCATGCTTCGCGCAGAAACATTAAATGACCTGAATGGCATATTAGACCATATAGAAGCTACTTTCGGTAAGGAATAATCCTTACCGATTTTTTAATACATCCGTTTAAAGACCGGGGAAATAAACCAACGCTTATACATCAGCGTAGCCAGCTGATAGACGAAAAAAGCGGTAATAAGTCCTACCAGCGAATCAATCAGGTAGTGCGCCTGAATATACACTGTGGCACAGCACAGCAACACATAGAACGGGAACAGAATGTAGGCCAATTTCCGGTTCACACGCCAGGCCATAATCATCACAATCGTAGAGATTCCCACATGTGAACTGGGGAAAGCAGCCGTAGGGCGTTCACCCACTTCCTGTGAAGCTTCTACCAGATTATAAAAGAATCCATGTTCATATCCTGGCCCAGGAAGCAAGAAAGTATTATCATTAAAATAATCTCCTATTGCCGGGAAATCACAAGCGTTCACTTTATCCATTCCAATGGCCGGAAAATAGAATTGCGGTCCAGCCACCGGCACCAGAATGTAGAACAAATAGTAGATGAAGAAAGAAGTGACCAGCACGAAGCAAATCTTCTCAAACCATTCAAAACGGGTCAGGAAATAATATACCACCACTATCAGCATCATGGGATAGTAAAAGAAATACCCCATATTGAAAGGCTCACTGAACCACATGGAAGGACACAACTTGCTAAATTCCACCGAAGGCTGGCAATGGAAAATAGCCTGCTCAGCGGAAGCAAACACGTAATCCAGGTTCGGGAACAAGCGGTTGAATTCAAACGTATCCGGATACCAGTATGCCAACAGTGACATTTGCACGACCATACGGACAAAAGCCGTCAAGCGGCAGGGGAATGCCTGATACAAATATATCAGTACGAACGTCAGGACCACAATGCCCAAACGCTCCAGCAGCATCGTCCCGGGATGATCCATCCGGGGATACAAAAGCAAAATCAAAATAGTGGTCAGTGCATTGTAAATCAAGCTAATGCTTTCTACAGCAAACAAGCCCTTTCCACTTTCTACTCGTTCAAATAACTTCAGTTCTATAGCCATCCTTCTTTTTTATACCAGGCAATGATTTCTTTTACACCTCTTTCCAACGGATATTCGGGAACATATCCTAATTCCTTTTCCAGCGGTGAGATGTCGCACCGCCAGTTGCGCTGTTTCATAATACGATATTTATCACAATTCAGTGTACTCGTCTTACGGAGTATTCGTCCTACATTCTCTGCCACAAATGAAATGGCTTTCAAAAGAAACAACGGACAGACGAAACGAAGCATCCACGGATTTCCCAATTCTTTCCGAATCAAGTCAGAAAACGTATGACTACTGTATACCTTTCCGTCGCTCACAAAATAAGCGCGGCCTGTGACATTTTTTTCAATAGCCAGATAAATGGCCTGTACCAAGTCCTTCACAAACACAAACGTAATATCCTGACGTTTGAAACCTGCTGCAAAATCCACATGCTGCTGCACGGACTTTGCCATCAGGAAATAATCGCGTTCCCGTGGACCATAAACTCCCGTCGGACGGAAAATCACATACGGAAAATTGGTCAGAGATTTCAAATATTCCTCGGTATGCAGTTTACTCAGTCCATACGCTGTATTAGGTCGGGGAGTATCCGTTTCACAAATGGATGAATAGTCTTTTTCCCGAATCGGTCCAAATATACTTAACGAACTTATGTAAATAAAGTTCACGGGAAGCATGTCTAATCGCTTCAGCGTCTCAATAAAATGTCGGGTAGCCCAGTAATTTCCGATTTCAAAATCGGCCTTGTCCAGGCATTTGGTCACTCCGGCACAATGAATAATGTAATCCCATTTCCCATACCGGCGTTTCTGTTCCTCCAACTGACTGGCCAGACGGTCGAAATCAGTAAAATCCAGTATGGCAAAATGGATACGCGGGTCCTGCAAATATTTCCGGCTGCTGCTCTTCCGCACACCGGCCCACACCTGCATGCCACGCTCCAGCGCACCTTCCACTAAAAAGCTCCCGATGAATCCACTGGCACCGGTGACTAATATTTTTTTCTCCATAAACTTATTTTTCCGGTTCTACATGGATACTGATGTAGGTATCCTCTCCAAAAGTATCCCGCAACTTCTGCTCAATGGCAGTAGCCTTTTCATGTGCCTCATGCAGCGAGATACTTCCGTCCATCCGCACGTGCATATCTATCGCATAATGACTTCCTATACGGCGGGTACGCAAATGATGCGGCTGCGACACGCCGTCCAGCGACAATACCGTCTGCGTAATTTCCTGCTCTATATCATCGGGCAACGAGCGTTCCAATAGTTCATCAATACAAGCCTTCAGCTGCTTCACGGCCACCTGTACGATAAAAAAACTGACAATCACTGCTGCCAACGGGTCGAGCACACGCCAGCTTTCTCCCAACAGGATAGCTCCTCCAATACCTATGGCTGTACCAATGGAAGAAAATGCATCGCTGCGATGATGCCAGGCATTGGCTATCACTGCCGGACTATTACAACGTTTTCCCACCAGCCGGGTGTAATGAAACAAAATTTCTTTCGACACCACAGAGACAACAGCTGCAGCCAATGCAACCCATCCGGGCGACTGCAAAGTCTCACCCTTCGCAAAACTGATGATTGATTCGACTCCGCTCCAGCAAATGCCAGCTCCTACAGCCAATAAAGCTGCTCCAATCAACAGCGTAGCCAATGTTTCATACTTTCCATGTCCGTAATCATGTCCTTTGTCTTCCGGTTTGCTGGAAATACGCACAAACACAATGACAATCAGGTCTGTTATCAAATCCGACAAAGAGTGTACCGCATCGGCAATCATCGCCGCACTCTTTCCACCGAAACCTGCTGCAAACTTACAGACTACCAGCAGAATATTGACCAGACTACCCACCAGGGTTACCTTGTAAATCTCACGTTCGCGAACGGATGTTCCAATCTCATTCATATCTTACTTTTGTAAAAAGAATGTGGCAAAGATAATAGTTTTTCAGCATCTTAACAGAAAAAACCACGTTTATTCCCCGGAAATCACTTTTTTTGTATAAAGATATCTTACCAACAGCAGAGAGCTGTTGATTTAAAACAAAACAACATGGCTAAAAAGAAAAAAGAAAAAAAAGGCGGAAAGCACCTGAAGAAAAAAGAGCTCGTAGAGATACTGCTCAATTATTTCCGTACAAAGCCGAATGAAGCATTCAGCCTCAAGCAGTTGTTCCAAGCTCTGAAATTGACAACCCATCCGGGAAAAATGCTCTGCATCGACGTAGTGGAAGAAATGTTGGAAGACAACTTCCTGATTGAAATCGAAAAAGGGCGCTATAAAATCAATGACAAAGGACAGATTCTGACCGGAACCTTCGTACGTAAAAGCAATGGAAAGAACTCGTTTATCCCTGAAGAAGGAGGAGAACCCATTTTCATTGCGGAACGCAACTCTGCCCATGCAATGAACAATGACAAGGTGAAAGTTGCCTTGTGTGCCAAACGTAAAAAGCATCAACTGGAAGCGCAGGTAATCGAGATTCTGGAACACGCCAACGAAACCTTTGTCGGCGTATTGAAAGTCAGCAAGAATTATGCGTTCCTGCTTACGGAGACCAGTACCCTGGCTAACGACATCTTTATCCCGAAAGACAAGCTGAAAGGCGGGAAGAACGGCGATAAGGCTATTGTCCGCATTACCGAATGGCCGGAAGAAGCAAAAAATCCGTTTGGCGAAGTGATCGACATCCTCGGAAAAGCGGGTGACAACACTACTGAAATGCACGCTATTCTGGCTGAGTACGGCTTGCCGTACGTATATCCGCAGGCAGTAGAAGCTGCAGCAGAGAAGCTGTCGGCCGATATCACACCGGAAGATTATGCCGAACGCGAAGATTTCCGCGATGTCGTGACGTTCACTATCGACCCGAAAGATGCCAAAGACTTTGACGATGCGTTGTCCATCCGCACCCTGAAACCCGGATTATGGGAAGTGGGTGTGCATATTGCGGACGTATCTCACTATGTAAAAGAGGGAAGCATCATCGACAAGGAAGCGGCCAAACGTGCGACTTCTGTCTATCTGGTAGACCGTACCATCCCGATGCTGCCGGAACGTTTGTGCAACTTTATCTGCTCCCTGCGTCCTGATGAAGAAAAACTGGCTTACTCTGTCATTTTCGAAATGAATGAAAAGGCGGAAGTGAAGAACTACCGCATCCGTCATACGGTAATCAAATCCAACCGTCGGTTCACGTACGAAGAAGCACAACAAATCATTGAAACAGGAGAAGGTGACTACAAGGAAGAGGTGCTTCAACTGAATCGTTTGGCACAGATTCTGCGAGAGAAACGAATGGCTGCCGGCTCTATCAACTTTGACCGCTGTGAGGTAAAATTTGAAATTGACGAGACGGGTAAACCGCTCAGCGTATACTTCAAGGTGTCTAAAGAAGCCAACAAGCTGATTGAAGAATTCATGCTGTTAGCCAACAAGACAGTGGCAGAATACGTAGGAAAAGTTCCTAAGAACAAAAAGCCGAAGGTACTTCCTTATCGTATCCACGACCTGCCCGACCCTGACAAGCTGGATAACCTGAATCAGTTTATCGCCCGCTTCGGTTACAAAATCCGCACAGGAGGCAGCAAAGCAGAAGTATCCAAGTCCATCAATCATTTGTTAGGCGAAATTGAAGGAAAGAAAGAACAGAATCTGATAGAAACAGTGTCTTTACGCGCCATGCAGAAAGCACGCTATTCAATTTATAACATCGGACACTACGGACTGGCGTTCGATTACTACACGCACTTCACCTCTCCTATCCGCCGTTATCCGGACTTGATGGTACACCGACTGCTTACCCGTTACCTGGCAGGAGGACGAAGCGCACAAGCCGACAAGTATGAAACTCTCTGCGAACACAGTTCGGCAATGGAGCAGACTGCAGCCAGTGCAGAACGTGCATCCGTGAAATACAAACAGGTGGAATTTATGGGTGAACGTATCGGAGAAGTGTACGATGGTGTAATTTCCGGTGTCACAGAATGGGGACTCTACGTGGAAATCAACGAAAACAAGTGCGAGGGCATGATTGCCATGCGCGACTTGGGCAACGATTTCTATGAGTTCGACGAAAAGAACTACTGCCTCATCGGACGTCGTCACCACCAGAAATTCAGTCTCGGCGATCCGATTAAGATTAAGGTAGCCCGTGCTAACCTGGCTAAGAAACAGCTGGATTTCGTGTTGGCTGAAGCTTGACGAACCGCGTTTAAATAATTTCCCCGCTTCTTTTTAGAGTACAAAAACGTTCTAAAAGGAAGCGGGGATTTTTATTATTTCACCCTGCGGTTCAACTGGTTATTCGCTTTCTCCGGACGGGACTTTCCCACCCGTTTTCCACTTGTCTTTTTCTTATTGTTCTGTTTTGCCTTGAAAGCAAACGGATTTCTCTTGTTCACTACCATACCATTCTGATTTTTCTACAAAAATAAGATTTTATTGGATTCATCACAAAATATCGTTATTTTTGCCTATTATCAAAAAGAAAGAATCATGAGCCCTATTGATTACACACATATACTGACAAAGGCTGTTGACGAACTTTCCGACAACCAATCTTACCGTGGACTGTTCCATCAGCACAGAGAAGGTGAACCACTTCCTTCCGGAAAATCATTGGAACGTATCGTAGAACTGTCACGTGCCATCTTGTTCCCCGGCTACTTTGGCAACTCTACCATCAACAGCCAGACCATCAATTACCACATTGGTGTCAATATTGAAGAGCTGTTTTCTCTGCTCATCGAACAGATACAGGCCGGATTGTGCTTCGGGGTGGAAAATTCAGGCCAGTGTGACTGTCAGTCACCTTGCCGTGCCACGGCTACCCAATTAGCAGCAGAATTTATCAGCCGTCTGCCGGAAATCCGCCGGATTTTAGCTACCGATGTAGAAGCCGCATACTACGGTGATCCGGCTGCCACCTGCTTTGGTGAAATCATCTGCTGTTACCCTGTTATCCGTGCAGTGACCAACTACCGGATTGCCCACGAACTTCACCGGCTCAACGTGCCTCTTATTCCGCGTATCATCACGGAAATGGCTCACTCCGAAACCGGAATCGACATCCATCCGGGTGCGCAAATCGGACATCATTTTACCATTGACCACGGTACAGGTGTCGTAATCGGTGCGACCTGCATCATCGGCAATCACGTGAAACTGTACCAGGGTGTTACATTGGGTGCCAAGAGTTTCCCTTGCGACGAACAGGGAAACCCCATCAAGGGTATTCCACGCCACCCGATACTGGAAGACAATGTGATTGTCTACTCCAATGCCACCATTCTGGGGCGTATCACTATTGGCGAAGGAGCTACCATTGGAGGTAACATTTGGGTGACGGAAAGTGTACCCGCCGGTACCCGCATCGTACAGCGAAAGAGCAAGGAAAATTAAGGAGAAAATGCCTGCCCAAAAACGCACTTACGTTTACTCCAAAACGTAAGGACGTTTGAAACAAAACGCAAGTACATTTCATCTAAAACGCACTTGCGTTTCAATCCAAACGTAAAGGCGTTTTAGAGTAAGCACAAAGACATCTTATTATTGATAGCTGAAACGGCCGTTTTTTACTTAGGAACCTTAAAAAAATAACGTCCGCAGTTCCGGAAAACTCACCGGAAACTGCGGACGTTTTTTGTATATAAAATAATAAGAATGCTTAGAAAGCCTTATGGTAGAGTGCTTCAATGTCTTCTACTGAAGTCGGACGCGGATTACCTCCAGTGCAGACATCATTGAATGCATCGATAGCCAACTGATGCAAATCTTCTTCCTTCACACCGATTTCATGCAACTTCTGTGGAATACCGATGCTCAAAGAAAGCTGGCGAACAGCTTCTACCGCAGCTTTTACACCTTCTGCTTCGCTCATGCCGGTAGTATCTACTCCCATCGCCTTGGCAATATCCAAATATTTCGGTGCGGCAGGAGATTCTGCATTGTATTCCATGACATAAGGCAACAGCAATGCATTGGCTACGCCGTGCGGAGTGTCATAGTGTGCACCGAGAGGATGAGCCATAGAGTGAACGATTCCCAGACCTACGTTGCTGAATCCCATTCCGGCAATATACTGTGCCTGCGACATGGCTTCACGAGCTACCGGATCACTGCCATTGTCTACGGCAGCCTTCAGGTTCTTGGCAATCATCTCAATGGCCTTCAGTTCAAACATATCTGACATCACCCAGGCTCCCGGAGTAATGTAGCTTTCAATGGCATGTGTCAGGGCATCCATACCTGTAGCCGCAGTCAGGCCCTTCGGCATAGAATACATCAGTTCAGGGTCTACGATAGCTACCGACGGAATATCGTTCGGGTCTACACATACCATTTTCTTGGTAGCAGCCTCATCAATAATCACATAGTTGATGGTTACCTCAGCTGCAGTTCCCGCAGTAGTAGGCAGAGCAAAAGTAGGCACTGCTTTATGATGCGTATCTGCTACCCCTTCCAATGAACGCACATCGGCAAATTCCGGATTGTTTACTACGATACCGATACCTTTAGCCGTGTCAATGGAAGAACCGCCACCCAATGCGACGATAAAGTCGGCACCGGAAGCCTTGAAAGCTGCCACACCGTTCTGCACATTGGCAATGGTGGGGTTGGCTTTTACATCACTGTATATTTCGTAAGGAATACCTGCCTTTTCGAATACTTCCACCACTTTGTCGGCTACGTGAAAACGAATCAGGTCCTTGTCAGTCACAAAAAAAGCTTTCTTGAAACCTCTGCAGCCTGCTTCTGTAGCAATAGCTTCACGACATCCGGCACCAAAGTAAGAGGTCTCATTCAAAATCATTCTGTACATAATTTCATGGTTTTAAAAGGTTAGATTTAATTATTTATTTCGGAAGATGGAACACGTCCGTCAGTTCCTGCATTTGTTCTTTCGTCATACCGTCCGGCTCAAATCCCATGCAACGGGCATTGATGTAAATCTGGGCAGCCTTGGTCAGCACGTCAATCTGGTCGAATGCATCCATTACATCGGTACCTACGGCAAACACACCGTGTTTTTCCCACATTACCACATCGTAATCGTCCAGTTCCTTCAGTGTAGCATCTGCCAGTTCTACTGAGCTCGGCATCTTATAAGGCACGATACCCAATCCACGCGGACAGAATGCCTTTGTTTCCGGAATCATACTCCACAACAGATAAGTCAGTACATCCTTTTCCAGGAACTTCGGAGTATGACTCATTGCCACCAGTTCGATAGGGTGTGTATGTACGGTAGCCTTTTTCTGGGCACCTTCCGCAATCAGCGTATTGTGAACAGTCAGGTGAGAAGCCACTTCCGAAGTCGGCATCACCGGCTGGTCAGCGATAATGACATAGCTGGCACAATCGTCACAGATACGAATCACAGAACCGTTTTCCATCGGCCAGCGAGCCAAGTCGCGCATACGTTTCTGTGTACCTTTGCAGAAGAAATAACAGCCTTTCAGATGCGGTAATACAGCTCCAATCTGTTTCGGTTCACTGATGGCCGGCATCTGACGGATTTCATCGTCAACAAACTCTGTTACATTGATAGTAATATTTCCACCATTGCGTTCAGCCCATCCTTTTTGCCACAAGTATCCAGCCACTTCGGCCACTTTATTGATTTCACGGGCCAAACCCGGACGTCCTTCAAGAATTGATTTCATTATATTATGTATTTAAATTTGATTTTTTATTTCAATAACTGCGGAAGGAAAGAAGATACAATCAGGACAATCAGTCCCAGTACCAGTACCCAGATGGTCTTTGCAGAACATCCTTTCCATTCCTTCAGAATAATTCCCCACACATTCGAGAATGTCACGTTCAGCGACATCAGAATACACCAGGAGAACGTAAGCAGTACCGGTGAAGCTACCAGGAAACCTTTTCCCAGACTCAAGCCAAAGAACTGGCTATACCATAACACACCGGCCAACGCACAGAACAGAATGTTGTTCACATACAGCGAGGTCTTTCCATAGTCACCCCATGTCTTGTTCTTTGCATTCTGATAAAAACAGTACACCATGTTGGTAAGGAAACCTCCGGCAGTTACCATAAGAGTAGCCGGCAAAGTTTTATACACTTCTGCACTTTCCGGGAAACACAAACTCTGTCCGAATCCTAATCCGATACTGAAACAGGCGCTCATGAAACCCGCCAATAAAGCTACGAAAATTCCTTTAGTAAAATTGAAATCTTTCACAGCTTTTTTCTTTTCTTCCTCGCTCAGGCTGGCAGACTTCATATTCCCTGCATAACCGATGATGCCGATACCCAGCAAAGTCACAATCACCCCCACAATAACCGGCATGGTCAGTTCCTCCATGTGACCAGTAAATATGGGCGTCAAGATTGTTCCCAGTCCGGCACAGGTTCCCAGCGAGATAGACTGTCCCAATGCTACTCCAAGGTAGCGCATACTCAAACCAAATGTCAGACCACCCACTCCCCAGAGTACACCGAAGAGCATCGCCCAAAGCGTATCGGCTGGATGAGCTGCATAAACCTCAAAAAGGCTGTGTCCGTCCGGAACAGCCAGCAACGCGCCCAAGAAAGGAAAAACAAGCCAGGCAAAAACTCCCTGCACAATCCAGTAAGATTCCCAGCTCCAGTTCTTTATTTTATTGATGGGTACATAGCAGCTCGACTGGCAGAATGCTCCCACTGCAATAATCAACAATCCGATAATGATTTCCATAGCCTATAAATTAAGCCAGCCGGACAACGGGCAAGACAAGCTTTTCCCGTCGTCCGGCTGTAAGATTAATTTCTCTTAGAAGTTACTTCCGCTTCGTATTTTTCTACTTCAGCAATGTATTCTTCGCCTACAGGTACATTATTCTTCAAGCAGAACATATCCCATACAGCTCCCCAAGGCAATGACTTGCATTCTTCGAGCAATGCCAGACGCTGGAAGCCACAGTCAGTTTCTTCATAGTCACGCAGCGTGTTCAGCGGTTCGAGCAATGCCTGCAACAAGCACTTCTGTGTAGCACGCATACCGATTACATACGCACCGATACGGTTGATAGATGCATCGAAGTAATCCAAACCGATGTGTACACGGTTCAACGCATTGCAACGTACGATTTCCTTGCACAAATCGAGTGTATCGTCGTTCATGATAGTTACATGGTCTGAGTCCCAACGAACCGGACGGCTTACGTGCAACATCAGTTCCGGTA
>ERZ772889.3663-NODE-3663-length-10462-cov-3.413087_pt1 | contig 10462 bp, 7 predicted proteins | sample MGYA00512127_ERZ772889 | MGnify/ENA primary metagenome ERZ772889 (study PRJEB29015, sample SAMEA2737689) | human gut metagenome | biome: human gut; feature: human-associated habitat; material: faeces | place: China | collected 2012 ... | reverse complement strand
TCAAAGGGCTTCAGCAGATAGTAGGATGCCTGTACATCATAGCTTTCCACAGCAAAGGAATCACTGCTTGAAATAAAAATCAGAGCAGCTGTATCCCTGGCTTCGCGGAGCTTTCTGGCTGCATCCATACCGGTCATACTGCCCATATAAATATCCATAATGATCAGGTCGTAAAATCCGGGGATGTATTTAGTAAAAAAAGCTTCTGCGCTGGAATATAAATGGATGTCTGCGGATGTATTCTGGGATTCATAATAAGAAGAAATGACAGATTTTACCTGACGCAGATCTTCCTTTGAATCGTCAAGGATTGCAATATTCAAAAGGAGTACCTCCTAAATTAACTTAAACATAATTTGTATTTTAGCGTATTTTCATGAGTTATTCAAGTGTGGATTCCTTGCTGAAAGCAAGTAATACCATAAGTATTTATTCATTTTTCCATATTTCATGAAAAATGTCATTTAATCCCATGTATCTTGAAAATAAGACTGAAATTTTTTATAGTAAGAACATAGAAATTCAGTTTAGAAATATGTACACACATTTTAAGAAAGGGATGGTAAAAAATATGAAAAACTGGAAAAAAATAATGGCAGGTCTTTGTGTTGCTGCAATGGTAAGCTCTATGGTTGTTCCGGTATGGGCAGCAGAGGAGACTACAGAAGAAGCATCAGATGACGGAGATGTCGCAGATGTATCAGAGGCAATGTTAGGACTCTGGAAGGACAGCGCAGGAGATATTTACGGATTCTACAAAGATAATTCGTTTTTTGGTCAGTGGAAGGATGAAGAACAGGATGTTTTAGGCGTATATGCTCTGAGTTCAGATGGAGAGTATACAGCTCTGGTAATGCAGTTTGCAAATGATGACGGCACGTATGATGATGAAAATATGGTAACTTATCTGGTGCAGGCAAATGAGGAAGAGAATCTTCTGGAGCTTTATGATGAGGAGAATCTGGAACTGACTGCAACTCTGGAGCCTTACCAGGCAGACGGAGATGAAGCGGATTATAATCAGACTTATCAGGATATGGGTGATATCCTGACAGAGTGTTATTCCGGCGAGACAGAAGCAGGTGAGACTTTTATTTATGCAGCTAATGATGATGGAACTTTCTGCTCAGTACTTGTGATCGATCAGGATGATAACTATGTAAGCTTTGTTGGTGAAGGTACTTTTGATGAAGAGAATGGTACTGTGACGATTACTGATGAAGTTTCTGAGATGGCACTTACTTTTGGCGTGGCAGTGAATGATGATGATACACTGACACTGGATATGGGTGATCTTGGAAGTGCCACTGTACAGGAAGCTACACTGGCGGTTGCAGTTCAGGGACTGAAGTATGCAGTTGAGAATGGAACTGAGATGAACTAAGCAATTTTTTTCAGAAACAAAAATATGTAATTTTGAGGATACTCCTCTTCGGATAGATTTATTCGGAGGGGAGTGTTTTTTCTGTGCCGGGGGTTTTAGAATGGCTGGGAAGATGGTATAATGAGGAGCGAATTCTATAGTTTTTGTGGAAGTGTTACAGATGAGCAGAAACAGACAGGAAGCGAAAATTACGAGAGAGGTTTGAATTTATGAATATTCTGAATATAGAGCATGTTTCTAAGGTGTTTGGTGAGAAGGTGGTGCTGGATGATGTTTCCTACGGGGTGCATCAGGGAGATAAGATTGGGATCATCGGGATTAATGGGACCGGGAAGTCTACGATTCTGAAGATCATCGGCGGTCTGGAGGAGCCGGATGAGGGGCAGGTGATCACTCAAAATGGCCTGAGAATCACGTATCTTCCGCAGATGCCGGAGTTTCCGCGGGGAGCTTCTGTCCTGGATTATGTGGCAGAAGGAAAGTGGCAGAAGGACTGGAGTACTGAGAGCGAGGCAAGGAATGTTCTGAATAAGCTGGGAATTACAGACCATGAGGAGAAGATCGATCATTTATCCGGGGGACAGAAGAAAAGGGTGGCGCTGGCCAGGACGCTGGTGAATCCCTGTGATGTGCTGCTTCTGGACGAGCCTACCAACCATCTGGATAATGAGATGGTGACCTGGCTGGAGGACTTTCTGAGAAGTTTTAAGGGCGTTGTGATTATGGTTACTCATGACAGATATTTCCTCGACAGGGTTACTAATAAGATTCTGGAGATTTCCCATGGCGGCCTTTATGCTTATGAGGCTAATTACTCGAAGTTTCTGGAACTGAAGGCAGAGCGTGAGGAGATGGAGCTTGCCAGTGAGAGGAAGAGACAGAGCGTACTCCGCATGGAACTGGAGTGGGCAAAGCGTGGATGCAGAGCCAGAAGTACCAAGCAGCGGGCACGTCTGGAACGCCTGGAGGCACTGAAGAACGGAAAGGCTCCGGTGCGTGATGCGAATGTGGAGCTGGATTCTGTTGAGACACGTATGGGAAAGAAGACAATCGAACTTCACCATATCAGCAAGAGTTTTGGTGAGAAGAAGATCCTGGATGATTTTAATTATATTGTGCTGCGCAATCAGCGTCTTGGGATTATTGGTCCTAATGGGTGCGGAAAGTCAACACTCATCAAGATTATTGATGGGATGATACAGCCGGATGCAGGAGAAGTGGAAATTGGAGAAACCATTCGCATAGGGTATTTTGCACAGGAAGTGCCGGATATGGATACCAATCAGCGTGTGATTGATTATATCCGCGACGTGGCAGAGTATATTCCGACCAGAGACGGGAAGATTTCCGCAACAATGATGCTGGAGAGGTTTCTCTTTGATTCTGCCATGCAGTATGCACCCATTGCCAAATTGTCAGGTGGTGAGAAGAGGCGTCTGTATCTGCTGAAGGTTCTGATGGAGGCGCCGAATGTGCTTCTTCTGGATGAGCCAAGTAATGATCTGGATATTCCTACACTGACCATTCTGGAGGATTATCTGGATTCTTTTGCAGGGATTGTGATCGCCGTGTCTCATGACAGGTATTTTCTGGATAATATTGTGGACAGGATTTTTGCTTTTGAGGGGAATGGACATCTGACCCAGTATGAGGGCGGATATACGGATTATACAGAGGCGCTGGCGAGAAAAGGCGGGGCAGTATCTGAAGGACAGAGCACTGCAGTTGGTGCGGAAAAGAAGAAGTCGGCTCAGGCAGACTGGAAGCAGAATCGTCCCCAGAAGCTGAAATTTACCTATAAAGAGCAGAGGGAATTTGAAACCATCGATGATGATATTGCAGCGCTGGAGGAACTGCTGGAGAAGCTGGATAAGGATATGGAGGCCAATGCCACCAATTCTGTGAAGCTTCGTGAGATCATGGAGCAGAAGGAGAAGGCACAGGCAGATCTGGATGAGAAGATGGACAGGTGGGTTTATCTGAATGATCTGGCGGAGCGAATCGAGGCACAAAAAAGTGAAAAGTGATTTTTTTCAGATGCTATTGACTTTGCAGAGGGTTCTTTAGTATGATACAGATTATGGAAGATTGCAGGAGCTGCTTTGCAGCGGGGCAATTTGCGGATGCCGGGTCAGTAACAGAAAATATCTTTTGATTCTGACATCTGTGAGTGAACAGTAAGTGAACAGGAGATATAAAAATATGGCAGAACAGGTCAGAGTTGTAGTGGACGCAATGGGCGGGGATAATGCCCCGGCAGAACCTGTCAGGGCTGCAGTGGAAGCTGTAACAGAGAGACAGGACATAAAAGTAATTCTTACAGGAAAACAGGAAGTGATAGATAAGGAACTGGCGAAATATTCCGGATATCCGAAGAACCAGATCCAGGTTGTCAATGCATCCCAGGTGATCGAGACAGCAGAACCCCCTGTTTTTGCGATCCGTAAGAAAAAAGATTCATCAATCGTAGTAGGTTTGAATATGGTTAAGAAACAGGAGGCAGATGCCTTTGTTTCATCAGGAAGTACAGGAGCTGTTCTTGTTGGCGGACAGGTACTGGTAGGCAGAAGTAAAGGTGTGGAGAGGCCGCCTCTTGCACCGTTGATCCCTACCACGAAGGGTGTTTCCCTTCTGATTGATTGTGGTGCCAATGTGGATGCACGTCCATCGCATCTGGTGCAGTTTGCGAAGATGGGCTCTATTTATATGGAGAACGTAGTTGGTATTAAAAATCCAAAAGTTGCCATTGTAAATAACGGGGCGGAAGAGGAGAAGGGAAATGCACTTGTAAAAGAAACTTTCCCCCTTCTGAAAGAATGCAAAAGCATTAATTTCATCGGAAGTATAGAAGCCAGAGATATCCCGGCAGGATATGCGGATGTGGTCGTATGCGAAGCATTTGTGGGAAATGTGATCCTTAAATTATATGAGGGAGTTGGTTCTGCCCTGGTCCAGAAGATCAAAGAAGGAATGATGACCAGCACAAGAAGTAAGATCGGTGCACTTCTGGTAAAGCCTGCACTGAAAGAAACTCTGAAATCCTTTGATGCAACGGAATATGGCGGAGCACCGCTTCTGGGGCTTAAAGGACTTGTGGTAAAGACGCATGGAAGTGCCAAAGCCATTGAGATCAAACATGGTATTTTCCAGTGTGTACAGTTTAAACAGGAGAAGATCAACGAGAAGATCGCAGAGCGTATCCTGGAGGATCAGGAAGTACTGAAGTCCGGAGCAGAATAGAGCAGGACAGGAACAGAAACAGAAACAGGAAGGAGGGTTGAAGATGGAACTGGAGAAAATAAAAGCTATCATAGCAGAGGTTCTGAATATTGATGCAGATTCGATCACAGAAGACACTACATTTGTAGATGATCTTGGTGCAGACTCTCTTGATATTTTTCAGATTATTATGGGGATTGAAGAGGAGTATGACATTGAGCTGGATAATGAATCTGTCGAACAGATTCAGACAGTCGGTGATGCTGTTGAAGCAATTCGGACAATTAAATAAAAATGTAACTGTCCGGCAGTCTGAAATTTGGCAGGAGCATAATACAGGCGCACTGAGCAGTTACAAAAAATGATGCCGCAGGGTTGTCAGATGACAGCCCTGCGCATATGGAGAGGGTTAGAGGAATGAATAGAAAGACAGAAGAATTAGAAGAAATCATAGGATATCATTTTAAAAATAAACATTATCTTACACAGGCACTGACTCACAGTTCCTATGCAAATGAGAAGAAGCTGGGGAAGCTGGGCAGCAATGAGAGACTGGAGTTTCTGGGAGATGCTGTGCTGGAGCTGATCAGCAGTGATTATCTGTATGCAAGATTTACCCAGATACCGGAGGGAGAGCTGACAAAGAAGAGAGCCAGCCTGGTGTGTGAGCCAAGCCTTGCCTATTGTGCAAGAGAATTTGGACTGCCGCAGTTTCTGTTGCTTGGAAAGGGCGAGGATATGACAGGCGGAAGAAACAGGGATTCTATCGTCTCTGATGCAACAGAGGCTTTACTGGGAGCTATCTATCTGGATGGTGGTTTTGCTAATGCAAAGGAGTTTGTGCTGAATTTTATCCTGAATGATATTGAACACAAACAGCTCTTTTATGATAGCAAGACCATCCTGCAGGAAATCGTGCAGGAAAACGGAACACAGCCGGTGGAATATATTCTGACAAAAGAAGAAGGCCCGGATCATAACAAAAACTTTACTGTGGAGGCAAGAGTAAACGGAAAAGTGATGGGACAGGGAAGCGGTCATACAAAGAAAGCAGCAGAACAGGCCGCAGCATACCAGGCGATTCGTGTACTCAGAAAATAAACAGGAGAATTATGTATTTAAAGAATATAGAGGTACAGGGATTTAAGTCTTTCGCCCAAAAGATCAATTTTGAATTTCATAACGGGATCACCGGTATTGTAGGTCCGAACGGAAGTGGAAAGAGCAATGTCGGTGATGCGGTGAGATGGGTGCTGGGTGAACAGAGTGCCAGGTCTCTGCGAGGAGGAAATATGCAGGATGTTATTTTCTCCGGTACAGAGACAAGAAAACCTCTGGGTTATGCATCGGTGGCGATCACACTGGATAATTCAGACCATAAGCTTCCGGTTGATTTTAACGAGGTTACGGTTACCAGAAGGCTTTACCGTTCAGGAGAGAGTGAATATAAGATCAACGGAAGTGCCTGCAGACTGAAAGATATCAATGAGATGTTTTATGATACAGGTATCGGTAAAGAAGGATATTCCATTATCGGACAGGGACAGATCGACAGGATCCTAAGCGGTAAACCGGAAGAGAGAAGAGAGCTTTTTGATGAGGCAGCAGGTATTGTTAAATTTAAGAGAAGAAAGAATACCACGATCAAAAAACTGGAGGAAGAACGCCAGAACCTGGTCAGAGTGACAGATATCCTCTCGGAGCTTACCAGACAGCTGGAACCACTGGAGAAACAGTCAGAGACAGCAAGAGTTTATCTTTCCAAAAGAGAGACTCTTAAGGAACTGGATGTGAATATGTTCCTGATGGAGTATGCTGCTGCAGCCAAAGAACTCAAGGAACTGGAAGAGAAGAACATAATTGCGCAGAATCAGCTGAAGGATACCCAGAGTTCCTATGACCGGACCAAGGTGGAATATGAACGTCTGGAACAGGAACTGGAAGATTTAAATTCCAAAATGGATGCACTTCGCATTTCCGGTCAGGAGCAGGCAATCCGTAAACAACAGCTGGAAGGTCAGATCAATGTATTAAATGAGCAGATACTGGCAGGGGCACAGAATGAAGAGCATTATAAGGGACGTATCCAGACAATTGAGGCTGAACTTTCAGTAAGAACAGATTCAAAGAAGAAACTTGAAGAAGAAAAAACGGATATTTATGCACAGTTAAAGGCTGTCCGTAAGAAACTTTCTGAGGAAGAAGAGAAATTAAGGACAGCGCAGGAGAATATGGAAGCCTGTACTCTCGAAGTGGAGAATGGCAAAAATGAGATCATTGAAATTCTGAACAGCCGCGCCAATGTCAAGGGTAAAGCCCAGAGATTTGATGCAATGATGGAACAGGCAGAAATCCGTAAGGCAGAGATCAGCCAGCGTATTCTCAGACTGAAGAGTGAAGAGGAAGAACAGCAGACCATTCTGACTACAGCCCGGAAACAGTATGATGAGATTACATCCCAGATTGAAAATGCCAATGAGGAATGTGAACATCTGAATCTGAGTGTGATGAAGATTCAGGAAAAGCTGAAGGAACAGAACACAAAGCTGGAAGCAGAACAGACAGCCTATCACAGAGAGGCATCCCGGCTGGATTCTCTCAGAAATATCGCGGAGCGCTATGATGGATACGGAAACAGTATCCGGAGAGTTATGGAACAAAAAGAACGTGTTCCGGGAATCCAGGGTGTTGTCGCAGATCTGATCCAGGTAAACAAAGATTATGAGATCGCTATCGAGACAGCTCTTGGTGGGAGCATTCAGAATATTGTTACAGATAATGAGCAGACCGCCAAAACCATGATCGAATTTCTGAAAAAGAATCGTTATGGACGTGCGACCTTTCTTCCCATGAGCAGCATAAGTCCCAGAGGTGAGTTTGCACCGAAAGAAGCACTGAAAGAGCCGGGCGTTGTGGGGATTGCCAGCGAACTGGTGTCCGTAGCTTCTCAGTATCAGCAGATCACGAAATTCCTTCTTGGAAGAGTGCTGGTAGTTGATAACATTGATCATGCCATTGCAATAGGAAAAAAATACAGACACAGTCTGAGAATGGTCACAACAGAGGGTGAATCCTTAAGCCCGGGAGGTTCCATGACCGGCGGTGCCTTCAGAAACAACAGCAATCTGCTTGGAAGACGGCGTGAAATAGAGGCACTGGAAATAAAAGTAAATCAGCTGAAGCAGAATCTGACCGAAATGCAGAATGCTGTTGAGGAAAATAAAAATCAGAGAAACAGGCTTCGTGATGCCATTGCAGGATTTCAGGAAAAACTCCGTCAGAAATATATAGAACAGAATACTGCCAGAATGAATATCAAACAGCAGGAAAAGAAAGCTGAGGAGATCCGAAGCGGATATGCGCAGATCAACAGAGATCAGGCAGAGATCAAACGTCAGGTCATGGAAATCCGGCAGGATCATGACCGGATTGCCAGGGAACTGGAGAATTCAAAGCAGGATGAGAAAGAACTGGAGAGTTTTATTGAGGCAAAGCAGTCAGAACTGGATGAATGGAAAGAAGAAGAGAAGAAAATCACCCGGGAGTTAGAAGAAATCCGTCTTCAGTCATCCGCTCTTGAACAGAAAGAGAAATTTGACCAGGAAAACCTGAGCCGTCTGAAAGCAGAAATCACAGCTTTTATGACTGAGAAAGAGGATATTTATCAGTCTCTTGCTCACAGCAGTGAAGAGATGGAAAAGAAGCAGGAGATGATCACCCAGCTGAAAAAAGAGTCGGAAGAGTCTGTCCTTCATGAAGAACAGGCACAGATGCAGCTGAAAAATCTGCAGAAGGAGAAAGAGAGCAGAACTTCTCAGCATAAAGATTTTTTTGAGAAAAGAGATTATCTGTCCGGTCAGATCGGACTTCTGGATAAGGAATGTTACCGTCTGCAGGGACAGATGGACAAGCTGGAGGAGAACAGGGAAGAGCGGATTGCCTATATGTGGTCCGAGTATGAGATCACTCCCAATAATGCCGTTTCCTACAGAAAAGAGGAACTTACTGATCTTTCGCAGATGAAGCGACAGGCAGCTCAGATTAAAGATGATATCAGAAAGCTGGGACCTGTAAATGTAAATGCTATTGAGGATTATAAGGAACTTCTGGAAAGACACACCTTTCTGTCCGGCCAGTATGAGGATTTGGTCACAGCGGAGAAAACTCTGGAACAGATCATTCAGGAGCTGGATGAGGGAATGCGGAAACAGTTTTCTGAGAAATTCGGCGAGATCCAGAAGGAATTTGACAAGGCATTTAAGGAATTGTTCGGAGGCGGAAAAGGAACTCTGGAGCTGGATGAAGAGGCAGATATCCTGGAGGCAGGAATTAAGATTATTTCCCAGCCGCCGGGAAAGAAACTGCAGAATATGATGCAGCTTTCCGGTGGGGAAAAAGCTCTGACAGCTATCGCACTTCTTTTCGCGATCCAGAATCTGAAGCCGTCACCGTTCTGTCTGCTGGATGAGATCGAGGCAGCGCTGGACGATTCCAATGTTGGGCGATTTGCCGGATATTTACAGAAGTTGACGAAAAACACACAATTTATTATAATAACCCATAGACGTGGAACTATGAACGCCGCAGACCGGCTTTATGGTATTACCATGCAGGAAAAAGGGGTATCCACACTGGTTTCCGTCGATCTGGTGGAGAATCAGCTTACCCAGTAACAGGAGGAGTTTCACATGGCAGAAGAAAAGAAAGGTTTTTTTAAACGATTAGTCAGTGGACTGGCAAAGACCAGAGACAATATCGTAGCCGGATTTGACAGTATTTTCAGTGGTTTTTCCAGTATTGATGAAGATTTTTATGAAGAGCTGGAAGAGATTCTGATCATGGGTGATATCGGGATCAATGCGACCACTTCTATTATTGAGAATTTAAAGAAAGAGGTTTCCGAACGTCATATTAAGGAACCGATGGAATGTAAACAGCTTCTGATCAATGAGATCAAGGATCAGATGCGTGTGGACAGCACAGAGTATGAATTTGAGAACCGCAGATCCGTAGTTTTGGTGATTGGTGTCAATGGTGTCGGAAAAACCACTTCAGTAGGAAAGCTTGCAGGAAAATTAAAAGACCAGGGCAAGAAGGTTATCCTTGCAGCAGCCGATACTTTCCGCGCAGCAGCAGGAGAGCAGCTTACTGAGTGGGCGAACCGTGCAGGTGTGGAGATCATCGGCGGACAGGCGGGAGCAGATCCTGCATCTGTTATCTATGATGCGGTGGCTGCAGCCAAAGCAAGAAATGCAGACGTACTTCTCTGTGATACAGCAGGACGTCTTCATAATAAAAAGAACCTTATGGAAGAACTCCGCAAGATTTACAGGATCCTGGAGAGGGAGTATCCGGATGCATATCTGGAGACACTGGTAGTGCTGGATGGTACCACCGGACAGAATGCCCTTGCACAGGCGAGACAATTTGCGGAGGTCGCAAATGTCAGCGGTATTATCCTTACCAAGCTGGACGGAACTGCCAAGGGAGGTATTGCAGTTGCCATCCAGTCTGAACTGGATATTCCGGTGAAGTACATTGGCGTAGGAGAAAGTATTGACGATCTTCAGAAATTCGATGCAGATGCATTTGTAAATGCGTTGTTTGATGTAGACCATAAAGAAAACCCGGACGCTCAAGATTAGGATGTATTTTCGGAGTCAAAACAAGTACAAAAAGATTCCGAGAGTACATTTAGGACAAAATGGAGGAAAAAACAATGCTTACTTTAGAGAGTTTTGAACAGGCATCAGAGATCGTAAAACAGGTCACACAGGAAACAAAGCTGATCAAGAGCAGCTATTTCAGTGAACTTACAGGAAATAAGGTTTATTTAAAACCGGAGAATATGCAGCGTAC
>ERZ772889.3651-NODE-3651-length-10492-cov-3.619048_pt1 | contig 10492 bp, 5 predicted proteins | sample MGYA00512127_ERZ772889 | MGnify/ENA primary metagenome ERZ772889 (study PRJEB29015, sample SAMEA2737689) | human gut metagenome | biome: human gut; feature: human-associated habitat; material: faeces | place: China | collected 2012 ... | reverse complement strand
CTGTACACTTGAAGTATTGGTGTGAGTTGCCACAATGAAAGCATGATTTCCATGTGTAAACCGCTTTGCCAGTTCGCAGCCAATTCGATTTGCTTCCTCCGGCGTAATCTCACCCGGCTTGAAAGACTGTCTTAAATGATAGGCAAGCACATCGTCTTTGCCGCGCCTTCGCCCTGTAATGGTCAAATACTCTCGCCGCATCAGCATAAACTCCGCTTCCGCCGTCTGCGGTGTGCAGCCATAGCTTGTCACCAATATGCCGTTTTCAGTTTTCATCGGGTCTTTGATGTAGCCGAGCGCGCGTTTAATCGCGTCCCCCGCAGTTTGCCCCTTGCCGATATGTAAAGGCATCAATCGTGTTGTTGCCAATCGTTCCTCCTCTTCAGATCAAAAAAGAAGCCATTCGTTTTTTCAAACGAAACGACCTCTTCCCGTACAAGTTTTCCGCTCTTTCCATCCCGATTATTCTCTGATCCGCCCCTTCACCGCGCAGCACAAATCATCCAGCCCAAACACCACGCGATCTGCCACCCACGGCAGTCCAACAGGGCTAATCAGCCATGCAAGTGCCAGCAGCATCAACCCGTTTCGGACAGACAGCAGCATCGCCACAAACGCCATCGGCACGAGAATCCGCAAAAGAATCCCCAGCACTGTCGAAGAAAGCACCATCACCAACTTGAGGACAAATACGACAACCTCCAGAACCAGCCAGATCGGAAAAAGCAAAACCTTGAACATCTTCTTCATATCATCCGCACTCCTTTATGTGTTATATATACCTCATCTTCATTTGTTTGGCAAGGATGCCGCCCTACGAAAAAAGCGCGGGAGAAGCTGCCGGTGTTTCGGCGCTCCTCCCGCGTTTCAATTCAGTCCGCTCAGCTTTTCCAGAAGCCGCGCCATCTGTTCGAGCATCCGCTCCTGTCTCTTGCTCACACCGCGAATGTCCATCTCGTCGATTACGCCGACCTCGTTCGCTCTTTTGGCAATCTGGTTGACATTGTTGCCCATGTAGCGAAGCTGGGAAAGCATCTCTTTTAACTCCGGCAGATCGAGCCGCAGAATGTAGCCGTCCAGCGCCATCTTCCGCAGGTATGCGCCCATGTTCGTCGTGCCCGCTTCCCGCATCTTCCGTTCCAGCAACGCCCGTTCGTCCGCCGTCACGCGGAATTTGATTTGAATATCCCTCTTTTGCCGCTCGATGCTTCATCGCTCCATTTCATTTTTCGTCGAGGGTACAGGCGCGTTTTTCGCTGCCGCCTTCAGCTTTTCCCGCACCGAAACCTTTTCCGATTCGTAAGCCTTCGCCTGATCGCAGAACAGATTGAGCAATCCCGGATGCGTCTGCCGCACAACCAGCGTCAAATTTCGGTTGCCGCCCCAACTGTCGATGTCCGGCTCAATCGGAAACGCCTGCGCCCATGCTTTATTGGCGGACGAGAATCGCCCGTCGTAGAGCTTGTCCCGAATCGTAATCGCCAGCACCGTCATCACGCGCTCTTTGCCAAACTCGTCGATGACCTCTCTGGCTCCCGCTTTGTTCAGACAGTTATCTCTGTAATGCTTCGCAACGGCTTTTTCTATCGCATCCCGACAGGCAACGCCTGCCACCCGGGACGTCTTGTATGCTTCCAGCTCGCCATGCTCCACCGCATAGGCGGCGCTATGCCTGTACACGGGAATACTCTTCATCGGTTCCATTCGTTTGTTCCTCCTTTTTCTCCCTGACTCTGAGCGTCTGCCCGCTCCTGATACGCTTTCAACACATCCTTCATCGATCGCTTCTCCATCGGCTCCTTCCTTTTTTCGTCAATGTTCAGCGCGGCGTTCAATTCGGCAAGGCGCGCAGCTTTGGCTTCCAGCTCCTTCTCCTGCGCAAACGGTTTGCCCAGCTCCGCCCTGGCCTGTTCCGTCTGCCGTTCCAGTTCGGCAATCCGTTCTTCCGCCTTTTCGAGTTTTTGCGGCATATTCGCCAGCGCGTTCTCGATGCGCGTCAGATTGCCGTACACATCCGTTCCCATGGTCACGGTATGCGACATCTCGCCGCGCAGAATGAGCTTGACCTCCTGCCGATAGCTGTCATAATCCACCGTCATTTTCATGCCGCGGTATTCGCCCAGCTCCATATCATGCGGCGAAAGACGGCAGGCTTCCAGAAGCATTTTGCCCGCTGCCTCTTTATCGGCAATCCGCTTTCCCTTGATCGCCATGCCGACAAAACCATCCTTGGGCAGCGGATGCGCTTCCAGCAGCGCCATATCCGCCCGATAGCCTTTCACCCACTCCTGTGCCTGACGGATTTCTTCCGGATACTGCTTCAAAATCTGGTCTTCCAGTTTGAACTGATTGCTCTGATAATCCGCTTTCATCAGGCGCAGCTTTGCAACCTCGATGTCCAAATCCATCTTTTCCCTGATACGCGGGTCGCCCGCGCACAATGCCTTGATTTCGGCATAAGAGAGCGCGGTTTCGTCCACATCGTCGCAGGCACGGACGGGCGATTTGCTGGACATGATCTGGCTGATAAAGCGCTGCTTGTTCTCGATGGTCTGCCACAAATAGCTGTCAAACGATTTTTCTGTGACATATCGGTATATATGCACGTCCGGATTCATGTTGCCCTGCCGCACAATGCGCCCCGCTCGCTGCTCCAAATCGCCCGGCCGCCACGGCGCATCCAGATCATGCAGCGCAATCAATCTGTCCTGAACATTGGTGCCTGCTCCAAGTTTTTGTGTGCTGCCAAATAAAATCCGCACCTGTCCGCTCCTGACCTTGGCAAACAAATCCTTCTTTTTGATTTCCGTATCCGCGTCATGGATGAACTGAATCTCCTCTTTCGGAATCCCGCTTGCAACCAGTTTGTCCCGGATATCGTCATAGACGTTAAACGAACCGTCCCCATGCGGCGTGGACAGGTCACAGAACACAAGCTGCGTCAGCTTTTGCGCCTCCCCTTCTTTGTAGATGCGCAGGATGTTTTCCATACAGGCGTTGACTTTACTGCCCGGTTCGTCGGGCAGCAGCGGGTTCATCAGCCGCTGATCCAGCCCCAGCTTTCGTCCATCCGACGTAATCCGGAGCATGTTGTCCTCCTTCGGGTCAACCGCGCCCGAATGAACCTTCGAAGCACGCTCGGACAGCGCCTCCACCATCTCCTCCTGATAGACGGACGGCTTGACCGCCATCGTCTCATAGTGCGCGTTCGGCACAGGCAGATGAAGCTGATCCGCCGTTTTAATATCCGCAACCTCCTTGAACATCGCCATCAGTTCCGGCAGGTTGAAGAACTTCGCAAAGCGCGTCCGCGCGCGATATCCCGTCCCCTCCGGCGCAAGCTCAATCGCCGTCACCGTTTCGCCGAACGTCGAAGCCCATGCGTCAAAATGAATCAGCCCCATCTTTTCCAGCGTTCCATATTGCAGATATCGCTGCATCGTATACAGTTCCGTCATGGAATTGGACACTGGCGTGCCCGTCGCGAAAATAACGCCGCGTCCACCCGTCAATTCGTCCATATATCGGCATTTCAAAAACATATCGGTCGATTTTTGAGATTCGCTGGTCGCAATTCCCGCCACATTGCGCATTTTGGTCGCCAGAAAGCCGTTTTTGAACGCATGCGCCTCATCCACAAAGAGCCTGTCCACGCCCAACTCCTCAAAGGTCACGACATCATCCTTTTTCTCGTCAGCCTTCAACTTTTCCAGCCTTGCTTCCAGCGATTTGCGCGTCGCTTCCATGCGCTTGATGGTAAAACGCTCGCCATTCTCCCGCTCCATCTCCTCGATGCCCGCCGCGATCTCGTCAATCTGCTCGCGCAGCAGCCGCTCCTGACGTTCCTGCGAAATCGGAATCTTTTCAAACTGGCTGTGCCCGATAATCACCGCGTCATAATCGCCCGTCGCGATGCGCGCACAGAACTGCTTGCGTTTGGCTTTTTCAAAGTCTTTTTTGGTCGTCACCAAAATGTTTGCGCTGGGATAGAGCCTCAAAAACTCGCTCGCCCATTGTTCCGTCAGATGATTGGGCACGACGAACATCGACTTCTGGCAAAGCCCCAGCCGTTTGCTTTCCATCGCCGCCGCCACCATCTCGAAGGTCTTGCCCGCGCCAACCTGGTGTGCAAGCAGCGTATTCCCGCCGTACAACACATGGGCAATCGCCGTTCGCTGATGTTCCCGCAGCGTAATTTCCGGATTCATCCCGTCAAACACGATATGAGATCCGTCGTATTCGCGCGGCCGGGTCGAGTTGAACAGCTCGTTATAGCGCGTCACCAGCTCATGCCGGCGGGTCGGGTCTTTCCATACCCAGTCGTGAAAAGCGTCCTTGATCGCCTGCTGCTTCTGCTGGGCAATCGTCGTTTCCTTCTGATTCAGTTCCCGCTTTTCCCGTCCGTTTTCATCCTGCACAACATCGTATACGCGCGTATCCCGCAGGTTGAGCGTATCTTCCAGAATTTTGAGCGCAGGCGCACGTCTGGTGCCGTATTTCATGTGGTTATTCACGTTCTCCGACAGAAGGCTCTTGCCGTCTATCGACCACTCCGCCGTTTGCGGCGCGTAATTCACGTGGATTCGCCGCTGTTCGTAATAGGGAATTCCCAGCAGCTCGATCATAAAGCGCTGAATGTACGCCTTGTCCACCCATGTCGTACCGAGCCGCACGTCGATTTCGGATGCGTCCAAATCCTTGGGCTGTGCCGCTTGGAGCGCCTCAACGTTGACGGCAAAGGACGGGTCGCTTTCCGCCGCCGTCTGCGCCACGCGCAGCTTGGCGCGCACGTTGCCGGACAGATATTCATCCGCCGTCTGCCACGTCTGTTCCAGCGGGTCAAGGAAGATCACGCCCTGCAAGTCCGCAACGATTTCATCCTCCGCTTTGCCCGTCAGCCGTGCCATAAACGGCAGATCAACCTTCGCCCGCTCTCCAATGGATACCGCAAGCGCTTCGCTCGCCGTGTCCACCTGCGTAACCGGTTTCCTCCGCCGGATCGTTCGTTTGCTGAAAATATCCGCCTTGCGTTTGAGCTTCCTGTCTTCATCCAATATTTCAAGCGAGCAAAGCAAGTAGTATGAAGAATCGCCTTCAAACGCCCGCCCGTTGGCTTTGCCGTTGATGATCCCGTATTCGGCGCTGAACGCATCATACAGCCGACCCAATTCCGCCTGCTGTGCCCTGATCTCCGCGTCGCTGCCGTCCGTAAGCTGCAAATCAATCAATTTTCGCACACAATCCCGCAGCTCAATCATCCCCTTGACGCGCTCCTGCGTCGTCTGATTGAGTACGGGACGGGTCATCACCGAATTTTCGCGGTAGTAAACCTGACCGTTCACAAGCGCATACGAGAAATTGCGCACATCGGGATCAGCCGGAATCGTTCGTCCTTCATTTATATCTGTTTCGGATATTTCTATCCTTTTATATTCCCCGTCGATGTTCCGCACCGCCGCATGGAGCTGCTGCGCGAGGTCCGCGCCGGGAATCGGTTCGCATGTGGTTTCCTTCTCGTTTCCGTACATGCTTTTGTCCCATTGCATCCTGCCCAGCATCATGTCGGGATGATCGACAAAGTAGCTGTTGATGGGGATGCCGTCCGCCGTCTGCCCCAGATGGATCCAATCCGGCTCTATGTCGATGGGATGTTCCCTCTTTTGAAGAAAGAGAATATCCGATGTGACTTCCGTTCCGGCGTTGGCTTTGAAGGCGTTGTTCGGCAGACGGATGGCTCCGAGCAATTCAGCTCTCTGCGCGATGTATCGGCGCACATCCGGACTGGCTTTGTCCATCGTGCCTTTGGACGTGATGAACGCGATCACGCCGCCCGGACGCACCTGTTCCAGCGTTTTGGCAAGGAAATAATCGTGAATCAGAAACCCGTACTTGTCGAACGCCCTGTCCGCCACCTTGTAATTGCCAAAAGGCACATTGCCGACGGCGACATCAAAAAAGTCTTTGCGGTTCGTCTTTTCAAAGCCCGTGATCTCGATTCTCGCATCGGGATAGAGCTGCCGCGCCATGCGTCCCGTGATGCTGTCCAGCTCCACACCATAGAGCTTGCTGCTCTGCATCGCTTCCGGCAGCATACCGAAGAAGTTGCCCACGCCGCAGGCGGGTTCAAGCACGTTTCCGTCCTGAAAGCCCATGCTGTCCAAGGCTTCATACATCGCCCTGATAACGACGGGGCTGGTATAGTGGGCGTTCAGGGTGGAGCCGCGCGCCGCCGCATATTCCTCGTCCGTCAAAAGGCTTTTAAGCTGTTGATATTCCTTTTGCCAGCTCGCATTTTCGGCATCAAATGCCTGCGGCAGACCGCCCCAGCCGACGTATCGGGAGAGGATTTCCTGCTCGTCCGGGCGCGCTTGCCTGCCCTCCGCTTCAATCTGCTTGAGCGTCTGGATGGCGGCAATGTTGAACGCATACTTCGTCTTTGCGCCGCCTTCGCCCAGATGGTCATCCGTGATATGAAAGTTCTGCGCTTTGTACGGCTCGGCTTCTTTGCGCTCCGTTTCCTGCCCCGTCAGGTCGATAACGAGGTTGTGCAGCCTAATCTCTTCCTGCGGCAATGATTTTTCCGTCCTACTCTGCGGCTCTTGCCGTATGTCAGACTGCTCCGAATCATCGGATATCGTTTGCGTGAACTCGGATTGTTGAAACAGAAAATCGTTTCTTGTATCTTCGGCAAGCATCTGCTCAAACGCATCCCGCCGCTCCACCCTTGAAATCGGATAAAGCAGCGTCGGGTCGCGCAAGTTTACGTGCTGATCCGTGATTTCTTCGATGAGGAACGCCGTATCCCCCAGATAGACCGTATCGCCTACCTGATAATGCGACATCAGTGGATGAGGGGCATCGGTAAAAGCCGCCGGGCTTTCAGATTTCTGCGTTGCAGCCGCTCCTTCTGGCTGTTCGGAAAAATCGCGTCCTTCTACCTGCGCATGTGCTTTTGCATCCGGGTAATCACCCAAAATGTACAGATACCGACGCTCCTGAAGGTTGTAAACAGCGGCGCCGTCATAGGCGAAGCCGTCGCCGCTCATGGTGCCATTCACATAGCCCTGCGCAGCCTTGATGGCTTCTTCCAAGGTCGGATAGTCCAATTTACTGTCAAACCCATTTTCAAAGTGATGATAGGTCACAACCTGATAGGGCGGGGGGATCGACGAGGCTGCCAGTGTGGGATAAAGCTCATCCAGGAGTTCCTGATGCAGCCGTTCGTGAAAGGATGGCGTATCGAAGTACAATCGGACAAGTTGAAGATCGTCGGATGCCATGACAATGCGGCGAATCGCTTGTGTGCCCTCCAAATAGGCGTTTTGGCGATCTGAATTGCGGCAGGCATTGACGAAGGCTTCGTCTTTGGACAGCACATTGCCAACCGTCAGCTTATATGACTCAAACAACGCCTGCTCGGTGGGCTGCTGCTGTGTCGGCGCGTTGTTGTCCGTTTCCCGCCGGTTTGGCGTAAGGTATCGGTTCTGACGAATCAGTTCAGAGACTCGTTCGGCAACCTGATTCCATTTCAGCAGCACATCGGGACAGTTGCTTTTCCTGAGCTGTATCCCCTTTGCATCGTGGCTTTCCGAACTCCCATGTTCACCCGATACGCCGGGCATTTTCCCGCCTATCCCGTACTCGTTTTTCAGAAATTCCAGTTTTTCATTGGTGCTGTGAGGTTCTGAAAAGAACTGGTAAATTCGACTGCCCGCACCCGCGATCGGAGCGTTTTGGGTCAGCACCGCGTCGATTTCATCCTGCGTCATAAAGCCGCAAACATCGGGCAGCAGCATCTCGCCTTCGGGCAGCTCCTTCCGCGCCAATGCCAAATCCCTGAGACGGGGGAGAATATCCTTCGGCAGAAGAAAACGAAAGCGCATCAGATCGGGCTGCGTCGCGACCGCATCCGCAAAAACCTCCATCTGCCGGATCAACCCGTGCAGAAATTCGGGCTGCTCCATTTTCTCGGAAAGATGATTGACGCAATCCGGGAAAATCAGCGGCGTATCTGTCATCAGGGAGAGATACCCGTTTTCTCTTGCGGCGCTGTCGCGGTACATATAGATCAGCCGCTCGGCGGTTTTTCGGCGAATGGTTCCGGGGGCTTCCACGTTTTCGAGCTGTGTGCCGAATTGCCCGGCTTCAATCAGCTCGCCGACGCGCTTTGCGGCATCCGTCCACGATATGACCTGCGCATTGTTGGCATACCGCGCACGATCTCCGGCGGCCATTTGGATTCCGCTTGGGTCGAACCAGACCGAAAAGCGCCGCCCGTCCAATTCAAAGCCGTTGCCGTCGTGGTAAAGGGTCTTCATTCGCAGCGCGATTTCCTCGTTCGTTTTGCCGATCATCGCGTCAAATGCCAGCTCCATGCGGGTATCCTCGCCATTGCCGCCGAACCGCAGTGCCGTATCAAGCGCTTTGGATATAAAAGAAGGAGCGGAAACCGCTCGGTCATCCGCTCCCTCGCCATATTCGGTTATCGTTTCAAAAAGGCTCGTCTGCCCCGGATTTAAGCGTACACCAGCTCGCTCAGTACGATTTCCTCTGCCTGCGCTTTCAGGCTGTTCATCGCGCCGACCCACGCCATCGGGTCGCGTTCCTTCAGCGCTTCGTTCACGCCCTGCGCCGCCGCCATCTCGCTGACCATGCGGTTCACCCGCTCGCCCGCCGTCCGGTCGATCTCCGCCAGATGCGCCGTCAGTTCGCCCGTCAGCAGCAGGCTGTTGAACGTCATCTTTCTGTGCTCCTTCAGATACGCCTTGCGCATCCTGCCGTACCTGCCCAGCGTCGCCTGTCCGTCCGGGATTTTCAGGTCGGGAATCTGATAACCGTTCACCGTTTTGTAATTCAGCATATGGCCTGCTCCTTTCAACGTTCCGCGCTTCCCGCTCAATGCTTCTCAATACTTCCTCGGAGATTTCGCTGACCGCCGTTCCGAGTGCCGTCAACGCCTGCGGTGTGTTCCATTCAAGGATGGTCGTGAAATCTTCCGGCTCGAACCGATGTTCTTCCGCCAGTCCGCAGCGGCTGAGGAGCATATACTGAACGCCCGTCGTCGCCGTATTTCGGAAAGCCAGTTCGAGGTTGAGTTCATCATACCCCATTAGCAATGAACCGTCAACGATGTCGCGCAGCTCGTCCTGATGCTCCTGCCAGTAATCCATCGCTTTCTGCATGGCGATTTCTTCGAGCTGTCCCGCAAGTCCGCGATCGGCGGAAACCTCATATTCTTTTTCCAGCATGGCGGCGATGGGCATGCTGTTTTCTTCGCGAATCGCCCATGTAAAAGGCGTTCGGGCGTTTTGCCGAGTGCCGGTATCCGATATGTCAAAAACGTAGCGGTAGCGCGGCACGTCGCCGGTCATATCCAGCAGCGCAATGCCTTTTGCGCCGCGCCGGACATAGCGCCGCATGGTATTCGTCCACAGTTCAAACGACGCGCAGGCGGTCGCGTCCGGGCGCTGGGCGTAGATCATCATCTGGTCGTAAAAACTATATTTGTACAGGGTGGAAGCCGTTTGCAGAAACGAGCGCCACGTTTCCCCGTCGGCGGCGATCTCGCGCGCGGTCTGCGCGGCAAGCTGTACATAATCGTCAATTTTAGGCATTTCATCGCTCCTGTATGTCTTTCCGTTTCGTCGCCGTCATCGTATCTCGTTTGGCTTTGAGCCTGTCCGCAATCCGCAAACGCTCTGAATGGAAATACGGATTTCTCCATAGGCACAGCGGAATATCCGTCGGTTTCATCAGGTTTCCGTGATTCTGTGGAAAGACCCGCACCGCGTCCACGCCGATTTCCTTCACGATCCTTTCGATCATCGCCAGCGCAACGCAGTTCGTATTCGCAAAGCTGCTTCGCGTGAAATCATCGCACAACACGTTTTTTCCATGTCGTACATGCAGCACGTCCAGATCAAGCCCGCCGACCCAGCCGACGCCCATCGTCAGATGCGGCTTATCGCTGATGTCGTCGTTTTCCTGTCGGTCTCGCAGTTCGCAAAAGCGCTGCTTCGCCTGATCGAACCGGTCAAAGCGTTCCAGCGGGTTGGGATTTTCCGAACCTCGAATCCACGAAGATAAATCCTCGATGACGTAATAATTCCACTTGCCCGGATCGCGGCGCTGCGTCACATAGTTCACGCACTCGCCGCGCCGAAAGCTCTCAAAAACCACCTGATCTGCGCCGAAACGTTCGCTGTCCGATACAACCGCAAACCTTCCGGCACCCAATTCCCGGATTCGGAAGTTATACTCCCTATCCGCGATTTCGTTCCGCCGTCCATTCCAAAGACATCCCTCCTTTTCTTTTTGGGAAAACCGTTTTTCGCCAGTTATCCCCAATCTGTCAACAGGTTTCGCCGGGTTTTCAACATGGATGTCCACAGCTTATCCACATTTTCCCCAACAAAAAAACAGCCTGTTTCCAGACTGCTTTCCCTTGATTCCGATATCATTCATCTTCGACACGCTGAATCAAGCCCAAATC
>ERZ772889.3643-NODE-3643-length-10508-cov-4.256864_pt1 | contig 10508 bp, 3 predicted proteins | sample MGYA00512127_ERZ772889 | MGnify/ENA primary metagenome ERZ772889 (study PRJEB29015, sample SAMEA2737689) | human gut metagenome | biome: human gut; feature: human-associated habitat; material: faeces | place: China | collected 2012 ... | reverse complement strand
TGTTAGTTTTCTTACTCATATCTATGCCTCCGGGTCATTGTGCTTATTTTCCGGCCCTTCGATCGCCGGGGTCTGGTTTTTCTGGAACATCCGGCTCAGGTTCTCGGCGAAGTAGCTCAGCCGGGCGGTGATCTGCGCGTAATCCATTCTGGTCGGGCCGACCACGCCGATCAGGCCCTGCATCCCGTCGCCGATGTCGAACTTCGTCATGACGACGCTGGTGTCGCGCAGCTCCTTCGACACGTTTTCCGGGCCGACCAGGATCTGCGTCCGGCTGTCCGGGGAAAGTGCGGCGGGAAGATTGGAAACCACATCCTCGTCAAGTGCGGAGAGCATTTTCTGCGCCTTGTCGATGTCGTGGTACTCCGGCTGACCGAGAAGCTTTGCCTGTCCGGTCATGTAGACCTCGCTGTGCTCCTGGTGCAGAAGCGACGTGACGAAATCCATGATGACGGGCACGAGGCTGGCCGCATTTCCGGCGCTTCTGGTCACGCGGGACAGAAGCTCGGGGCTGAGCTGTTCGGCGGTCAGCTCCGTGACGCTTGCGTTCAGCACTGCGCCGAGAAGCTTCAGATCCGCCTCCGTCAGCTCGACCGGGAGCCGGATGAGCTTATTCTTGACGGAGCTGTCGCTCAGCATCACGACCAGAATAAAGCTGCCGCTGTCCGCGAGGATCAGGTCGAACCGCCTGACCGTCAGCCCGGCGGCACGCGCCGCCATGGCGTAGGCGGGCAGATTCGTCATCTGCGAGACAAGCTTGCCGACCTGCGAGACGACCTTGTCGACCTCCTGCATTTTCAGCTCCATCGCCTGATTGATCGACTTCGTTTCATCGGTCGACAGGCGGTAGTCCTGCATCAGCTCGTCGACGTACAGCCGGTACCCGGCAGGCGACGGGATGCGTCCGGCGGAGGTGTGCGGCTGCTCCAGATATCCGAGCGTCGTCAGCTCCGCCATCTCGTTGCGGATGGTCGCGGAGGAAAAATCCATGTCCGGCATCTGCGCAATGGTCTTGGACGCCACCGGCTCCGCCGTGCGGATGTAAAGATCCACGATCGCACGCAGGATCTTCTTTTTCCGGTCTGAAAGCTCCACGGTTCGTTCCTCCTTTCGCCTTAGCACTCTTTATCCCTGAGTGCTAAACGCAGTGTACCACCGCCTGCCAGCGTTGTCAATACCTACAGACTTAAATTATTTGTGAACAATTCATATCTTATGTATGAATGCCCCGGCGGGGCGGTTTTATCAGCCGCGGCGCCCGGATCCGCAGCATCAGCCGGCTTCCCGGACAGCGTTCCTGCCCGTCCGGCGGGGACTGCCGGGCGGGCTTTGTCTGCCGGCCAGGGATTATGTAGACAAAATCCACAAAAAATCCCCGGTAAAATTTACGTAAAGCCGGTAAAATCTCCGTAAAGTGACTGGATTTTAGCGGACGAAACTGCTATACTATGAAATACAGAACTCTGCGACTGCGGCTCCCTTGACCGGCAGCCGCTTTCGTGTCTGTATCAATCCGCAGAAGGAGGGTTCAAAAAGGCGCTTCGCGCGGGACAGGCCCGCGCACAACACGAACATTCGAATTCTGAAAGAAATCAGGAGGAAATGCAAGCATGAAAAAACGCACAACGCGCTGTCTCGCGCTGCTGCTGGCAGTCGTCATGGTCCTTTCGGTCATGCCGGTCGCCATGGCGGAGGAGACGGCGAAGACGCAGACTTACACCAAGGTCACAAAAGCGCCTGCAGACTGGTCTGGTACATACCTGATCGTGTCCGAGGGTGACAAACTGATTATGGACGGTTCCCTTGACAAGCTTGACGTTGAAGGGAACAAGGTCGATGTTACGATCACCGACAGCAAAATCACCGGTGATTATGCGAAATATGCGTTTACCGTTGAGCCGATGACTGGCGGCTACGCCATCAAGTCTGCAAGCGGAAAGTATATTTCGGGTAAGTCCGGAAGCAACAAGCTGAACAGTGGTTCCACACAGTCCCTCAATACGATTGAACTTACCAGCGGTAAGGTGATCGTTACCAGCGACGGAACAACACTGCAATACAACAATGCAGCAAAGAACGGCACCAGATTCCGTTACTACAAGTCGCAGAATCAGCAGCCGATCTCGCTGTACAAGATTGAAACCGCAGCCAAGCAGCAGGTCGAAACCCCGACTGCGAACGTAGCGGACGGCGCTGAGATCGAGGTTGGCACGGAGATCAAGTTCGAGTGCAAGACCGAGGGCGCGACGATCTACTACAAGACCGCAGGCACGGAGTATCAGGCATACACCGGCCCGATCTCGGCTTCGCATAACGAGACGTATACCGTCAAGGCCACGAAGGACGGCATGGAGGACAGCAAGGAGCTGGTCGTCTCTGTCGATGTCTTTGAGTGGGTCAACAAATACGTCAAGGCCGATACGATTGCGACCGGCGATCAGGTCGTGATCTACAATGCTGGCAACGGCTATGCTGTCGCTGGCGAAATGCTGGGCAGCTACTATCTCAAACCCGCCGCGGCGACGGTTGCTGAGAATGCCCTGACGGCGGACAGCTTTGATAAGCTGGTCTGGACGGTCACGAAGAACGAGGACGGTACATACTCTTTCAAGCAGGGCACAGATACCACCCTCACGATGGGCACGAACAACGGCAAGTTCAACCTGAACCTGACCGGGGACGGCGCGGTAAAGTGGGACGTTGAAACCTGCAATGCAGAAAATGCGTCCTACTATATGTCCGGCAATGGCTTGACCGGCCAGTATGGCAAGGTCTACATGGAGTACTATGCCAAGTACACCGAGTTCAGCGCCTACTGCACCAGCACGGATCGTCTGACGGAGAAGGACTTCGGCATGACGTTCTACAAGCTGACGCGGGAAAAGAACTTCATCGGCGGCCTTGTGCCTCCTCCCACCCCGACCCAGAAGGTCGCGACCCCGACGGCTTCTCTGGCTGCGGGCGAGGTAGCCAAGGGCACGGAGGTCACCTTCTCCTGCGAGACCGAGGGCGCGACGATCCTCTATGCGACGGACGGCACGACCTTCACCGAGGGCACAACGGCGACCGTGAATGAAGACGTCACCTTCACCGTCAAGGCCACGAAGGCCGGCATGGACGACAGCGACGAAGCGACGTTCACCTATACGGTCAAGAAAGAAGATGGAGAGGACAAACTTGGAAAGCTAACCTCTGCTGACCAGTTGACAGACGGCTCTTATGTCATGATTGTTTCCACCGGCTACGCACCGCTGGAACTCAGCGGGAAGTGGCTGACGGTTGTACAGCCGACTGTAGCGGAGGACAAGGTGACGAAGACGGAAGGCGCGGTTTGGACGCTGAAGGTAAGCGGACAGTCTGTTACGCTGACTGATAAAAACGGCATGGCCATTGCACCTTCCGGTGGAAACAGCAATGGCATTCAGTCTGGTAATTATAGCTGGGCGTGGTCGTTCAGCGCAGAAAATCAGACCTTCAAATTTATGGGTGCCGGTGATGATACTGTTACGCTGGCCAGCAATACCAGCACGGATTCTACATACGGTGGTTTTAACAAGTTTAAAGCCTATAAGAACAACACGGTTGCAAGTCAGCAGTATCCGTGCGAGTTCACGCTCTACCGGGTCGACCCTGCATCTGCTGACCAGCCCTCCGGCGATCTGCCCAAGCCCGGCGACAAGTTCGTGATCTACAACCAGAACGCACAGGCGGTTCTGGCGGAGCAGAACGATAACACGGATAGCCCGGCAATCAACAAGGCTGCGGCTACAATCACCGAGGACGGCAAGGCGGCCATCCCGGCAAACGGCGCAGTCGTGTTCACCGTCGAGCCGAACGGCGAATACCTCCGCTTCAAGAGCGATGCGTATGGCTATCTCTGTGCCAACGGCACCGGCAACAACGCGTTCTACAGCAAGGACTTCTCCGAAGAGGGCGTTTCGACTGACGACGCCGACTGGCTCGTCCGCACCTGCTCCGGCGGCGTGGGCGGCTATGAGCTGGAGAGCCGCACGGCGAAGTACAGCAGCCACAGCCAGTGGCTGGAGTATTATGCAGACGCCTTCAAGGTCTACAGCATGTACAACGTCACGGATTACACCATCTTCTCCTTCTTCTTCTATCCCGTGGCGGAGGGCGTGAACGTGACCGACGGCATCGTCAATGCACCTGCGGTCGACTTCGGCACGATCCTTGCGGCATATGTCGGACAACCCTATACGCTTGATTTTACAGTTGACGCGGTATTCGGCGTTAAGACCCTGTCCGTCAAGCTGGGTGAGAAAACGCTGAACCACACGAAGACGGAAACCGGCTATACCGTTACCATCCCCACGGCGGATGTGACGGGCGAGAAGCTCGTCGTGACCGTTTCTGGCGAGGACAATAAGGGCGTGGCGTTTGCGCAGTCTGCCGAGATCCCCGTGCTCGACGAGCCTGTGATCTCCAACGTAACACCCGCGCAGGGCGCGCAGACCGGCGAGAACAAAAAGCCGACGATCTCCGCGGAGATCTCGAACGCTGGCGAGAACGCCAGCGTAACGATGACTGTCAACGGCACGGAGGTCAAGACGACCTACGCAGACGGCAAGGTCACCTACACCCCGGCTGCCGATATGGCGGACGGCAAGGTCACGGTGACTGTGACGGTCAAGCGTGCGGATGAAAAGGAAACCAGCAAGACCTGGTCCTTCACCATCGGCGAGGCGACCTTCCAGCGCTACTTCGGCCAGCTGCACTCCCACACGCAGTATTCCGACGGCGCAGGCTCGCTGGAAAGCGCGCTGGAGTATGTCGGGAAGCTGCCTGACAGCGCGAACGTTGACTTCGTCGCATTCACTGACCATTCCAACTACTTCGACAGCAAGAATAACCCCAACGTCGAAGCGGCTCTGTATGACATGTCTCTTGTCAATGATTCCGATCCCAGCCACAGCTGGGCGACCTACAAGAACACTGTCGCAGCTTTCAACGCGGCCAACGTGGGCAAAATGGTCGCCATTGCGGGCTTTGAAATGACGTGGTCCGGCGGTCCCGGCCATATCAACACCTTCAATACCCCCGGCATCGTCTCCCGCAACAACGCGACGCTCAATAACAAGACCAAGGACGCGGGCCTGCAGGCCTACTACAAGCTCCTGTCGCAGACAGAGGGCGCCAACTCCATCAGCCAGTTCAACCATCCGGGCACGACGTTCGGCAACTTCATTGACTTCGGTTACTGGGATGCTGTCGTTGACACCCGTATGTACATGGTCGAAGTCGGCAACGGCGAAGGCCAGATCGGCGCGGGCGGCTATTATCCCAGCTACGAGCAGTACATCATGGCGCTCGACAAGGGCTGGCACGTCGCCCCGACCAACAACCAGGATAACCACAAGGGCCGCTGGGGCAACGCCAACGACGCCCGCGACGTCATCCTGACCGACGACTTTACCGAAGACGGCATCTATGCAGCGCTCAGAGCGCGCCGTATGTACGCCACCGAGGACAAGAACCTCGAGCTGGACTACACGGTCAACGGCAACATGATGGGCTCCATCATCGACGTTCCCGAGAAGCTGAACTTCGAGATCTCCTTCAACGATCCCGACCGCACCGATTCCATCGCCAAGGTCGAACTGGTCGTCAACTCCGGCAAGGTCGCCTATACATGGAACAGTGCTGCGGATCTCGCCAAGGGCTCCGTCAGCGTGGAACTGGATCCTGAGTACACCTATTACTTCGTCCGCGTCACCGAGGGCGACGGCGATCTGGCCGTGACCGCTCCCGTCTGGGTCGGCGAATCGCTCAAGCTCGGCATCTCCAAGGCCGAATGCGGCACCTCCACCCCTGTCACCGACGAAGAACTGACCATCACCACCACGTTCTTCAACAGTGAGGCAAAGCCCGCTACCATCAAGTCCATCACCTATGCCATCGGCAGCGAAACCATCGGCACCGTGACGGATCCCATCGCGCTGGCTGCAAGCAGCACGCAGGATGTGGAATTCAAGTATACCCCGACCAAGGCCCGCATCATGACCGTCCGGATCACGGCTGTGATCGAGCAGGACGGCAAGGAGTACACGTTCACCAAGGACGTCACGCTCGATGTGCTTGACGCAAGCAAGCTTGTCTACATCGGCATTGACGCCTCGCACTACAACGAATACGTTGCAGGCAACTATAAGGACTCCATGGGCAACTTCGGCGAGCTGGCCGCGGAATATTCCGTGCGCACGGTCATGCTGAAGACCAGCGAAGAGCTCATCGCGGCCTGCGGCAATCCCAAGTACAAGGCCATCATCCTGACGGCTCCGTCCCGCCGTCTGGAAGCGGCCCAGAAGGATCCGAAGACCTATTCCGAGGACGAGCTGAACGCCCTCAAGACGTTCAACGACAATGGCGGTATGGTGATCCTCGCCGGCTGGTCTGACAACTACGAGAATTACCCCATCATCCAGAACAACCCGGCCATCAAGCACATGGCCGCGACGCAGAACGAGGTTCTGGCCAAACTCGGCTCCAGCCTCCGTATCTCTGACGACGCAACGTATGACGATGTTCGCTCCGCAGCCGACGGCGTTGACAAGTGGAGACTCTACTTCTCGTCCTACAACATGGAGAACCCGCTTCTGAAGGGCGTGGAATTCGATGCAGAGCATCCGTATGACAAGCTCTACACCGAGCGCTTCAGCCACTACGGCGGCGCGTCCATCTACGCAGTAGACGCAAGCGGCAATGCAACCTCTACGCTGCCCGCAACGGTCAGCCCGGCAGTCTACGGCCATGCAACGACCTACTCCGTGGACGTTGACAAGGACGGCCTCGGCGGCGCAGCTACCCCGAAGTACACCTTCGCAGAAAACGATGACCGCCTGATGGTCATGGCGTCCGAGCAGCTCGAGGGCAAGGGCCTCATCATCGTCTCCGGCGCAGCTTTCATGTCGAACTTCGAGGTGCAGTACCAGGTCTCCGACAGCGGCGCGGAGAAGAACTACTCCAACTACAAGATCTGCCAGAATCTCGTCTCCATGCTCAACCAGACCGAGATCAGCTCGATCTCGGCTGTGCAGGCAGCGACAGAGGAGGGCGTCAAGTTCACCGTGGAGGGCATCGTGACCTCCAACGCCTCCGGCTATGACAAGGATACCGCGTTCTTCGACTGCATCTATGTGCAGGACGATACCGCCGGTATCAACGCCTTCCCGGTCGCAGGCAGCTTTAAGATCGGCGATAAGGTCCGTGTCACCGGTACGACGTCCTCCTATCAGGGCGAGCGTCAGCTGGCTGTGACGAAGATCGAAAAGATCGCCGACGCAGCGGCTCCGACTCCCGTGGAAGTCACTGCCGCGCAGATCAACGACGGCTCCGTCCTCGGCAGCCTCGTCAAGATCAAGGGCACGATCACCAGAGTGGAAGAGGCCGAAGGCAAGATCCAGACCATCATGGTCAGGGATGCGGCCGGCAACGAAGCCCGCGTCTTCATCGACGGCTACATCACGAAGGACAAGGAAGTCCAGAACGCCATCGTCGGCTATCAGGTCGAGGCGGTTGGCCTTGCCTCCTATGACAACACTTTCGTCCTCTCGGACGGCACGCCGGTCTACCCGCGTATCCGTATCCGCGACCGCGCTGACGTCGTCTGCACCGCAGGCGAGACCCCGGTCAAGACGTGGAACATCACCTATGTCACCGACGGCGGCACGATCAACGGTGAATACCCGACGACCTACACCAAGGGCACTGTGACCGTTCTCCCGACCGATGTGACCAAGCCCGGCTATACCTTCCTCGGCTGGTTCACCGCCTACATCGGCGGCGTGCAGGTCAGGCAGATCGAGGCGACGGAAACCGGCGAAAAGACCTTCTATGCACGTTGGCAGAAGACTGTCCTGCCGCCTCCGCCCGTCACCCCCGGCACCCCGGTCACCCCGGCCAGGCCCGCTGCCCCGGTAGGGCTCCCGTTTGCCGATGTGTCCAGCAGCGACTGGTTCTATAACGATGTCCGCTATGTCTACGAGAAGGGCATCATGGACGGCACGGGCGCCGATCGCTTCTCTCCCAACGCACCGCTGACCCGCGCCATGATCGTTACCATCCTCTACCGCATGGCGGGCAGCCCGTCCGTTTCCGGCTCGTCCGACTTTACGGATGTGGCCGCCGGCAAGTGGTTTGCCAAGGCAGTCGCATGGGCGGCGGCCAACGGCATCGTCAACGGCTACGGTTCCGGCCTCTTTGGCCCGAACGACCCCGTGACCCGTGAGCAGCTTGCGGCGATCCTGTACCGCTACGCAGTCTACGGCGGCATGACGGCTGTGACGCTCGAGGAAAATCTCGGCAGCTTTGCCGACACGGCGCAGCTCTCCGCCTACGCCATTCAGGCGATGAACTGGGCGGTCGGCCAGGGTCTGATCAACGGCTCCGGCAGCAACCTTGTGCCGAAGGCACAGGCGACCCGCGCACAGGTCGCGGCGATCATCCACCGGTATCTCGAGCGCTGAGTTCCCCAACAGTACAAAGCTGCCCCGCCGGGTCTTCCGGCGGGGCAGTCCCCCATCATTCAAAAACTGCGCATCCTGAAGGAGAATCCATGAAGAACTTACAATGCAAGCTGACGCGCAAGCGCTGGCTGGAGATCGGCGTGAGCGCGCTGCTGTTCGTGCTGATCATCGCGTGGGCGCTGGTCCTGGAATACACGGAGCCTGACCGCGAGGCGACTGCCGCGCGCAAGCGGTTTTTCGCCGTTGCGCGCGTCACGGACATTCTGGACGACAACGCGGAGACCCAGGACTGGACCGAGAGCCGCCGCATCGGCCAGCAGTATCTCGAGGTCGAGATCCTGAACGGCCCGTGGAAGGGCGAAACGCTTGAGGCGATCAACTATCTGACCATCTATACCAACGTCGACGCGAAGATCGGCACAAAGATCGTCGTCCGCCTTGATCTGGACGACGAGGGCGCGCCGTATATCATATCCATTCCGAATTATAACCGCGCGCCGGTGCTGCTCGGCCTGCTTTCCATATTTGCCGCGCTGCTCCTGCTGATCGGCCGGAAAAAGGGCCTCACGGCCCTGCTGGGGCTTTTGTATACGCTTGCGTGCGTCTGGTTCATTCAGGTGCCCATGATCCTGCGCGGCGCGCAGCCGGTCGCGGTCACGGTCGTGCTCGTCGCGCTGACGACGGCAGCCTCGCTCCTGTTCCTGAACGGCTTCAGCCGCAAGACGCTCTGCGCCACGCTCGGCTGCATCGGCGGCGTGGCGGTGGCCGGCATTTTCGCCGCCCTGTGCGGGTCGATCTCGCCGCTCAACGGCTTCAACCTGCCGGAAGCGGAGGAACTGGTTTTGCGCGCGTCCGACCGGGGACTGAAGATCAGCGGTCTGTTCGTCAGCGGCATTCTCATCGCCTCGCTCGGCGCGGTCATGGACGTGGCGATGTCCATTTCCTCCGCCTGCTGGGAGCTGCGCGAGCTGAACCCCGACCTGCCGCGCAAGGCCCTGTTCCGCTCCGGCATGAACATCGGCCAGGACGCCATGGGCACCATGGCGAACACGCTCATCCTTGCCTTCGCCGGTTCGAGCCTCAATACGCTCCTGCTGTTCCAGATCTTTGATTATCCCATGATCCAGATCTTCAACGCCGATTCCATCGCCATCGAGATCATCCGCGGCGTGGCCGGAACCATCGGCATCATCCTGACCGTCCCCCTCGTCGCCCTCCTGAGCGCCGAGATCATGGGGCCGAAGAAAAAAGCGTAAGCTGCAAAACAGAAGCGGCATTCCCGGGCCGGGAATGCCGCTTTCTGCGTCAAAACGTCGGATCGTTATCGGTGTGCGTCCGCCTGCACGCAATATGCCTCCTGCATCTTTTGCAGGACGGCTTCCTTTTTCGGGATGGACGGGATGGCGCCGGAAGCTTCGGTGGAGAGGCTTGCTGCGGCTGCCGCGTAGCGGGCCATATAGGCAAGATCGTCCCGCGTCAGCGCCTCCGGCGCTTTCCCAAGCTCCAAAAAGCGCGATACGGCGCTGCCGCCAAAGATATCGCCTGCGCCGGTCGTGTCAATGGGATGCACCTTCGGGCAGCCGCAGGAGAAGTCTGCCTGCTTATTTTTCAGCAGACACCCCTTCGGCCCCAGCGTGACCATGACGAGCTTCGCGCCCAGCGCCAGCACGCGCTCCGCGCCCTCCTCCGGGCTGCAGTCCCAGAGGAACTGCGTCTCCTCATCGCTGATCTTGACGATATCCGCCTGCGAAAGGCCCCAGAGGATCTGTTCCCTTGCCTCCTGCTCTGTTTTCCACAGCGGGGCGCGGTAATTGGGGTCGTAGGTGACGAGCCTGCCGTGCGCGCGGGCATAGGCCGCGGCCTTCTGCGTGGCCGTGCGGGCAGGCTCGTCCGTGCAGCTGAGCGAGCCGAAGTGGAACACGCGGCTTTCTGCCAGCATGGCCGGGTCGATCTCCTCCCAGCGCAGCTGCGTGTCCGCGCCGGGCTTGCGCGCGAAGGCGAACGAGCGGTCGCCGTGCGCGTCAA
>ERZ772889.3641-NODE-3641-length-10511-cov-7.361132_pt1 | contig 10511 bp, 9 predicted proteins | sample MGYA00512127_ERZ772889 | MGnify/ENA primary metagenome ERZ772889 (study PRJEB29015, sample SAMEA2737689) | human gut metagenome | biome: human gut; feature: human-associated habitat; material: faeces | place: China | collected 2012 ... | reverse complement strand
CGGGCGGTCGGGCCAGAGCGCATCGACAAGGTCTTCGTCCCCTGCAAAGCGGATATGCTTTGTGCGCAGCTTATTCCCGAGCCGCCGCGCAAGCGCGGTGTTGACCGTGCGGGCATCGAAGCCGAGCAGGCTCCCGTCCTCCAGCTCCGCGAGCAGGAAGCGCTCGAGCGTCGGGACGTCCGGCTCGCCGGAGCGCATCAGCTCGATGCCGCTGCCGGCCAGCTGGCTCTCCGCCTGCAAAAAGTAGCGCCCGTCCGTCCAGAGGAGCGCGCGGCTCGGCAGGATGAGCAGCGTCCCCGCGCTGCCGGTGAAGCCGGAGAGGTATTCGCGCGCCTTGAAGTAGTCACCGACATACTCCGAGGCGTGAAAATCATCGGTCAGGACAAGGTAGGCGGCAAGGCCGCGCCGCGCCATCGCGCGGCGCAGCGCCGTGAGCTTTTCTGCGGTGGTCATCATGGATTCCTCCTGCTGTGCTGTCATTATTGTTCTGCCTTTATAGTATACCGCGGTGCGGGATTTGTAAAGCCGAGCCTTGACAAGCGGTGGGGCAGCGTCTATAATATTTTTACTTATAATGTGTTGGTATGCGCTGCCGTCGGTCCCGAAGGACGCCGAAGGGCGGCGCATAGAAAGGAAACGACATGAAAAAAGAGTACAAAATGAGCGCTGCCCGTCAGCAGGAGCTGCAGGACGAGCTGACCTACCTCAAGACCGTGCGCGAAAAGGAAGTGGCGGAGCTGATCAAAGAGGCCCGCGGCTTCGGCGACCTGAGTGAAAACAGCGAGTACGACGAGGCGAAGAACGAGCAGGGCAAGCTCTACTCCCGCATCGCGGAGCTGGAGGACATTCTGCTTCATGTCGTCATCATCGACGAGAGCGAGGGCGCGTCCAACGCCGTGAGCATCGGCTGCACCGTCACCGTCGTGGACCTCAAGACCGGCCGCGAGATGCCGCCCTACAAGGTCGTGGGCAGTCAGGAGGCCGATCCCATGCACCGCGCCATCAGCGAGGAATCTCCCTTCGGCAAGGCCCTCATGGGTGCGAAGGAGGGCGACGAGATCAGCGTCGAGGCCCCCATCGGCATCATTCATTACCGTGTGGAAAAGATCGAGCGATAAGGCTCGAGGACGATCATAAGGAGAAAACGATATGGCAGAGAACAATCAGGCAAACGCTCCCGCGCAGGAGCAGGACCTTTCCGAGATCCTCAAGGTCCGCCGCGAAAAGCTGGCGGCGCTGCGCGCCGAGGGACGCGATCCCTTCCAGCAGACGCGCTTTGATGTCAGCCACCACGCGCAGGACATCAAGGACCATTTTGACGAGCTTGAGGGCACTGAGGTCACCGTCGGCGGTCGACTGATGAGCAAGCGCGGCATGGGCAAGGTCAGCTTCTGCGACTTACAGGACAAGTCCGGCCGCATCCAGATCTACGCCCGCAAGGACGAGATGGACGAGGAGGAATACAACCGCTTCAAGAAGTACGACATCGGCGACATCGTCGGCGTGCGCGGCGAGGTGTTCCGCACCCAGCGCGGCGAGATGAGCGTGCGCGCCAAGGAGATCACGCTGCTCTCGAAGTCCCTGCGGCCGCTGCCCGAAAAATTCCACGGTCTGCAGGATAAGGAGCTGCGCTACCGTCAGCGCTACGTGGACCTCATCGTCAATCCCGAGAGCAAGCGCAACTTTGAGATCCGCTCGAAATTTGTGGCGTTCCTGCGCCGCTACCTCGACGACCTCGGCTTCATGGAGGTCGAGACGCCCGTGCTCAGCCCCATCGCGGGCGGCGCGAACGCGCGGCCGTTCATCACGCATCACAATACGCTCGACATTGATATGTATATGCGCATCGCCACCGAGCTGCACCTCAAGCGCTTGATCGTCGGCGGTCTGGAGCGCGTGTACGAGGTCGGCCGCATTTTCCGCAACGAGGGCATGGACACCAAGCACAACCCCGAGTTCACCACCTGCGAGCTCTATCAGGCGTTCACGAACCTTGACGGCATGATGGACATTCTGGAGGGCATTCTCGCGGGCGCCGCGAAGGAAATTCTCGGCACCTATCAGCTCCAGTGGCTCGGCCACGATATTGACCTCACCCCGTCGTGGAAGCGCGTCACGATGGCCGACGCCGTCAAGGAAGTGACCGGCGCGGACTTCATGGCGATCGAGGGCGACAACGACGCCGCCGTCGCGCTCGCCAAGAGCGTCGGCGTCGATATGGACGGTGTGGACAAGACCTGGGGCAACGCCCTCTACGAGACCTTCGACCAGAAGGTCGAGGAGACGCTCATCCAGCCGACGTTCATCACCATGTATCCCGTCGAGGTCAGCCCGCTCGCCAAGCGCAGCCCGTCCGACCCGCACCTGACCGAGCGCTACGAGATGTTCGTGTGCGGCTGCGAGATGGGCAACGCCTTCACCGAGCTCAACGACCCGATGGATCAGTATGAGCGCTTCAAGGCGCAGGTCGAAAAGCGCGCCAACGGCGACGACGAGGCGGAGATGATGGACGAGGACTACGTTATGGCTCTCGAATACGGTCTGCCCCCGACGGGCGGTCTGGGCTTCGGCATCGACCGCTGCGCGATGATGCTCTGCGGCACGGATTCCATCCGCGATGTGATCCTGTTCCCCACAATGAAGCCGTTGGACTCTGACAAGAAGGTTTCCAAGGAAGTTTCGGCTCCTGCGGAGGCTACTCAGACGGCTCCCGTTGTGGAAGAAAAAATTGATTTTTCCAATGTTCAGATTGAGCCTTTGTTTGAGGATCAGGTCGATTTTGACACCTTCTCCAAGAGTGATTTCCGTGCCGTAAAGGTCAAGGAATGCGAAGCTGTGAAGAAGTCCAAAAAGCTCTTAAAGTTCGTTTTGGACGACGGAACCGGCGTAAATCGGGTCATTTTGAGTGGTATTCACGAATATTATGAGCCGGAAGAACTGGTCGGTAAGACCTGCATTGCAATCACCAATCTGCCTCCGAGAGCGATGATGGGTATCGACTCCTGCGGTATGTTGATCTCAGCCGTGCATCACGAAAACGGTGAAGAAAAGTTGCATTTGCTGATGGTCGATCCTCACATTCCGGCAGGCGCAAAGCTCTATTGATTGACCTAAAATTGTCGGTGCTTACGCCACAACTTACGCCAATTTACTCCGAGCTTACGCCAAAAATGCGTTTGGAATTTTGCGATTGCAGACAAGTTCCGATAGCATACGATAATTTCATATGATTTAAGCCCGCTGATTTCGGTCAGCGGGCTTTTTCTATTTCTGCCCCTATTACATCTCTGTGATGTGATAGGGGCTTTTTTTATCCCTGAAAGGTGGTCGAAAAAATTTTTTTGAAAAATCTCAAAAAAACTTCGTACAAATCGAAAAAAATTTCCCAGTTGGTTAGTGAGGGCAAAAACCTCACGAACCTTGAAAATCGAATAGACATTCAACAGGTACATTCCTGATCGGGGGTGAAAGCCCCAGCCGGATGAAGGTGCGCCACGAACTTCCTGCCCACAAGGGTTATCACGGAAAGCAAGGTTGGTAGCGATTCCGAACCATTCTGAAATATCCGCTTGCTGCGGATAAGGCGATGAAACGATTCAGGGACAATGATACTTCCCTATGGGGCTGGCGGAGTACCCGGCAGAGGTGAGATTCCTATGAGTTCGGTCAGCAGCCGAACGCCTGTTGATTTCCTTTTACGCATTTGGGGGATGAGATCGAGTTAAATGCGACCACCAAAGCACAGGACTCCGCTTCCTGTGTTTTGGTGGATCAAGCGATCCAAATCTAATAAGAAGGAGGAAAAGCGAAATGCCAAACTGTAAAACCATTGCTATCTGCAATCAGAAAGGCGGCACAGGCAAAACGACCACAACGGTCAATTTGGGTGTCGGGCTTGCACGACTCGGCAAGAAGGTACTCCTTGTAGATGCCGACCCGCAGGGCGACCTCACAACTTGCCTTGGGTGGCGAGATAATGACAGTCTTACGACGACCATTACCGATAAGCTATCCGGGGTTATCCGTGAAGATCATACAGACCCACGAAGCGGCATTCTGCATCACGAGGAAAATGTCGATCTGCTCCCTGCCAACATCGAGCTGTCTGCTATGGAAATGATGCTTGTGACCGCAATGAGCCGTGAAACCATTCTGAGAAGCTATCTGAGCAAGGTCAAAGACAATTATGACTATGTACTGATTGACTGTATGCCTTCGCTCGGTATGGTAACTCTGAATGCTTTGGCGGCGGCAGATAGCGTAATCATTCCCGTGCAGGCGCAATACCTTCCGGCAAAGGGAATGACCCAACTGATGCAGACCATTGGAAAGGTCAGGCAGTACATCAATCCGAGCCTGCGAATCGACGGTATCCTATTGAACATCGTAGATAACCGCACCAACCTCGCAAAAAGCACTGCCGACGCACTGCGAAAGAACTTTGGGAGCGTTATTAAGATATACCGTTCCTCCATTCCTATGGCAGTGAAAGCCGCAGAGGTTGCTTCCAAGGGCGTAAGCATACGCAACGAAATCGGCGGAACAGCCGCCTGTATGCGTATGGCGGAGCAGCTCGGACGGGCAATTATAAAAATATAAAAGCAGGCTCAAATGAGCCTGCCAAGCGTCCGTTTCTTTCGCAGAGTTAGTCACTCTGTTAAAAGCTTTACGGAAAATGCGTATTAACCGCATTTACGAATGAGAACGGCACGGAATGACACAATTCTTTGACTGCTTATAGGCTACATCGCAAGTGCCGCCAGCTTGTCCATATTGGTGCGTTTGAGTTCCAGCGAAGTATGAACATAGCGATTTAAGGTAATCGTAGTATTTGCGTGACCGAGAATTTCGGGAAGTGTTTTTATCTCAAACCCGACCTCAACGGCTCTCGTTGCGAAGGTGTGACGGAGCGTATGTGCGTGAATCCCGTCCAGACCACATTCACGGGTATACTTTTCGATACGGTACTGAAACGAACGAGGTTCCATAAATTTCGATGTTCCCGTAAGAATGTAGGCATACGGATTACGCACGGCAAACTTTCGGCAAAGCTCTGCGGCATTGTCTGTCAAGGGAATGGTACGGACAGATGTATCACTTTTCGGTGCGCCGATCAGAATTTTTGTTTTCTCTGCTGTGTCCGTATCGGTGCTGCGAAGCCTTTGCATAGTAGCACTGACCGAGATAACCTTTTCCTTGATGTTTACATCCGACCACCGCAGCACACACAGCTCGCCGATGCGAAGTCCGGTAAATAGCATAAGCAGCACACCAAACTTGCAGAAGTCCGTACCGTCAAGGAGATATACGGCAAGCCGCTTCTGCTCATCACGGGAAAGCACACGCATTTCCTTGCGGGTTTCTTTCGGGTAGTTGATTTCAACCGCAGGAAAAATGCCCGGAAACTGTGCGGCGGTATATTTCAAAATACCGTGCAGCACCACCAAAATGTCGTGTACCGTTTTCACGGAGAGCTTGTCCGCATCCAACAGCTCTTTTGAGAAATCATCTACTAACCCTGCGGTAATTCCGAGGGGATAACAGCCGCCGAGCTTTGGCTTAATATGCTTTTCAAGGATCGTGTCGTACTTAATATAGGTGGACTCCCGTATTTTTGTTTTGCAAAGCCGCAGCCATTCGTCACAGTAAAAAGCAAAGCGGTGTCGGGAATTTGCGGACGGTAACGGCTTTCCGCTGATAAGTGCCGCTTTGCACTTTGTCGCTTTTTCCTTTGCTTCCTTATAGGGTTTGCCATAACAAAAACCGTACTTGATTTTGCCGGACTGTCCATTCCTGTCGGGAAAATAGTGTTCGTTTATTGTGTGATGTTTTTCGACAACCAAAATTCCAAAATTTTCTTGAAAAATGACAGAAATCAATCGAATTCACTTGACTTTTCGCAGAAAGGCACTATAATATTTTTGGCTGTTGGGTGAATAGCCCTCACAGAGTGCCAAACTTTATGAAAGAAATTGTAATTTTATATTTCCCGTAATGACGGGAAATATATTTTGCGACATTTCATAAAGGGCTTTAAGTCATGGAAAAAATTGATGAAAGGAAGCGCAGCATGGCGCCGCAGAGAACCCCGGAACAGTTAAAATTCATTATTCTCAAAGCGACGCAGCATCTTGTTGCTGTCGGAGGTATGCAGAATTTCAGCTACCCAAAGTTGGCGGCGGAAACAGGAATCAACGCACCGACGGTGTATGAGCATTACAAGAACAAAGAAGCTTTGCTCACCACCTGCTTCCTGTCCATCGACAGTGAAATTGCATGCAAAATTGCCAATGCTCCGAAAAGCCTATCCGCCGGAGTAAAAGATTTGCAGAGCTTAGATAATCTCTGCTGGCTGCTGTGGCTGCCGTATTGGAACTACTTGACTGCCGATTATGACCGCACCCTTTTCTGCTGGCACTTTTGCAATTCGGAATATTACACGCCGACGGTCGTGCAGCAGCGTATGCAGAACGGAAAAGTCTTTTGGGAGCTTGTTCAGTCGGTAAATGGGCTGTCCCAATTTTCTGAAAGATGCAATCTTGAAATGTTGGTTTGGAACCTCGTTGACAACACAGTGGCAATGGCTGCCAAGGTGCTTAGGGGTATTTATCCAAACGATGAGGTCAATGTCAACACCGTGTATCATATGGTCTTTCAGCCGGTGTTCTCCGTGTTCGGACAAAATAGCGGCGATGATAACAAAGCGGACGGCAAATAACCGCCGCCCGCTTCATACAGCAGAATATTTAGCGAATTTTTGAGTGAAGGAGTGAACTGGAGTGGAACAGAAAAAGAAAATCAAAATAGTCATCATCGTTCTTGCTATCTTGCTCGGACTCAGCCTTTTAGCCCTTGGCGGTACGCTTGTATACAACAAAATAGCGAACACCACCCCTGCCACCGTGACCGTGCCGGATAATCTGATCACGCCGGACGAGGATATAACCAAGCCCGACAGCAGCGACACCGAGAAGCCGGACAGCTCCGATACACAAACGCCGAGCAGCTCCGCCGACACCTCTTCCTCTGCCGTGCCTGCACAAAGCACCACCGCCGAAAAAAAGAAAGCGGCGACCATTGAACTTTACAATAAACAGCCGGAGGAAAACACAGCGTTTACCGTGGGCAATATGTTCCCCGGCGACAGCGAAACAAAATACTTCCGTGTGCGGGTATCCTATCACGATAAAATCACCGTGCATTACAAAGCCACCGTTCGCCCCGGTTATGAGAAATTAGCCGAAGTGCTGAAAGTGCGGGTCAAGCTGCTCACCACAGGCGAAACGATGTATGACGGCGGGATAGCGGATATGCCCGAAAGTCTGACGCACAAATTGGCGTCCCAAAAATCCACCACCGACGAGCTGTACTATGAAATCACGGCTTATTTAGATACAAGCGTAGGCAATGACTATCAGAACAAGGACTTGATTGCCGATTTCAAATGGTGGGTCGAGGAAACAGGAAACCTCGATCACGCTCCGCAGACAGGCGATCCTTCAAACATTCTGCTGTGGGCGGTGCTTGCCGCTTGCTCCGGCAGTATGATGATCCTCCTGCTTGTAGTCCGTAGGCGTAAGGAGGAACATGCAAATGGCTGAAACCAAAACCGCTAAAAAGCTGACAGGCGGCATTATCGCCATTATCGTCCTTGCCGTTTGCCTTTGCATTACCACGTTTGCCCTTGTATACGCTTCCGTTTCCGTTGAGAATAACCTGTTCCACACCGGCGAGGTCAAGATAAACCTCAATGACGGCAAGCCCGTGATTCAGGAACACGAATTCCTCTTTGAGCCGGGAATGACCGTTGTAAAGGACTTCTTCATTGAAAACGACAGCACTTGGGATGTGTTTTACCGCCTTTATCTCGATCATGTGACCGGCGGGCTTTCCGATGTGCTGACCGTGACGATAAAGGACGGCGATAAAATTTTATACACCGGCACGGCGAACGAACTGACAAAGCAGAATGTTATCGCCGCCGACGATACCCTTAAAATCGGGCAGCGCCGCAACCTTACCGTGGTGTTTCACTACCCCGAAAGCAGCTGCAGCGACACCCAAAACCTCGACCTCACCTTTACGCTGTGCGCCGAGGCAACGCAAACGAAGAATAATCCGAATAAGCTGTTCGGATAAAAAGGAAAGAACCAAGCAATGTAAACACCCAACACAGAAACCGACAGATGCGCTTGTTGCGGATGCGATACCGGCATTCCGAAAGACACGCCGATTTCCAACCGCAAATATTACATTCAAGGCAGTGGGCAGCTCTGCAACAAATGTTATACCGAATTGTATGTTCATAAAACCGAGGACGAAACCACCGTTTCCCTCGATGAAATGAACGAGTTGATCCGGCTGAGCCGGGGATAAGCCAAGGAGTGAGCAAATGAAAGCATTAAAAATAATCCGAAGTATATTTGTGTGGCTGATGGTGGCGCTTGCCGTTTTTATGATGATATTCACCATTGTTTCGGTATCCACCTTTGACCGTGCCGACCGCAATCTGTTCGGCTATAAGGCGTTCATCGTTTTGTCCGACTCCATGAGCAAAACCGACTTCAATGCGGGCGATTTGGTGCTCGTGAAAGCGGTTGACCCCTCCACCCTCAAAGAGGGCGACATCATCGCCTATACCTCGCAGAATACAACCAACTACGGCGAAACCGTCACCCATAAGATACGAAAATTAACCACCGACGCAAACGGCGAACCGGGCTTTGTTACCTACGGTACAACCACAGATACCGACGATGAAACCGTCGTGACCTATCCGTATGTGCTGGGTAAATACAGCAGTCATATCCCGAAGGTGGGTACTTTCTTTCAGTTTTTAAAAACCACACCCGGTTATATTGTTTGTATTCTCATTCCGTTTCTGCTCCTCATTCTGTTAGAGGGTATCCGCTGCATCCGTCTGTTCCGCAAATATAAGGCAGAACAACAGGCAGAACTGCAAGCCGAGCGAGACAAGATTGCCGCCGATCGTGCCGAAACACAGCGCATGATGCAGGAACTGCTGCAAATGAAAGCGCAGATGGCGCAAAGTAGCGGCGGCGAAACGCCGAAAACGGACGAAACACCGTCCGACACCGCTACGGTGTAACCACGGGAAAACCGTGTTTACATATTGCCATTGAAAAAATACAATAAGGAGGAAGAACACAATGACAAGCAGCAAATCTACCAAGCGGGCATTGATTTCCAGCACACTGGCTCTGCTCATGTGCGTGGCAATGCTCATCGGCACCACCTTTGCGTGGTTCACCGACACCGCATCCACCGGGGTCAATAAGATTGTGTCCGGCAATCTGGATGTCAAGCTCATGTACAGCACCGATATGCAGACATGGAAGGAAGCCACCGATCAGACCAAGCTCTTTGACGACAATGCCCTGTGGGAGCCGGGTTACACACAGGTGGTGTATCTGAAGGTTGTAAACGCCGGCAATCTGGCTCTGAAATATGAGGCCGGCTTCTCCAAAAACTACACCTCCAACAGAGTGAAAAATGTTAACGGCGATTGGTACCGTGTGGACAATTATCTGAAGATCGGCACTGCCGAGACCACGACCAAGTTTGCAAACCGCGAGGATGTTTGGTCTGCCATTGCCGCCACCGAAAAGACTTTGGCGAAGGATGTTATGTTTACTGACGGCTGGATCACGCTGAAGGCCGGAGAATCGTCCAAGCCCTTCGCTGTGGCGATCTACATGCCCACCTCGGTCGGCAACGAAGCCAACGCATCCAAGAACAGACCTTCCTCTGTTTCCGGTCTCGGCATTGAGGTGCGCGCTACGCAGGCGACTGTGGAAAGTGACAGCTTTGATAACAATTACGATGCAAATGCGGCTACTGTGCTCAATCGCATGGAATATACTGACGGCGAACATACAGTGACCGGCAACATTCAGGCAAACGGCACAGCCGGTGCAATTCACGGAACGGGTACTGCAAAGATTACCGTAGATGCTACAACGGTTTACGGCACTTATGTCAGCAACTACGCGATGGCCGTCTGCGCCTCCAGTAGATCCGAGATCACCATCAAGGGCGGCGAATTTGCAAATCAGGCTCCTGCGGGTTCCAATCTGTCCCTGATTTATGCAGAGGACAATGCGAAGATCACCATCGAAGGTGGCACCTTTAAGTGTGTCAGCCCGGCTTGGACGCTGAACTGCAATGACAGCGACTCTGCCACTATCACCGTTAAGGGCGGCTCGTTCTATCAGTTTGACCCGTCCAATGTCACTGTCGGCGAAGGTGAAATCTTCATTGCTGACGGCTACAAGGTAGTTCAGAACGGCGACTGGTACAATGTTGTTCCCGAATAAATTCTAATTTTCAAGTCCTCTCCACCTTCGGGTGGAGGGGCAATCAAAGGGCATAAGGCTTACTTGTGCCTTTTGATTGCTTTGGTGTAATCACAGAAAATCCGTGTTTACATATTGCTATTGAAAAAATACAATAAGGAGGAAGAACACAATGACAAGCAGCAAATCTACCAA
>ERZ772889.3639-NODE-3639-length-10515-cov-4.221224_pt1 | contig 10515 bp, 7 predicted proteins | sample MGYA00512127_ERZ772889 | MGnify/ENA primary metagenome ERZ772889 (study PRJEB29015, sample SAMEA2737689) | human gut metagenome | biome: human gut; feature: human-associated habitat; material: faeces | place: China | collected 2012 ... | reverse complement strand
TTACCAGACGGTCCATACCGATACCCATACCTGAAGTAGGAGGCATACCGTATTCGAGGGCACGTACGAAGTCCTTGTCGATGATCATGGCTTCATCGTCTCCCTTTTCGCTCAGACGCATCTGTTCTTCAAAGCGTTCCAGCTGGTCGATCGGGTCGTTCAGCTCAGAGTAAGCGTTACATAATTCTTTTCCGTTGACCATCAGCTCGAAACGTTCTGTCAGTTCCGGGTTGTTGCGGTGACGCTTGGTCAGCGGTGACATTTCAATCGGATAGTCGGTGATGAAGGTCGGCTGGATGTAGTTGCCTTCGCAGAATTCGCCGAAGATTTCGTCGATCAGCTTGCCCTTACCCATGGTCTCGTCGATTTCCATGTTCAGTTTCAGGCAGACTTCACGGATCTGGTCTTCGTTCATTCCTGTCAGGTCGTAACCGGTGAATTCCTTGATGGAGTCGAGCATGGTTACGCGTTTGAACGGAGCCTTGAAGTTGATCAGGTGGTCTCCTACCTGTACTTCAGTCGTACCGTTTACGTCCATACAGATTTTTTCAATCATGTTTTCTGTAAACTTCATCATCCAGTTGTAGTCCTTGTAGGCTACGTAGATTTCCATGCAGGTGAACTCCGGATTGTGGGTACGGTCCATACCTTCGTTACGGAAGTTCTTTCCGATTTCGTATACACCTTCGAAACCACCTACAATCAGTCGTTTCAGGTACAGCTCGCTGGCGATACGCATGTAGAGAGGTATATCCAGTGCGTTGTGGTGCGTGATGAACGGACGGGCTGCCGCACCTCCGGCGATTGACTGGAGGATAGGAGTTTCCACTTCGATGTATCCTTTTGAGTTGAAATACTCACGCATGGAGTTGTATACTTTGTTGCGCTTCAGGAAGATATCCTTCACACCGTCGTTCACTACCAGGTCGACGTAACGCTGACGGTAGCGCAATTCTGGATCTTCGAACTTGTCATAAGCCACACCGTCCTTGTATTTTACGATAGGCAGCGGCTTGATAGACTTTGAAAGGACGGTCAACTTCTTTGCATGGATAGAAATTTCGCCCATTTGAGTGCGGAATACAAAACCTTCGATACCGATGAAGTCACCCAGGTCAAGCAGGCGCTTGAAGACTACGTTGTACAAGTCTTTGTTTTCATCCGGACAGATATCATCGCGTGTAATGTATACCTGAATACGTCCTTTTGAGTCCTGTAACTCAACGAAAGAAGCTTTACCCATTACACGACGTGACATGATACGTCCTGCAACCGAAACTTTGCGTGGTTCTGCCTCGTCGTCTTTGAATTCTGCCTTGATGTCTGTCGAAAAGGCATTGGTTACATACTCGGCAGCAGGGTAGGGATCAATGCCCATTGCTCTCATTTCATTCAGACTGTTGCGTCTGATTATTTCCTGTTCACTTAGTTCTAATACGTTCATTTGTTGATACATTAACTCAATTTCGCTACAAAAATAGGAAAGATTTTGCAAACTTCCTCTTACTTAGGCTACTTTTATTATCTTTGTCTGACGATTTATGTGTGGATTTTTTATGAAAGGGAGGTGGAATGAGAACTGTTATTTTGCAGACGGATATTGTCTGGGGGGATGCGGAAGCGAACCGCCGGAACCTGACGGAACTGATCGGGTCGTACGAGGGAGTGGACCTGTTCGTCCTGCCTGAAATGTTTGCTACCGGCTTTGGATTTCCTCCGCAGCAGGTGGCTGAGCCTGAGGTGGGAGGACCGACGCTGGAGTGGATGAGGCGGATGGCACAGGAAGGGAATTGTGCCGTAGCGGGCAGTGTGGCTGTACGGACCGCTTCGGATACGTTCCGGAACCGGTTTTATTTTGTGTTCCCGGACGGGAATGTGGAGTATTATGATAAGCGGCATCTGTTTGCGTTCGGGGGTGAACACCTGGAGTATACTCCGGGCGACCGCCGGGTAATTGTGACATATAAGGGTTTTCGGATCCTGTTGCAGGTTTGCTACGACCTGCGTTTTCCGGTCTGGATGCGCAACCGCAATGATTATGATATGATGCTGTTTGTGGCCAACTGGCCTGTAGGTAGGCGGGCTGTGTGGGATGTCCTGCTTCAGGCAAGGGCCATCGAGAATCAGTGTTATGTGTTAGGGGTCAACCGGGTAGGAACGGATCCGGTGGCGACTTACAACGGAGGAAGTATCATCCTGAACGCCTATGGGAAGACGGTGGCTGCCTGTGAGGAGGGAGCAGTGTGTGGAGCGGAAGTGGTGCTGGAACTGGAACCGCTGCTGAATTTCCGGCGTCGTTTTCCGGTACTGGAAGACAGGGATGGTTTCGAAATTAAGGTATAATCAGCAGTATAATTATAAGTAAGGCTGTCCCATTTTTTTGTGGGACAGCCTTGTTTTTTATACAATCAGAACAAGCTCCATGAAACGGTGAGTCCGGCCATTACGATGGCTACCATACTCATGAGTTTGATCAGGATGTTCAGGCTCGGGCCGGAGGTGTCCTTGAACGGGTCGCCTACGGTATCTCCTACGACGGCTGCACGGTGTACTTCACTGCCTTTTCCGCCGAAATTACCTTCTTCTACGTATTTCTTTGCATTGTCCCAGGCACCTCCTGCATTGGCCATGAAGATAGCCAGTACGAATCCCGATGACAGACCACCGATGAGCAGTCCGATAACTCCCGGAACTCCGAAAAGCAGACCGGTTACAATCGGTGCTATAATAGCGAGCAGCGAAGGGAATACCATTTCACGCTGTGCTCCCTGTGTGGAGATTTGCACGCAGCGTGCATAGTCGGGTTCTGCTTTTCCTTCGAGGATTCCTTTGATTTCACGGAACTGTCGGCGCACTTCTTCTACCATGCTTCCGGCGGCACGGCCCACTGCATTCATGGTCAGTCCGCAGAACAGGAAGGCCATCATACTGCCGACAAACATACCCGAAAGTACTTTGGGGTTCATCAAGGTAACGTCATAGAACATCATGAAATCGGTAAAACTGGCTTCGTGGATGGCTACGCTGATGCCGTTGGGCAGTTCCAGTACGGTATTTCCCAACCGCTCCAGTCCGATACGGATTTCTTCGATATAAGAAGCCAGCAGGGCCAGTCCTGTCAGGGCTGCCGAACCGATGGCAAAGCCTTTTCCGGTAGCAGCTGTAGTATTTCCCAGTGAATCGAGGGCATCGGTACGCTTACGCACTTCCGCACCCAGTCCGCTCATTTCTGCATTTCCACCCGCATTGTCGGCAATCGGTCCATAGGCGTCAGTGGCCAGTGTGATTCCCAGCGTGGAAAGCATACCTACCGCGGCAATGCCGATACCGTACAGACCTATGCCTATGTTGCTGAAATCGAAACCGGAAGCCAGCCAGTAAGAAAGGATAATGCCGGCTACCACGGCTATCACCGGAATAGTGGTTGAAATCATTCCCAGTCCGATACCCGAGATGATGACAGTGGCAGGACCGGTTTTACCGCTTTCCGAAAGTTTCTGTGTGGGGCGGTACGACTGTGAAGTATAATATTCGGTCGATTGTCCGATGATGATGCCTACGGCCAGTCCTACGACCACGGCAAACGCAATGTTGACCCAGTTGGTCAGCTGCAGCAGCCACAGGATGAAGAAAGTGGCAATGACGATGAGCACCGAACTCAGGTTGGTACCTCTGGCAAGTGCCTGCAGCAATTCTTTCATGCCTGCACTTTCTTTGGTGCGGACCGTAAAAATACCGATGATGGAGAGTACAATGCCCACTGCGGCAATCAGCATGGGGGCAATGACTGCCTTGAACTGCATCTCTGTGTTGCCCGTACCGATGAAGGCTGCAGCTCCCAGAGCAGCGGTGGCCAGGATAGAACCACAGTACGATTCGTACAGGTCGGCACCCATTCCGGCTACGTCTCCTACGTTGTCTCCTACGTTATCGGCTATGGTTGCCGGATTTCTCGGGTCGTCTTCCGGGATACCTGCTTCCACCTTTCCTACCAGGTCGGCACCTACGTCAGCCGCTTTGGTATAGATACCTCCTCCCACACGGGCAAAAAGTGCCTGAGTAGATGCTCCCATGCCAAATGTCAGCATGGTGGTAGTGATGATGCACAGTTTGGCAGTCGGATTCATGGCATCGGCCGGTATACAGTAGTCCAGCAGCAAATACCAGAAAGAGATATCCAGCAATCCCAGACCTACCACTACCAGTCCCATGACGGCTCCACTCCGGAAGGCTACCTTAAGTCCTTTGTTGAGCGAGGTGCGTGCCGCGTTCGCCGTGCGTGCCGAAGCATAAGTAGCGGTTTTCATGCCCAGAAAACCGGATAAACCGGAGAAGAATCCGCCCGTCAGGAAGGCTACCGGTACCCAGGGGTTCTGCAGATTGAATCCGTATGCCATGACCGAAAACAGAATCACCAGTCCGATAAATACCATTGTCACTACCTTATATTGCTGCTTAAGGTACGACATGGCCCCTTTTCGCACATGCGACGCAATTCGTTTCATGGTGTCGGTGCCTTCGCTTTCGCGCATCATTTGCTTGTAGAAGTATCCTGCCAGGATTAGTGCCAGAAGAGAGGCGGCAGGAACCAGCCAGAAGAGATGTGTTTCCATATATTTAAGATTTAGATTAGATGTGTCTGGTCCCGGACATTAAGGACGGGAAAAGCAATCCCTTTCCGAAAAACGGGGCTTTCGGAAAGAGTCATATCCAGTCCTGTCCTGTATCCCACAAATATAGGAAAAATCTTGATTAAAACAAGGTTTACAGTTGGCAACTTCCTGCTGACAGTGAATGGATAAAAATGTTTTAAAACAATTAGGAGATACTTTTAAAGGACAAATTGATCAATTAGAAAAAGAAATTTATTTATTGGCACATAAAGAATTTAATATTTCATCTCCTAAACAATTAGGAGAAGTTCTTTTTGAGGATTTAGGATTACCTAATGGTAAGAAAACAAAAACAGGCTATTCCACATCAGTAGATGTTTTAAATGTAAAATTGAACAGACTATGGTATATGATATGAATATGTTGCAGCAGTTTTATGCGGCCTATGCCGGTAAAACAGGAGCTGTCCGCCGCTGCCTGGGGAGACCGCTCACGCTGGCGGAGAAAATACTCTACAGCCACCTTTATGAGCCTTCTTCCGTGAAAGCATTCCGGAGAGGGGAGGATTATGTCGACTTCCGTCCCGACCGGGTAGCCATGCAGGATGCTACGGCACAGATGGCCCTGCTGCAGTTTATGAATGCCGGAAAGAAAACCTCGGCAGTACCGGTTACGATACATTGTGACCACCTGATTCAGGCTTTCAAGGGAGCGGAGACCGATTTGCCCGTAGCCTGCAAGACAAATAAGGAGGTATATGATTTTCTGAAAAGCGTGGCTTCCCATTACGGACTGGGATTCTGGCAACCGGGAGCGGGTATCATCCATCAGGTAGTATTGGAAAATTACGCTTTCCCGGGAGGTATGATGGTGGGTACGGATTCTCATACTCCGAATGCAGGCGGTCTGGGCATGATTGCCATCGGAGTCGGTGGAGCCGATGCGGTGGATGTCATGACCGGAATGGAATGGGAATTGAAGATGCCCCGCCTGATTGGGGTACATCTAAAAGGAAGACTGAACGGATGGGCTGCTCCGAAGGATGTGATACTGAAACTGGCCGGACTGCTGACCGTAAAAGGGGGAACGAATGCCATCATCGAGTACTTTGGTGAAGGGGCAGCTTCTCTTTCGGCTACGGGAAAGGCTACAATCTGCAATATGGGTGCGGAGGTAGGAGCGACTACGTCATTGTTCCCTTATGACGAGGAAATGGCGGCTTATCTGTGTGCGACCGGCAGGGAGAAAGTGGCTGCATTGGCCTCTGAGGTGGCTGCCGACCTGAAGGCGGATCCGGAGGTGTATGCGCAGCCCGAACAATATTACGACCGGGTGATTGAGATTGACCTCTCGGCTTTGGAACCTTATCTGAACGGTCCTTTCACACCTGATGCGGCCTGCCCATTGTCGGAATTTGCGGCAAAAGTAAAGGCGAACGGGTATCCCCGTCGCATGGAGGTCGGACTCATCGGTTCTTGCACCAACTCGTCTTATCAGGATTTGAGTCGTGCGGCTTCGCTGGTCCGTCAGTTGAAGGATAAGGGACTGAAGATGGCTTCTCCTCTGTTGGTGAATCCGGGGTCGGAACAGGTGTACTGCACTGCCGTCCGTGACGGAATGATAGCCGATTTCAAGGCAGCGGGAGCAACCATAATGGCCAATGCCTGCGGACCGTGCATCGGTCAGTGGAAACGGGAGACGGATGATCCGCTCCGGCCTAACTCCATCGTGACTTCCTTCAACCGGAATTTTGCCAAACGGGCCGACGGAAATCCCAATACGCATGCCTTTGTGGCTTCACCGGAAATAGCGACAGCCCTGGCCATTGCCGGCGACCTGTGTTTCAATCCGATGACCGATACGCTGAGAAACGAGCGGGGTGAGGAGGTCAGACTGGATCCTCCTGTGGGCGACAAGCTTCCTCCGAAGGGATTTACGGTAGGCGATAACGGTTATCTGGCTCCTCCGGCCAGTGGAGAAGAGGTGGAAGTGGTCATCGATCCACAGTCGGAACGTTTGCAGAAACTGGAGCCTTTCGCACCCTGGGACGGTAAGAACCTTATCGATATGCCGCTGCTGATCAAGACGAAGGGCAAGTGCACTACCGACCATATTTCCATGGCTGGACCGTGGCTGCGTTTCCGCGGACATCTGGAAAATATCTCGGAGAACATGCTGATGGGAGCGGTGAATGCCTTCAACGGAGAAACCAACTGTGTGTGGAATGCCCAGGATGGCCGTTATGAGACGGTGTCGGGTACGGCCAAGGCGTATAAGCGGGCCGGTCTGTATTCGGTGGTAGTGGCAGAGGAAAATTACGGAGAAGGCTCCAGTCGCGAACATGCGGCCATGGAACCCCGTTTCCTGAATGTGCGGGTGGTACTGACAAAGAGTTTTGCCCGTATTCACGAGACCAACTTGAAGAAGCAGGGAATGCTGGCATTGACATTTGCCTGCAAGGACGATTATGACAAGGTACAGGAACACGACCTGATTTCGGTGCTTGGACTGGATACGTTCGCTCCCGAAAGTCGGCTGAAGGTCTTGCTGAAACATTCGGACGGATCGGAAGACTGCATTGAGGTACAGCATACCTATAATGAAATGCAGATTGGATGGTTCCGTGCAGGTTCTGCACTGAATACCTTGAGCCGCAAATCGCTGTCGTAATCATCGTGGATTGTTTGAATCGCAAGTTTTCAATAGGATAATATAACTAAAATTTTGGAGGAAAGAATAATGAGTAAAGCATACATGAAAGAGGGAAAACTGGTAGTGCCCTCATGTGTTACCATTCCATTTATTGAAGGCGACGGGGTCGGTGCGGAACTGACACCGGCTTGTCAGAAGATTGTGAACGAGGCTGTGAAACTGGCTTATAAAGGCGAGCGTTCCATTGAGTGGATGGAGGTCTTGGCAGGAGAGAAAGCTTACAAGCAGACGGGAGAATGGCTTCCTGAAGCTACGATGGAGGCTTTCCGCGAATACCTGATAGGTATCAAGGGACCGCTGACGACTCCGGTAGGCGGGGGAATCCGTTCGCTGAATGTGGCTTTGCGCCAGACACTCGACCTGTATGTCTGTCTGCGTCCGGTACGCTGGTTCAAGGGAGTGGTTTCTCCGTTGAAAGATCCGCAGAAGGTCGACATGCACATCTTCCGTGAGAATACAGAAGACATTTATGCCGGAATCGAATGGGAACAGGGAACGCCGGAAGCACAGAAGTTTTACGCGTTTCTGAGGGATGAGATGGGAGTGAAGAAGGTGCGCTTCCCCGAGACCTCTTCTTTCGGTGTCAAGCCGGTTTCGGTAGAAGGTACACAGCGTCTGGTGCGTGCGGCCATTGAATATGCCTTGCAGCATCACCTTCCGTCAGTGACTCTGGTGCATAAAGGGAATATCATGAAATATACGGAAGGTGGTTTCAAACGCTGGGGATATGAGGTGGCAGAGAAAGAGTTTGCAGAACAGACCTTTACCATGAATTATTACCAGCAGTTGAAGAAGGAACTGGGTGAGGAGTCGGCAAAGGCGGCTCTGGCAGAGGCTTCCAACAAAGGCAAACTGATTGTGAAAGACTGCATTGCCGATGCCTTCCTGCAGAACACATTGTTGAATCCGGAGGACTATTCGGTGATTGCTACGCTCAATCTGAACGGCGATTATGTGTCCGACCAGCTGGCAGCCATGGTAGGCGGTATCGGTATTGCACCGGGGGCCAACATCAATTATCATACCGGGCATGCCATTTTTGAGGCTACGCACGGTACGGCTCCTGACATTGCCGGAAAGAATATGGCCAACCCCTGCTCGCTGCTGCTTTCATCGGTGATGATGCTGGAGTATATGGGATGGAACGAGGCTGCGGCATTGATTGTGGCGGCACTGGAAGAATCGTTTGCTGCAGGAGAAGCTACTGTCGATCTGGCTCGCTTCATGCCCGACGGTACTCCTCTGGGAACGGAAGAATTCGCACAGAGAATTGTGGAACGTCTTTAACCGTAAAAGTAAATTGCCATGAAAAAGGAATATATCGTATATAAACTTTCGGAATGTGCCAAGCAGGCCTGCCGTATCGACAATGAATTGTTCTCTAAGTTTAATGTGAAAAGAGGACTCCGCAATGAAGACGGTACCGGTGTGCTGGTGGGACTGACAAAGATAGGTAATGTAGTGGGATATGAGCGGACGGCCGAGGGCCTGAAGCCTATTCCCGGAAAGTTGTTTTACCGCGGCTATGACCTGGATGACATTGCTCATGCCCTCCTGAAAGAGAAGCGCTTCGGCTTTGAGGAGGTGGCTTACCTGCTGCTTTCCGGTGAACTGCCCGACAGTGAGCAGCTGGCTTCGTTCAAGGAACTGATCAATGACAATATGCCTCTGGACAAGAAGACTACGATGAACATCATCGACCTGGAGGGACAGAACATCATGAACATTCTGGCGCGCAGTGTACTCGAAATGTATACTTTCGACCCGAATCCGGATGATATCTCCCGCGATAACCTGATGAGGCAGTCCATCGAACTGATATCCAAGTTCCCTACCATCATTGCGTATGCGTACAACATTTACCGTCACAGTACGCACGGACGTTCCCTGCATATCCGTCACCCGGATGAGAGTCTGTCGCTGGCAGAGAACTTCCTTTATATGATTAAAAAGGATTATACGCCGCTGGAGGCACGGATGCTTGACCTGCTGCTGGTGCTTCAGGCCGAGCATGGTGGAGGTAACAACTCCACCTTCACGGTCAGGGTGACCAGTTCCACGCGTACCGATACGTATTCCAGCATTGCAGCCGGCATCGGTTCCTTGAAGGGGCCTCTTCACGGAGGTGCCAACATTCAGGTGGTGAAGATGTTCCATCACCTCAAGGAAGTCATTTCCGACTGGACCAACGTGGATGAGATAGATACGTACCTTACCCGCATGCTCAACAAGGAGGCGTACGACGGTAGCGGACTGATTTACGGAATCGGACATGCTGTATATACGATATCCGACCCGCGTGCCGTCCTCCTGAAGGAACTGGCGAGCGAACTGGTGGCCGAAAAGGGTTGTGAGAAGGAGTTTGCCTTCCTGGAATTGCTGGAACAGCGGGCCATCGCTTGCTTCAAGAAGGTGAAAGGAACCCGGAAGCAGGTTTGCTCGAATGTGGATTTCTATTCGGGCTTCATCTACGAGATGATGGGCCTGCCTCATGAAATCTATACCCCTCTGTTTGCGATGGCGCGCATTGTGGGATGGACGGCTCACCGCATTGAGGAACTGAATTTTGAAGGACGGAGAATCATTCGTCCGGCTTATAAGAATGTACTCGAGGAGGTGGAATATACTCCGATCGGCGACAGATAAGGTCGCGGATATCCGGTACGGACGGGCAGTCGCTGCGGTGCGTACAGGGGAAGCGGGTAGACCGAAGGGTGTGGAATCAGGCACCTGCGGTCTGCCCGCTTTTCTTGTATGCGCAGGTCCGGTCGCCGTTCGCAGGGGAGGATTTTTCTTCTTTTTCGGGGATATTCCAGCGGTTTCAGTAACCGGTTGAGGATTAAAATCTTTCGAATTTTATATAAAATGCATAAATAAAATATATAGTGCATTTTTTTGCCAATCAATCCATTTGTATTACCTTTACGTCCGAAATGGTGTTCGGGTGTCTGTTCAGACACTCGGATGAAAAGGGAATCAGGTGAAAGTCCTGAACAGTCCCGCTGCTGTAAGCTCCATTCAACCTGTTGGAAAAAGCTCATGCCACTGATAACTGAACATATCGGGAAGGTTCCAAGAGGGGAGTAAGTCAGAAGACCTGCCATTGTACAAGTTTATCGCACTCGAGGGATTAGGGGCTCAGTAGAAATTTAGTGGGGATAAATTTGTAATCTAATCGAATAGTTCTTTA
>ERZ772889.3633-NODE-3633-length-10529-cov-201.463242_pt1 | contig 10529 bp, 6 predicted proteins | sample MGYA00512127_ERZ772889 | MGnify/ENA primary metagenome ERZ772889 (study PRJEB29015, sample SAMEA2737689) | human gut metagenome | biome: human gut; feature: human-associated habitat; material: faeces | place: China | collected 2012 ... | reverse complement strand
CTTAAAGAGATATTTAATCAATATATTAAACAATGGACTGAATCTATCTTTAATAATATTTCTTCTTATCCTGCTCTTAATAAGTTTATAACTAATGCTATTAATTCTCATGTAGAAACTACTATTAATAATATATTTAACAATATTGATAATTATCCTACTATTAAGAATCTTATTGTTACTAATACTGTTAATAAAGTAGTTGATATATTTAAGAATATTAGTCAATATCCGGAATTACAAGAAGCTATACAGAATAATATTAATGAACGAGTTGATTATATATTTAATAATATTAATAATTATCCTGAACTTATTGGTATTCTTTCTGATTTAGTTTGTAATTGTGTTAAGAATATATTTGCTAATATTAATAATTATCCCGGTCTTGTTACTTGTATTAACAATGCTGTAAATAGTAGAGTTGATTATATTTTCAATAATATTGATAGATTTCCTATTCTTAAGAATCTTATTGAAACTAAAGTAGAAGCTAGAGTTACTTATATATTTGAACATATTAATAACTTTACTGAATTACTTAATATTATTAAAGGTAATATAGAAAATATCTTTGATAATATTGATAATCATCCTAACCTTAAAGTTGTTATTGAGAATAAGGTTGAATCTACAGTTGAACATATTCTTAGTAATATAGATAATTATCCTATTATTAAAGAGAAGATTATTCAATTCTGTAATGAAGCTATTGAAGCTAAACGTGGTGTAGCAAATGGTATTGCTAGTCTTGATGGAGATGGTAAAGTCCCAGCAAGTCAATTACCTAGTTATGTTGATGATGTTCTTGAAGGATATTATGTTGATGAAACTCATTTTGCTGAAAAGTATATAGAAGATGCTCCTGTATATTATACTCCTGAAAAAGGTAAAATTTATGTTGATATAAGTGAAGATACTGAATATAGTGGTAAAACTTATCGTTGGTCTGGAACTAAATATGCAGTTATATCTGAAACTTTAGCTTTAGGTGAAGTTACAGGTACTGCTTATGATGGTGGTAAAGGTAGAAAAGCTACTGCTATAACTAATAGTTTGCCAAATACTATTGTAGATACTTTAGAATTTGGTAAAGCGTATGCTAATTATGTACAATTAAAATATCATTATTATAGTAAACAATTTGCAACTACTCAAGGAGATGATCATTATGAAGCACAGGCTCATGGTCATGTAGATATACCTATTGCTACTACTGCATTAGCAGGTGCTATGTCTGCTGCTGATAAAGTTAAACTTGATGAAACTTTACCTAATCAAATTACTGAACTTAGTAATAATGTTTATACTAAAGAAGAAATTAATAATAAGTTTAATGATGTTCCAACAGTAGAAAATACTTATACTAAAGCTGAAGTTGATAAAGCTATTGCTGATGCTATTAAAGCTTTAATTCCTGCCGGTTATGAACTTGTTATTAAAAAGAAAACAACTTAATATTAATCATGGTGGCACTGAATAAGTGCCACCATTTAAAGTTTATAAAGTTATGCAAGATATTAATCAACAATTATATGAAAATAAAAGCACACCTGAAGGATTTATTCCTGTTTATGGTGTAGTTATTACTGTTCCTACTGGAATATATACTAATGGGCAAAAAGATTTTACTTGTGATAAAACTTTTGATGAAGTAAAAGAAATATTATTAAAAGGCGGAAGTATTATTGCTATTGATAATAACAATAGTAGAATTAATTTTGATAGAATTGTTATAGGCGATCATGATATTAGTGCTACTATTACTTATTTTTCTGCTGGTGGAATTAATAAAATTGATTTAAGTTGGGATAAAGGTATAGCTAGAGTTGGAGGTGAAGAAACTAAAAGTATTAATACTTTTGTAGCTATAAATAGTAATTCAATTATTAAATCTTATGATATTGGTAATATTACTATATTATTAACAAATGATGGTAGTAAAGAAAAAGTATTAGCTGCTATTAATTCTATTTTTACTAATTTTGCTGGATTTGTTACAGCTATTGGTAAACCTAATTCTGTATTTCATAATGGTAAATATGGTACATTTAATGTTAGATATACAGATAATATTATAATTATTCAATGGAGTAATGCTAATGCAATTCATCATGTTGCTTTATCAGAAGATGGTTCGTATGTTTATAATACTATTCAAATAGTTGACCAAACTCTTTATAGATTATCTAAACTTACTATTGACCCAATAGTTAATCCTAAAATATGGGTTGGCACTGCTACTCAATATGCAGCTATTGCTCAAAAAGATAACAATACTACTTATATAGTTAAATCAGACGCTTAAGTTATGGCTATATATCAAGGAGATATTGGAATACATGATATTAAACTTGGTAGTATAGATGTATTTGAAATATATCAAGGTTCTAAACTTGTTTATCCTGAGAATACTGAAGTTACTGTTACGTTTAAATTGAATGTTTCCGGAACTGTTACTATTAATGGTTATACTCCTGTTATAAGTGAAAACAATACTAAATTTGTATTTACTATTCCTGTCAAGACTAATTATACTGCTAATATTAGTGCTGAACATTATAAATCTCAAACTATTAGTGGTAATAGTGGTTATTTGCCTATAACTCATAATGTAGAATTAGAATGGGAACAAGAATTTATATCTTATACTGTTACTTTTCCTACTGATGGAGTTAAGGTTTTGTTTGATGGAATAGAAAAAGGAGTTATAACTAATGGTAAGTTAGTTGTATTAATTGATGATACAGAAGCTAAAGATAGTTATATTGTTACATTTAAAGGTAGTAAAGCTAGTACATATAATACTAGTACATTGACAGTAGTTAATAGTAGTATAGCTAATACTGGTGGTGTTTATGATTTAAAACTTCCTACTAGTTCTGTTAAAAGTGGATATAAGAGAACTGACTATACATCCTCCACGGGGAGTATAACCAAAGACTCTACTTATGCTGGAACTTGGATTGAAACTGTTGTTAATCTTACTGCTAGTTTTACTAGTTCTACTACTTTAGGTAGTATAAGTAATAATGTATTAACTATACCTAATAATGAATCTACTAATACTAAAAGTGGTACTTTAAGTGTTGTATTTACTTTAGAAAATAAACAAACTAAAGAAGCTAGTGCAACTTTAAATCAAGCTGCTGGTGCTAAAGTTTATACTGATTGGGTATTAGATTTACAAACTGATGGAACTAGTGTTGAAGCTAAAGGCGGTACTAGAACTATTACCGCTAATGTTGCCCGTAGAACTTATAAATGGAATAACACTGGTACTGTTTATAGTGAAACTGCTACTCCTACTCTTAGTATTAGTGGTAGTGCTAGTCTTAGTGGAAATCAAATAAAATTTACATCAAATGAGAGCGTTTCAGCCCGTTCAGCGACACTTACAGCTAGTTATGTAGGATTGTCCAAAACGGTTACGATAACGCAACAGGCAGGCGCGAAAGTGTATTCAGCGTGGTCTGCTTGGGCTGTTTCTATCTCGGCAAGTACGCAAACAATAGCTGCAAGCGGTGGGTCTGCTACGATAACTACTAATGCTAGTCGTTCTCGTACTTGGACTTGGAATGGTGTTGGTACTACACATACTGATACTGAAACTGCTACACCTACACTTAGTGGTAGTGCTGGTGGATTTACTTTAAATGGTAAAACTGTTACTGCTAGTAATAATACTGCAACAAATAGTCGTAGTATAACTATAACTGCTACTAGCAATAGTGTTTCTAAGTCTATTACTATAACACAATCTGCTGGAGCTAAAGTTTATGGTAATTGGTCAGCTTGGATAGTTAATATTAGTGCTGATAAAACTAGTATTGGTGCAACAGGTGGTACTGCTACTATATCAACTAGTGCTAGTAGAACTAGAAGTTATACATGGAACGGTGTTGCTGGTTCAGGTGGTACTGAAACTGGAAACGGTTCTCCAACATTAAGTAAAGTTAGCGGAAGTGGTAGTTGGACTAGTCCTAAAGTTACTTATGGAAATAATACTAGTACTAGTAGTAAATCAACTGTTATTCGTGCTACTATTGATTCTACTACTAAAGATATAACTATTAGTCAATCTGCTGGAGCTAAACAATATAGTGCTTGGTCTGCATGGACAGTTAATATTTCTAATAGTGGAAATGTTGCTGCTAGTGGTGGTAGCTCAAATATAACTACTTCTGCAAGTAGGACAAGAACTTGGACGTGGAACGGAGTTAGTGGAAGTGGTGGAACTGAAACAGGAACTGGAACACCTACTCTTAGTAAAGTTAGTGGAGCTGGTTCTTTTGCTAGTAATAAAGTAAGTTATGATAATAATACTTCTACAAGTGCTAGAAGTACAGTTATTAGAGCTACAATGGATTCTGTAACTAAAGATACTACTGTAACTCAAAATGCAGGTGCTAAAACTTATAGTAGTTGGGGAGCATGGTCTATTAGTTTAAGTGCCAATGTAACAACTATTGCTGCTGCTGGTGGAAATGCTACATTATCTACTTCTGCTACTAGAAGTCGTACTTGGCAATGGAATGGTACAGGAACAACTTATACTGAAAATGCTAGTGGTTCTCCAACATTAAGTAAAGTTAATGGTGCTGCTTCTTTAAGTGGTTCTACTGTTAGTTATGGAAATAACACTTCTACTAGTTCTCGTAGTTCTGTATTTAGAGCAACAATAGATAGTGCAACTAAAGATATAACTATTAGTCAATCAGCCGGTAGTAAATCATATGGCAGTTGGTCTAGTTGGTCTGTATATTGTAATGCTAATAGTTATACTGTTCCAGCAACAGGAGGCTCTGTTACTATTAATTATGGTGCTTCTCGTTCTCGTAGTTGGACTTGGAATGGAGTTGCAGGCTCAGGTGGAACTGAAACAGAAAATGGTACTCCAAGTCTTAGTGTAGGAAGTGGTGGGGGAACTTTAAGTGGTAGTACCTTAAGTTATAGTAATAATACTAGTACAAGTGTTAGAAGAACTAGAGTTACTGCAAATTATAATGGTGCTATTGACTTTTGTGATATTGAACAAAGAGCTGGAACTAAAGTTTATGGTAATTGGTCAGCTTGGACAGTTAATATTAGTGCTAGTCCTACTAATATTGCTGCTGCTGGCGGTAGTTCTACTATTACTTGTAGTGCTGTTCGTAGTAGACAATATACTTGGAATGGTATTGGACAGAATTTTCCCGAAACTGAAAATGGTAGTCCTACATTAAGTAAATCTGGAGATGGTACATTAAATGGTACTACTAGTGGAAGTAAACTTACTTACGGTAATAGAACTGCTACAACAAGTAGAAGTACAACTGTTACTGCTACTTATAGTGGAGTTAGTAAATCTATTAATATTACACAATCTGCTGGTGCTAAGTCTTATGGTGCTAAAGTATATCATACTAAATATTATGGTACTAATCCTGATGGAAGTGGATTAGATTTTACAGGTTATCCTTATACTAATGAAATTGATACAGTTGCTGATGCTAATACTATATCTATAAGTGTTTATTATAGATTATATACAACTCAACTTTGGACTTGGAATGGTGTTGCTGGTTCAGGCGGAAATGAAATTGTATATTATAATCCGGATGATGTAAATGTAACAAATAAAGTTAATTGTGATGTATCTGTTGCAAATGCCTTTAATTATGCTAGCATGATTATAATAACATTTAAACTTTTTGCAAATAATTCTGATACAGCAAGAGAATATAAAATTGAATGGAATTGGTTAAATCATAATGTTATTACAAAAGGAACACAAAGAGCAAATCCCATGCGTGGTAGACTTGTTATTAAAAATAATTATTTTACTAGTCAAAATATTGCATTACCTATTTATTTAGATAGTGAAAATGTAGATTCAATATATAAAGGAGAAGCAAGTTATAATGATATTAAGAAAACTCCTATTAGTGTTTATGTATATATTCCTACTAATATTTCTATAATGAACGCTGGTAAATTGCAATTTTGGTTTGAAAATAAAGATGGTGGTGGCAGTAAATATACTTGTACTTTAAGTAGTGTTAGTACACCTTCAAATAATGTTTCTGTATCTAATAATAATAATATTATTAGTGTTACTGCTAATACAACTACTTCTTCATTTACTATATTATGCCAATTTACTATGACTTCTAATAGTACAGTATTTAATGTAAGAGTTTTAATTGAACCATGATGAAAATACTATTTAATATAACAATATTACTAATGCTTATATTGTTTATTTACTCATTAAAGTTATTTAAATTAATCACATAATTATGAACAATAAACAACTATATGAAAAACTAGGTCAGAATAGTTATGATAAAGTATTTCCTATTACTTATCTTCAAAATATTCTTGACAAAGATACAAACAATGATTTAACTGTCGTTCTTTCTAGGTTTAATCATTTATGGATTCCATATCAAGGAACTAGAGTTAATACTCGTAAAGCTGTTCCTGCTATTTTTAGACGTAATAGTCTTACTATTAGCTATTATGACGCTGAACATAATCTTTCTGTAACTGAAAGTTATATAGGTAGTAATCTACAAGCTGGTGTTGAAACTAGTTGGGTTTCTGATGATAATTGGACAAAAATTCTTAGTGAAAAGTATCTTGAAGAGAATGGTGCTAAGATTCCAATTGCTAATGGAACTATTGATTGGGATATGCTTAATGAAGCTCTTAAACAAATGATTGCAGGAGATGGTAAAGTTAATATTATTAATTATCCTGATGAAGAAGATATTACTATTAGATTAAGTCCAGGTTGTTGTAATGTTAATCGTCTTAGTCTTAAAGATAGACCTTATGAACCTGAATATAAAAGTGGTAAAGGATATAAAATAATTCGCAAGGTCTTACTCCCCGTGGAGGATGATGCAAGTAATGCAGAACAGCTTTTATTTGATGGTTTTCTTAATGATACTTATTGTGAACAATATGGTCAAATAATTCTTAATACTGATAAATATGAAGTTATTAGAACAGATTTAGGTAATACTGCTGGTATTTATTATGATACTTATCATAAATTATTTGTTCTTAGAGTTAAGACTATTAATGATGGAGTTGGATTTTATAATTATTATACTAGATGGACTATTGTAGAACCTACTAATAGAGTTCATCCTCTACGGGGAGTCAACACTGCTGTCTATGGAAATAGTGAAGATTATAATATTTATAATACTTGTCTTTCTGATGAACGTCCAAGACTTGGTATTATATATGTTAATTCAGTAGATAATATCAAATATTATTTTAATGAAGAAAATCTAGTTCAAGTTAAGAATAATATTTATCTTAATTATAAAGCTGTTCTTACTCAAGATATGTTTAACGAAGAAAATACTCGTTATATTATTCGTTATGCTTTTGATTTAAGTGGTAAAACGATTACAATGCCTGCCGGATGTGAACTTGTATTTGAAGGTGGTATTATTGAAAATGGTACTATTGATTTAAATAAATGTAAACTTACGGGTATGATTGGTGAAGAATCTGAATATCTTCCTAATGTAACTTGTAGTAATTGGGCTAAAGGACAGATTGAATATCGTAATGGAAAGATTTGTTATTGGAATGGTACTGAATGGAGAGTAATGGGTGATACTTCTTCTATGGAAAGTTATACTAAAGAAGAGATTAATAATATGTTTAAAAATTATTATACTAAATCTGAAACTTATAATAAAGAAGAAGTTAATAATTTACTTAATAGATATGTTACTAATGATACATTTAATAACTTTAAAGAAGAAATAAATCAAACTATTACTAATAGTGTTAATCTTGATAAGATTCAAAAAGCTATTAATGATGGATGTGGAGTTAATATGACTATGCCTAGTGCAAATAATAATAAACTTAGTCTTCCAATTTGGACAGGAACTGCTACCCAATATGCAACTATTACCCCAGTTGCTGGAATGACTTATAATATTGTTGATGAATAATGAGTTTAACTCTTGGACGTCAAGGAGGAATTGCTAAACCTCTTAAGAAACGAACAGTAGGTCAAATTAATATTGCTCATGTTTATGATGGTGCTAATCATATTTGGCCTACTTCTGTTATTCATTTTAGTGATTTTACTAGTGTCCAACTTAGATACATTTGGGGTAGTGATGATGGTCGAGATTTGGATACTAAATCATATTATGTTAATTCTCCTATTAATAGTTTAAATTATATAGCTGTTGGTTGGTCTTGGAATTTAAGTCAAATTCCTTATCTATATTGGGGTGGTGATAATACTGACTCAGGTGCTGAATGTGTTATGTTTAATATTGAATCTATGATTGACCTTGAAGATAAAATGCCTAATATAATGAAGATGAATCTTTGTGCTAATTGGTTTGGAAGTTTGAGTATAGGTCATGTTACTGTTGAATGTACTGCTTATAAAGGTGGAGTTATTGTTCATGCTTGGCAATTAAAGAATAATGAAATTGATGTTGATAATAGAGGAATGTTTATTTTTCCTTTGGCTGATGGAACTATTAATATGCCTGATGGACATGGCGGTTATAAAGAATGTTGGTATGGTGAAGTTATTAAAAGAGTTGCTAAATCTAATAATGAAGTAAAATATTTTAGAATTAATCCTGTTAATGATAAAATTATTGGTTTAGATAATATTAAAATAATTCGTCATGGTGGTGGTTATATTCATAATGATGGTTATTGTTGGTATGAAAATAAACCTAATGATAAATATAAAGTTTGGAATAATCAAGTTAATACAACTGGTACTCCTTTAACTCTTGATAAGCCAACTCTTAATATAACTAGTGATGATAATTATAGTTATGAATATCATACAGTTTTGTTAAATGAAGATAACACTGTTTATAATGATAATTATACTGATAACTATAAATTTAGATTTGGTTTTGTTGCAGGTAATTCTGAATTTAGAGGACAACAAACTATTCAATGTTATGTAGATACACAAGGTGGTAAAGCTGATGATGGTAAGACTTCGATAGGTGAAATAAAATATACTAAACTTAATAAAATTGGCGAGTTGACAATATATAGTCCTATTGAAAGTTAAAATAATGTTAATTACCAAACAAAGATAACGGTTTAAGCTTTATAGATTATGTAGTTCAAACTACAAGTATTAATCTATTTTTTTAACTTAAACCTTAATTTATTATGCAAGTAATTGAAAAAGTGAAAGTTGTTCCAGAGGGCTATAATGGTGCTGGAATGAATTATGACGGTTGTAATCGTCGTGATGTAAACGGTAAAGCTAATGCAGGTTTAACCCTTGGTATTATCGGTACTGCACTTGGCGGTTTGGCTTTGTTTGGTAACAGACGTTCTACTCCTGCTAGTATTTTAGGTGGTGCTGGTGGTGGAATGTTAGGTGATGGTTCTACCAATATTAATGTACTTGGTGCTACTGCTGGTGGCGGAAACGGTGCTCCTACTGCTTTTCAAGCATGGGAAAAATCTTGTGAAGATACTTTAGCTCTTCAAGGTGGTCTTTATCAGTGGGCTTTGACTCAACAGAATCAACGCTTTGAAGATAGAGAACGTCTTAATAGTGAATTGTTTGGTGTTTATATTGATGGACGTAATCGTACTGATGTTCTTATTGAGAAAAATAACACTGACCATTTTAATCTTTACAAATATACTCGTGATGCTGATGATGATATCCGTAAAGAGTTATCTGATTTGAAAGCTGAATTGGCTGTTACTAAAGCTATTCGTCCTTATCAAGATAAACTTATCCAATGCGAAATGGAAAAGATGTTTACGGCTGGTATCAACTATACTGATAGAAAAACTTGTAATGTTATCTATGGTGTAGTTACTCTTCCAAATGAACCTACTGTTACAGGTCTAGTTGGGCGTAATGCTTATGGATGTTTGCCATGTGGTTTTACTCAACCTGCTAGCGGAACTCCGGCTCAGTAATATTACTAAGTTTGATTAAGAACATTAAATTGAAAGAGATATGATACCTGTTAATCAATTTATACTAGGTGGTAGTGACCCTTTACTATATCCTAGTGAAAAAATGACTAATAGCATTGATGAACAAATTGCTTTTCTTCAAAGTCAAAAACAAGCAATTAATGAAGCTTATCGTCGTAATGCTATTCCTAATGCAAATAATGGTGTAACACAAAATCAACAGGTAACTCAACAACCTACTACACAAGGAATTTGGGATGCTATTGATGCTGAAATTGCACCACTTACACAAGAACAACAAAATATGCTTCTTAGTAATCAAGATTATGTAAATAACTATAATGCTTTACAAAATATGGTTCAAGCAGAAGTTCTTAATTTAGTTAGAGGAAAAATCGAAGCTAGTGAAGATGGTAAACATTTACTTGAAGAACAACTTAAACTTGTTAAGTTACTTAAAAGTAAAATTGTTGAAGTTACTAACAAAGAAATGGAATTGTTTAAAGCTTTTAAAGAAGCTAGTAAAACTAATCCTAATTTAACTTATGAAGAATTTTTAAAGAAGTAATATTATGGTTGAAATT
>ERZ772889.3629-NODE-3629-length-10540-cov-16.993896_pt1 | contig 10540 bp, 10 predicted proteins | sample MGYA00512127_ERZ772889 | MGnify/ENA primary metagenome ERZ772889 (study PRJEB29015, sample SAMEA2737689) | human gut metagenome | biome: human gut; feature: human-associated habitat; material: faeces | place: China | collected 2012 ... | reverse complement strand
TGCACGGCCATCCGGGCCACCAGCTTGTCGTTGTCCCACACCACGGAAACGCGCAGATAGTACACGGTTTCATCGTAGGTGCCGCGGGTGTTTACACCGGCGCGCTGGCGCACGGTGTAAACGTAATAGCCGGGCTTGGTGTAGCTGATGGGACCAAAGCTGCCGGTCTCGCCGTCGGTGATCTCCAGAGTGGTCACCTCGGGCAGGGGCGCATTGTCCACAGCCTCAAGTTCCACAGTCAGTGTTTCCTTTGGGAGAGGTGTTTCCCCCGTGGACTGAATGGAAACCGGAAGCTCCTGCAGCTGTGTATGCTGGTCAGCCGCGGTGGCCGCAAATGCCGCCGGAACCCCAACGCAAGCGTCAGGAGTGCTGCCGCGATTTTACGGAACCTCATTTCATCCTCTCCTTTATGAATCCGACGCGGACGGGATCATCCACGCCAGAAGAATGGTGCGTGCATCGGTAAACTCCGTTGAACAGGTGGACAGCGCCAGCACCTGAGCGTCATCGCCCGCCGCTTTCATGGCGGCCAGCGTTCCGGTGTTCAGGTTCAGGGCGTTCTCCTGCGCAAAGGTGTACAACCCCTGCAGGTCGCTGTCCCAGCGCTGGGGCTGGAAGATCGCGCTCTCAGACGAAGGGACCAGCAGACATGCAAATGTTTGAAGATCATAGGTGCGGTCGGGCAGGATCAGCTCACCGGTGGTGTTCTCTGCAAAGAACTCTGCGTCCTTGTAGAGATCCAGATCACCGAACATCTTGCTCTCTTCCATGTGGTGACCATACAGCAGAGAGTAGGGGTCGGTGAAGTTCTTGTCGCAGTTCACATCCAAAAAGATGCTGCCTGCCAGCGAGAAATCACCGTAGACATCGGTGTTCACATAGGTAAAGTTATCCTCGCCCTGTACCACAGGGTAGTCGATGGCGGTGTTGTCCAGTGTGACCCACGCGCAGACATCCGGGTTGATGCCCAGCAGCTCCTCAAAGCTCGCGCCATTATCCGCGCCCGCCTTGGGCTTGAACTGCAAAAGCTCTGCCTGAACATTGTCTGCGGCGGCGTACACCTGCGAGTTGTCCCACAGGGCATAGGCTGAATATGCCCCGGCGACCACCAGGAACAGCACGACCACCGCGCTCACCAGAAAGTCGGCTGCCCTCAACGCTTTTCTCTGCCAGTTGATACAGCCCACCTCCGGTTAAGCAAATTCAAATAAGTGGTTATTCGTTAGGTTTGTGCTGAGATAACCCCCCAGTCACGCTTCGCGTGCCAGCCCCCGATAATAGGGGGGCCCTTGGCATGGCGCAAAGCTTCACGGTTTTGCCAAGGGCTCCCCTACTAGGGGAGCTGTCACGGCGGAGCCCGTGACTGAGAGGTTATGCAAAGGCAAAGCTTCCCCTGAGCAATGTCGCTTTATCAAGCGCAATAGCAAAAGTCCCGGATCGTTCAACGACACCGGGGCTTTTTTTGAGAAAGGAACGACCCCACTTGTCTTGTCTGTTCAACAGTTTTGACCCCTATTTCAAGCAGCCCTTTGGTGCGGTGCGCGCCGGGCAGACTGTCCGGCTGTCGCTCTGCATCCCCGAAGAGCTGGGCTATGTAGACCCGCACCTTGTCCTGAAAAAAGAGGGCAAGTTCGATGTTCCCGTCTACTACCGGATGAACTTCGATGGCCAGACCCCCAGGCAGAACCACTTTTCCGTGGAAGTGCCTCTGAATGACCCGGGCCTCTACTTCTACTACTTCGACCTCTACACCGACTTCCGCCGCATCGTGCGCGGCCCCGACAACTGCGGTGTGATCAGCTGGCAGGATGGCGAAAGCTGGCAGATCACGGTCTATGAGCAGGACTTTGAGACCCCTGAAAGCATCAAGGGCAAGGTGTTCTATCAGATCTTCCCGGACCGCTTCTGCGAAGGGGTGGAGAACAAGCCCATGCCCTTTGCCGACCGCATCTATCAGGCCGACAAGCACGCCGAGCCCTTCTGGCAGCCCAACGAGGTGGGCGGCCACCTGAATGAGGATTATTTCGGCGGCGACCTCAAGGGCATCCAGCAAAAGCTCCCTTACCTGCACGAGATGGGGGTGGATTTCATCTACCTCAACCCCATCTTTGAGGCCCACTCCAACCACCGCTACAACACCGCAGACTACCTGAATGTGGACCCCCTGCTGGGCACCAACGAGGATTTTGAGGCACTGTGCACCGCCGCCAAAAAATACGGCATCGGCATCGTGCTGGATGGCGTGTTCAGCCACACCGGCTCCGACAGCCGCTACTTCAACCGCGAGGGCCGCTATGGTGAGGGCGGCGCGTACCGGGACCCCAACTCCCCTTACCGCTGCTGGTACGATTTCGGCCCCCAGTACAAGGGTGGCTACCGCAGCTGGTGGGGCTTTGAGACCCTGCCCGAGGTCAACGAGGAGACCCCCTCCTATGTGGAGTTCATCACCGGCCCGGGCGGTGTCATCGACACCTGGCTGCGGCGCGGCGCGGCAGGCTTCCGGCTGGATGTAGCCGATGAGCTGCCCGACGAATTCATTGAGAAGGTGCGCGCCGCCGTCAAGCGGGTCAGCCCCGAAAAGTTCCTGCTGGGCGAGGTGTGGGAGGATGCCACCACCAAGTTCGGCTTCAATAAGCGCCGCACCTACCTGCTGGGCAAGGGTCTGGACAGCGTGATGAACTACCCCTTCAAGAACGCCGTGCTGGATTTCGTCAAGGGCAAGCCCGCCGAGCAGGCCATGACGGAGATCCTGACCATCTGCGAACACTACCCTGCCCCGGCCATGGACACCGCCCTGAACTTTCTCTCCACCCACGACACCGAGCGTGCCCTGACCGTGATCGCTGACGAGCCCGCCAATGGCCGGGGCCGCGCGTGGCAGAGCGGCCGCTGTGTGACCGGCGATGCCTACGAGGAGGGCCTGCTCCGCCTGCGGATGGCCTACGCCATCATCTACACCCTGCCGGGTGTGCCCTGCCTGTACTACGGCGACGAAATCGCCATGCAGGGCTACCGGGACCCCTTCAACCGGGCTTTCTTCCGGTGGGATGCCCACGAACAGCGCCTGCGCCCCGTGCTGGCACAGCTGGCACAGCTCCGCCACACCTGCGAGGCCTTCCGCACCGGCCAGCTGCGGGTTCTGCGTGCCGAGGACGGCATCCTGCACTACCAGCGGGTGGGCAAGGTGGAGACTGCGGAGATCATCGTCAACCGCACCGAACATATCATCGTGGAGACCCTTGCCAGCGGCAAGAGCACTGAGGTGAATCCCATGGGCTTCACCATCGTGGTGGAAGAGGTGGGGCATAACCCGAACCACAGCTATTATGATTATGTATGACCGCATTTTGTTTTCTGCGCAACAATTCAGCAAAAATCTCTTGACCTTCCCCCAACCGGATGCTCTATAATAGGATCATAAGGAGGGATGTTCGATGTCCATTGACCCCATTTTCTGGCTCCTTGCCGCCGTCGGGTTCCTGGCGCTGGAGGGTATGACCTTCAGCATGGTATCCGTCTGGTTTGCGGCAGGCAGCGCGGCAGCCCTGCTCTGCTGCCTGTTCACCCACTCGTTCCGGGTGCAGGCGGTGGTGTTCATTGCGGTCAGCGCAGTCTGCCTGCTGGCATTCAAGCCGCTGGCCAAACGGCTGCACAAGCAGCCCACCCCCACCAACGGTGACCGCGCCCTTGGCCGGGAGGCCCGGGTGCTGACCCCTGTTTCCGCCCAGCAGACGGGCCGGGTGCGGCTGGACGGCGTGGACTGGAGCGCCCGCTGTGCCACCCCCGGCGATACCCTGACCCCTGGGCAGGCCTGCCGGGTCACCGAGATCCACAGCACCCTGCTCATCGTGGAACCCATCCTGACCGAATCCATCAACCACTGAAAAAAGGAGCGTCTCTATGCCTATCATGCTGTTTGTGATCCTCGCGCTCATCTTTGTCATCCTGCTTATCGTCGTCACCAACATCGTCATCGTGCCTCAGTCCATGGTGTACGTTGTGGAGCGTCTGGGCAGCTACTCCGACACCTGGTCGGCCGGCCTGCATGTCAAGATCCCGTTCATTGAGCGGATCGCCAAAAAGGTCAGCCTGAAGGAGCAGGTCGCGGACTTCCCTCCCCAGCCTGTGATCACCCGCGATAACGTTACCATGCAGATCGACACCGTGGTGTTCTTCCAGGTCATGGATGCCAAACTCTACACCTACGGTGTCAACCAGCCCATCGCAGCCATCGAGAGTCTTTCCGCCACCACCCTGCGCAACATCATTGGTGAGATGGAGCTGGATCACACCCTGACCAGCCGCGATGTCATCAACGGCAAGATCACGGCCATCCTCGATGAAGCCACCGACAAGTGGGGCATCAAGGTCAACCGCGTGGAAGTCAAGAACATCATCCCGCCGCGCGAGATCCAGGAAGCCATGGAGAAGCAGATGAAGGCAGAGCGCGAAAAGCGCGCCGTCATCCTGAAGGCCGACGGTGAGAAGCAGGCCGCCATCACTGCTGCCGAGGGCGAAAAAGAAGCCGCCATCCTCCGCGCCGATGCCGTCAAGCAGCAGCGCATTCTCGAAGCTGAGGGCGAGGCGCAGGCCATTCTCGCCGTGCAGAAGGCCAACGCCGATGCCATCCGCCTGCTGAACGAGGCCATGCCCAACGACAAGGTGCTGGCTCTGCGCAGCCTGGAGGCACTGGCCAAGGTCGCCAACGGCAAGGCCACCAAGATCATCATCCCGTCGGAGCTGCAAAATCTGGGCGGCGTTGTGCCCAGCATCAAGGAGCTTCTGACCGACCCGAAAGAGGACTGATCCATGATCTACGATACCCTGAACAATCTCCCCAACTATCTGGGCCTGTGCAGCAGTCTGGACAGCGTCATCGAGTTCATCATGGCGCGGGATATCAACAACCTGCCCGCCGGGCGCACCCGCATCGATGGTGACAAGGCTGTGGTCACGGTGAGCACCGTGACCCCGCAGGCCAGCGACAAGGCCCCCTTTGTCCGGCACGACAACCACCTGACCCTTGAGACCGACCTTGAGGGCAGCGAGCTGTTTGAAGTGTCCCTGGGCGAGTTCAGTCCCACCCGGCCCGCTGACGAAGCCGCTGATACCACCGTGGGCACCGCCGGCACCAGCATTGCCGGAATGCTCTGCGAGGGCCGCTTTGCCCTCTATCTGGCCGGGGAACCGTACAAATCCGGCTTGAAGGCCCAGGGCTGCGGCAAGCTGAAAAAGGCCGTGTTCACCATGGAGCTGGACCCGGACGAGGAAGACGAGACCGAGGCCGAATAATTCCTGAAAGCACGAACTCCACGCAGCGTAGGTTGCGTGGAGTTTTTTGTTGGGTTATACTTTGTAACAACAACCCCACCGCAATGACTGGGGGTTACTTCAGGAGGGCAACACATGAACACATACGTCACCGGCAGTACCATCCGACAGCTGCGGGAAGCCAAAGGCCTGACCCAGGCAGAGCTTGCCGGAATGCTCTCTGTCAGCGCCAAGACCATTTCCAAGTGGGAGACCGCCAAGGGTCTGCCCGATATCTCCCTGCTGGAGCCTCTGGCTGCGGCTCTGGGGGTCAGTGTGCTGGAGCTGATGCAGGGAGAACCCATCATCAACCGGAATCGGGCAGCCAACCTGCTGCGGAGCAAGCTCTACGTCTGCCCTTTCTGCGGCAATGTGCTCCACGCCACCGGGCAGGCTGTGGTGAGCTGTTGCGGTATCGCCCTGCCTGCGCTGGACATCACCGAAGCCGAGGATGCCGACGAGCATCATCAGCTGACCGTGGAGCGGGTGGAGGACGAGCTCTTCGTCACCCTGCACCACCCCATGGAGAAAAACCATTACATCTCGTTTCTGGCCTACCTCACCGGGGATAAGCTGCAGCTGGTCAAGCTCTACCCCGAGGGAGATGCCTCTGCCCGCTTCTCCCTGCGGGGCGCAGGTGTGCTTTACTTCTACTGCAACTGCCACGGCCTGATGAAGGCTCCGGATTTCCGCACCGCCACCCGGCACACCTCGCCCCAGAAGATCCACCTGCGGGAGCCGGATGAGGGCGACCGGGAACAGGTAATGGCCTACCGGGAAGAATTTCTGGCCATCAACTCCCGGATGGACGGCACCTCGGCTCTGGACAAATATGCCGACTTCGATGCCTGGCTGGCCCAACTCCGCAAGCTGAAAGACCCGGCCACAACCCCCGCCGCTCTCGTGCCCGCCACTGAGTATCTGGCTCTGGATGAGCACGAGCATCTGGTGGGCATGACCAACCTGCGCCACCGGCTCAACGATTACCTGCTGACCTACGGCGGGCACATCGGGTACAGCGTCCGCCCCTCGGAGCGGCAGAACGGCTACGCCACCCAGATGCTTCGCCTGACGCTGGAAAAGGCAAAAGAACGAGGCATCGAAAAGGTACGCATCTGCTGCGACCACTACAATGTCGCCTCAGCAAAGACCATCCGCGCCAACGGCGGCGTGCTGGAGGATGAGCAGTTCGATTCCTCCGATGGAACGCTGACACAGCGGTATTGGATACAGAATAAGTAAAAAGAGGCTGTTGCCAAACTCCTTCCGTCATCGCTCACGCGATGCCACCTCCCTCAATGAGGGAGGCTTTCACAGATTGCCATTACGTCAAGGCTCCCTCCAAGAGGGAGCTGGCGCGGCGAAGCCGTGACTGAGGGAGTTGTCGGCAGCAGCCTTTCTCTATTTCAGCCCAGATGGAACATATCGATCAGCACCACGGCGGCCAGGCCATAGTAGACCACCACAGCCACCAGATCATTGATGGTGGTGATGAGCGGGCCGGAAGCCACGGCGGGGTCGATGTGGATCTTATGGAACAGCATGGGGATGACCGTGCCCACCAGGCTGGAGATCACCATGGCCACGACCAGAGATACGCCCACACAGCCCGAGAGCAGGAAGGCTTCGGCCCAGGCGTAGGCCTTGAAGAAGTGGATGTAGCAGCCCAGGAAGCCCAGCGCCAGCACGGCCAGCAGTGCACCGTTGGTCAGGCCCACCCGCATTTCCTTCCAGAGCAGCTGGAGTTTTTTGGCAGTGGTCAGGTTCTCGTCCACCAGTACACGGATGGTCACAGCCAGCGACTGGGTGCCCACATTGCCGGCCATATCCAGCACCATGGACTGGAAGCAGATGACGATGGGCAGCACCGCCACCACCGATTCAAACGCACCCACCACCGAGGACACCAGCATCCCGAGGAACAGCAGGGCGATCAGCCAGGGCAGGCGCTTTTTCACACTCTGGAACACACCCTCGTTCAGATCCTCTTCACTGGTCAAGCCGCCGAGTTTTGCGTAATCATCGCCCATCTCGTCGTCCACCAGCTCGACCACATCCGCCGAGGTGATGATGCCCAGCAGCTTCCCGCTGTCGTTCAGGACAGGGAGCGAGCGCTCGGCGTAGTCCACGATGCGGTCGATGCAGTCGCTGATCTTCTCGTGGTCGGTGACGTAGGGGTAGGAGCGTGCGATCAGCTTTTCCAGGCGCTCCTCCGCACGGGCCACGATGAGGTCTTTCAGGTCAATGGCACCATAAAAGTGCTCGTTCTCATCCACCACATACAGGGTGGAGATGTTATCGTTCTCGCCTGCCTGCTTCACCAGCTCACTCATGGCCTGCCGGATGGTCATATCCCTGCGGATGCAGATGTAGTTGGTGGTCATGCAGCTGCCGATCTCGTCCTCGTGATAGGAGAGCAGCAGCTTCACATCATCGGCGGCATCCTTGTCCAGCTGGTGGACGATCTTTGCCTTATCGTCCTCTTCCAGGTCATCCAGAGCATCCACAGCATCGTCCGAATCCATGTGGGAGATGACCCGGGCGGCCCGCTCGGGGTCCAGCTCCTTCAGGTAAGGCTCTGCGTCGTCCAGATAGGAGAAGATCTCTGCCACCGTGTCCACGCCCAGTGCGGTGTACACCTTCTGGCGCTCCGCCGGTGTCAGGGCCGTCAGAGCATCCGCCAGGTCATTTTCATGGTAATCGGACAGCTTTTCAGCCAGCTCTGCCTGGGGCAGGCCGCTGTGGATGATGTCCAGAATCTCCTGCACATAATTTTTCTTCTGCATGGTTTGGTCCCTCCGTTTCCCGTTTCCGGGCATAAAAAATACACCGCATCGGTCTGGTTACAACTCCTGCGGTGTACAAAGGGCATGCAGTTCAGGATGCGGCTAACACGTTTGCACGGCCCGCATCGCAGGAGAAGCGTTGTTTGGGGTGATCCGTATGGTCACTGGACATGGAAACAAACTCCTCCTTGGTGTAAGATTTTTCTTTCAGCCCCGTTATCATACTACGCCGGGCCGGATTTTTCAACCCCTTTTACAGTTTTTTTACCGGATTATTGCTCTATTGCACAAAGAAGAGCTTACTTCTTATACTTTCCATACCATGCCACCGACACCCGCCAGGACACAGCATACAGGGCCAGTACCGCCAGCAGAAGCACTGCGGCCAGCCAGAGGGGCACAGGAAGCGGCCCACTTCCCGGGCCGTTCTGCTGCAGTTCATCCATCACGGCACCGCCGCCGCCCAGCAGGGCACCCAGTCCGACAAAGGTCAGGATATAGATCATGCTGGCTTTTTCGGCCCCAAAGCGGTACAGCAGCGGCAGAGAAATACCGTTGATCAGCAGGATGGCACACACACTGCCCGCCAGCAGGGACAGCGCATCCTTGTCCGGGGTCGTTCCGGTGCGCAGCGGGATCACCGTTACGAACAGTCCTCCGATCACAACAGCCGCCGCAGCACAGAACAGACCGATGAGGTACTTTTCCGCTACCAGCGTCTTTTTGCTCACCGGAAACGTCCGTCCATACTCCACCCAACCGACACTCTGGTCGTAGGCAAGCAGGTTTATCGGCAGGATGCCCAGAAAAATGGCCGCATAACTCACCGGGAACACATAGGCGCTCGATGTGCTGAACACCCAGATCACCAGCACAAATGCAACAGACAGGTACATGGCTTTCATACTGGTTCTGACCTGATACCAATCCTTCAACAGCAAACCTTTCATCGCATATTCTCCCCTTTCACCATCAAAACGAACAGTTCTTCGATACTCACCGGTGTCAGGGTGCTGCCCAACGGGACAAGTTCCCTTTTCACCAGTGCCTCGGCCCCGTAGGCTGTCACCCGATGGCTGACGACGGCGTTCCTGTCCAGCTCCTCCAATTGCCCGGCAGTGCCGTGCCAGAGGGCGTACTCCTCCCGCAGGGTGTCCTTGTCCTCACAGAGCAGGAGCTTCCCCTTGTGCAGAAAGGCAATGGTATCGCAGAGCTTTTCCAGGTCGCTGACGATGTGAGACGAGATCAAAATTGCATGGTTCTCATCCCGCACAAAATCCAGCAGAAGATCGATGAGCTCATCCCGCACCACCGGGTCCAAGCCGCTGGTGGCTTCGTCCAACAACAGCAGCTTGGGGTGATGAGAAAGTGCCACGGCAAGGCACTGCTTCATCTTCATGCCGGTGGAGTAGTCACCGTACTTCTTGTTCTCCGGAAGGTCAAAGCGGCGGCACCAGTCGGCGTAGGCGGCGGCATCCCAATTGGGATAGATGCCCGCCATCACTTTACCCACCTGCGGCGCGGTCAGGCAGGTAGGGATGCCCTCGCCGCCCAGCACCACGCCGATATCGGCTTTGGCAAGCGGGGTGATTTCCTCCTGCCCGAACAGCTTCACGGTACCTGCCTCCCGGTCGATCATGTCCAGGATCAGCTTAATGGTCGTGCTCTTGCCCGCGCCGTTCTCGCCGATCAGCCCGCAGACTGTGCCGCCGGGCAGTTCCAGATCAATGGGCCCCAGCGCAAAATCCGGGTAGTGCTTTTCAAGGCCGTGCAGTTCTAATGCATTCATGGTTCATTCCTCCCACAACAATTCCAGCATTTCGGTCAGTTCCTGTTTGGTCAGCCCGCAGGGAGCCGCCAGCCGGACGGCTTCCGTCAGGTGTGCTTCGATTTTTTTCATGTTCTCTTCCCGGAGCAGCTCGGTGTTCTTCGCCGCCACGAAAAAGCCCTTGGCGGGCACCGCATACAGAAAACCCTCCTGTTCCAGCTCATCGTAGGCCCGCTTTGTGGTGATAACGCTGATGCGCAGATCTCGCGCCAGCCCCCGGATGGACGGCATAGCTTCCTCCGGCTGCAGTTCCCCGCTCAAAATCTGGTTCTTGATCTGGGTGTAGAGCTGCTCGTAGATGGGTGCACCGCTCTTGTTATCGATGAAGAGATTCATGTCTGCCGCCTCCGTTGCATCTGTATATTTACAGTATATACAGTAGATACACGGTTGTCAATAGGCAGATACAAAAAAGCAGCTTTCCCGTTGGACGGGAAAGCTGCTTTTTTCATCGGATCATTCTCTGACTGTGGAGCGGCTTAGTAGGCCACGCCCCAGTAGACCATCTTGCTGGCGGGCTTGCCGCAGCAGGGGCAGACATCGCTGATGTGCTCCTGCTCGAAGGGCATGCAGCGGCTGGACAGGCCAGCCTCTTCCTTCATCTTCATCTCGCAGG
>ERZ772889.3627-NODE-3627-length-10546-cov-3.765513_pt1 | contig 10546 bp, 9 predicted proteins | sample MGYA00512127_ERZ772889 | MGnify/ENA primary metagenome ERZ772889 (study PRJEB29015, sample SAMEA2737689) | human gut metagenome | biome: human gut; feature: human-associated habitat; material: faeces | place: China | collected 2012 ... | reverse complement strand
GGGAACTTCCACATTTACGAAAAAAATTTCCCTGGTCTTTGACCGGAAAAATCACTATCTGATTCAGACCTACCGCCGTAATGAAATTGAACGGGTACATATACGAAATGATATGTTTGTTTTACAGTCAGACTGATTTATGTTATGATGGAAGAACTTTTGAGAAGGTAAAATGTTACATGAGGTAAATGTTATGAGTCATGCACTGGTTATACTATGTGGTGGAAAAAGTACAAGAATTGGAACGGACAAGGCTTTGCTCCCTTTTGGGGACTGCTGCCTGATTGAATATCTGGTCCGGAAATTTCAGCCGGATTTTCCGAAAATCTACCTTTCTGTCCAGCAGAAAAATGATTATGCGCATCTGAATCTTCCGGTGACAACCATTGGAGACATCTATGGAAATGCCGGTCCGCTGTCCGGTATCTTCAGCGCACTTTCCATGATCTCTGAGGAACGTGCCTTCTTCATTTCCGTAGATACACCTTTTGTAGAACCGGCACTGGGGCTTTACCTGCTGTCACAGCCACAGGAGCATCCTATCTGGGCGATTGAGCGCGCCAATGACCAGTTGGAGACTCTCTCCGCTGTCTACTCCAAAAGCTGCATTCCGCAGATAGGAAAAGCCATGCTGTTTCACCAGTATTCCTTTAACCGGCTTCATGAGAAATGCAATGCCGGCTATGTCCCGGAAAACGAGCTGGCAAATATATGTCCGGTTCCACTGAATGAACAATTTTTTAACATCAATACCCGCACCCATTATTATCATGCCTTAAAGCTGCTTTCCGAGCGGGGAGAGCTTTTTGATGAAGACAGCAATCTGGAGCTTCCGGCAACAGGCAATATTGCTACTTTTATTCCCGTGGTATCGCTGGTGGGGGATTCCATCATTGATAAAAAGACCTTCTGCATCCAGCTATTGGAGGCATTAAAAAAAGATGGCATTAAAGCTGCCATCTTTGATTCAGAAAAAGATTTTTCCAATATTACGAATGTAGACCTCATCCTCACCTGCGATTTAGAAGATGAAGACTGCTTTAAAATCGAGCTTTTGAGCAGTGAGTTAAATGAGACTCCGCTGCATCCCCTTTCCGGTCTTGTTGCTATCGCCAGTGATTTCGGTTACAAATGCGAAGAAGTTCTTTGCTTTGACTTCCGCAAGCCAAAGTCACTTCTTGGCTTCTTAAAGACGCTGATCCGCGACTATAGCCATTAAGTATCTACAGGAAACGGCAAAGCTCCGGCATCCAGTCTCCGATAAAAATTTCATCTTTGATAATTGCACGCCAGACCGGTGGGAAGAAGGCTTCCAAAAGAGTCATCACTTCCGCCCAGTCTGGCTCTTTTTTGCGTTCCCTCTTTAAGTATGCCGCCCATTTCCGCTTCATATAAGTATAATCCTTATAGTGAAGGACGGTATCCAGCCGGTCTTTTCCAAAGGCCAGCTCTCTCTTTGTTCCAACTTCAATAATCTGCTGCTCAACCTTTCTGCCATCTAACGCCTCTTTCTTTAAGATTCCATAAATTTCTTCATAGCAGGACAGGTCGTTGATTAATTCCATTTTCTCTAAGATTTCCACAAAATTCTCTGCCACAACCTGCTCATAAGGATATTGCAGAAACTGGATTACCGTATTCTCCTGTAAGAAAAATGGCAATTCTCCATGGGCAGGCTGCATCTGCTCGTCCCGAAGTTCCTGAAAACGCAGGGTAATGGGAACTTCATGCTCCTTTGATTTTGCCAGCACCTCTATCTGATAGCTTCCCGCCCTTTCTTTCTCTATCTGATAGACATACTCCGGCTTCCGGCTTAACACCTCTTTCATGAGCTGCCCTAACTGCCTTTCCGTTAAATGCTCATCCTTTACCACCTGATAATAATAGGAAAGGGAAAAGACTCTCTTCCGGCGATAATTCTCCACACCGAAGCTGCTGCCATTTCTAAGATAAAGCTTCTCTGCAAATGTTGATTTACTTATCTGATATAGAAAATACTCGGTTACTGCAGAAGGAAGCAGGTCCACAAAAGGGATTTGCAAGTCCTCACTTCTCTGCCGGATCAATGATTCTCTCAGTATGCACTCTGCCACTACAGCCACACTCCAATTCTGCTCTGAATCTTTGCCACAACCTTGCGGGCTCTGGCATATTCCATTAATTTTGCAATATCTTTCTTTGGCTCATTGATAAATGCCAGCAGCGCCTTCTTTAAATCCTCCCGCTCCAGACGTTCCTCGTACTTGAGGCAGTCACAGATAAGACGCTCTTTTTCATAAATCTTCATCTCGCCACCGGCAAAAGGAATGGCCGTTACACCAAGCTCCATGACTTCCGGCTCTGTATAATATGGTTTCACCACCGGGTATTCCATGCGGAACCTTGACTTCGAAGTATTCTTGCTGATGGCAATACTCCATTCATAAGGACGCTTCTCAATATAACCGTAATAGTAAAGGGCGCTGTCCATACATAAGATTCCATCCGGAAACAGTCCCAGAATAATTTCTTCCTGCGGCTTCTCTTCATACCCCATGGAATAATATCCACTCTTTACATGGTCAAGTATGCCGGCTTTCACCAGTCCCTGAATACTTTTATAGGTCAATCCCAAAGGATATAATTTTTCGGCTTTCACAATGCCATTATTTTCTTCTAAAAGCTTCTTTATCTCTTCAATGGTCTGCTCTTTCTGCTTCGCATTCATAGATATCGCTCCTTCGCACTTTTCTTCTAGTATAAGTTAATTTTTGCCGCTTGTCAATTTCTGTTGCAATTTGTCTTATATTTTTCAGTTTGTCGTTGTAAAAGTTGTTTTCTTGTCGTATAATTTATTTGGAACAATATTTAATGTCGTATATGTCTATTTGAATATACGCTTGTTTTTAATAAATGAGGTATCTATGGAAACAGAAAATACTACCCGAAAAAACCCTTCCCGGGAAACCTGCCAGAAGATTATCAAACGTATTCTGGTCACAGAAGTATTAGAAAAGGGCTGCAATGAACATTTCCGGCAAGCTTCAGATTTTATGGGATATTTCCAGTCCCTGTACCCCGTTTCCGATGCACTGACCAAACAGGTGCAGCGTGCCATCAAGGCAATGGATATGCCCCGGGATGAGAGAGGTTACTTTATTGTAAATAAAACATCCGAGCAATTTGAGCAGGACAAAGAAATCAGCCGCCTGCTGCAATCCAGTGAAGCTTCTTTAAAAAGTCTGGAGGAATCCGAACCGGTACTGATTGAAGTACCAACCGAGCTTGCCGATTATCTGATGTATACTTTAAGTTCTTCCATCAGCTTAAAGGGACATTATGATACTATGGTAAAGGCTTATAATGGTATCATTATCTACACCAGGGAGCGCAGCCGTATCCTTTCCTACCTCCAGACTCTGTTATCCACAAATTGATGATAATTATCCAAATAGTGTGGATAACTCTGCTACGATAACAGAATAATAATGGATTTATCCACAAATTATCAGAATATATCTCGTCCTAACTTTAATGTCCAAGATAACGTAAAACGACAATATTTAAATTTAAATATTGTCGTTTCTTTTTATTCTTGTCTTTTTCAGTTGTTCTATAGCAATTTTCGAGACTATTTTCTTCTTCTGTGCCGTCTTCTCTTGCTGCGATAGTTTCTCTTTATAGTTTTGTAACGCTTATCCGGTCTGCTCTTTGAGAAATATTTGTGTCTGATAATATAGAAATTATCCGCAAATCTCCGAATCAGAAATGCTATGACCACAAGGGCTGCGATACCGAGAATTCCCAATAACACTTTCCAGATGTTTATCTGGAACTTATGCTTCGTAGTGGTCCTGGTTCCCGCTTCTGTAGAAATCTCTTCTGATTTTACATTATCAAAAGAGAACGTATCTGCTTTTACTCCGGTGGAAACAATATCCGCACCGCCTACATCATGTCCTGCAAATGTATACCTGATATTTGCCAACACATCATCCGAAGTATTATCATAGCTTACTGCCGGCGCAGCTTCGCTGAATTCTGCACTCTTTGGCAGAACAATATTTCCCGCCGGGTCTATTTTTACAAAGGAGGAATTGGTATTGAGCATTCCTGTATCCATTTCTCCATTTTCAAGCCTTGTCTCATTCTGTGCTACATTATATAGCGAAAAGTTCTCAAAATAATAATTATACAATGCAATACTGTCTGTCCACTGCGCTGGCGACTGGGCATTCATAATGACACAGATAAGTGTCATATCGTCCTTTTCTGCAAAGGTAACCAGCGTACTGTTTGCCGCTGTGGTGTATCCGGTCTTACCACCTACACAGTATTCATATAGATACTGTCCTCTGGTTTTAAAGGCATGAATCATTTCATTATGATTCTGCAGATAGGTGATCTCATCATGCTTGTTGGTTGGTGGAATCTGATAGGTCTTTGTTGCTGTAATCGCACGGAAAGTCTCATTCTGGTAAGCCGCCTTTGCAATCAGTGCCATATCATAACAGCAGGTGTAGTGAAGGGTTGCATCCTCTCCCTCAGATAGTCCGTGTGGATTGTTAAAATGTGTATTCACACAACCTAACTCTGCCGCTTTGTCATTCATCATCTGAACGAAATTCTCAACGGTTCCGCCTACATGCTCCGCTACCGCATAGGCACATTCATTGGCAGACTCCAGCATGACTGCATAAAGGCATTCCTCCATGGTCATCTGCTCTCCCACATCCCTGGAGATTCCGGAACCATGGGTGTTATAAACCGCCTCTTTGGAAAATGTTACTGTCTCATCCAGCGAACAGTTTTCCAGTGCCAGAAGCGTGGTCATAATCTTCGTGATACTTGCCGGACAATGCTGCTCCGTGGAATTCTTATCATAAAGAACCGTTCCTGTGCTCTCTTCCATCACAATCGCATTGGGTGATTCGGTTTCCGGGTCCTGGGGCCAGTACTCTGCCGCCTTTACCTTTTGTGTGTTTATACCCAATAAGCCGACAAAACAGCACACTGCCAGTCCGAAACTTAATATTCTCTTTTTCTTTTTCATTTTCTGCTGCTCCTAAATCATTCTTACCTTTAAGTATATATCAATCCATTTCCATGGTGCAATACCTTTCCATTAATATTCACAATTCTCTTTCTTTTAAACCATAAATATGATAAATTGTTTTCGAAAGATATATATAAGTAGAAAGGATTTCATATTATGAGACTTCGCAATATCCCGGCGGCTGCGCCGGCTGTAGAAGCCAGTGACCTCTGTATCAAGGATGCCGCTTCCCATAAAGGACACTGGAATGAAATATTTGGAAATGACCACCCGATCCGCATTGAAATCGGCATGGGCAAAGGACGCTTTATCATGGACTTAGCTGCCCGGAATCCGGATATCAACTATCTTGGCATGGAACGTTACGAAAGCGTATTGTATCGCGGACTCCAGAAATTGGAAGAAAATCCACTGCCAAACTTACGCCTTCTGTGTGAAGATGCGGCACTTCTGCCGGACTTTTTCGAAAAGGGCGAGTTAGACCGTATTTATCTTAATTTCTCCGACCCATGGCCAAAGGACCGCCATGCCAAAAGAAGACTGACCTCCCGCCAGTTCTTAGAGCGCTATGACAAAGTCTTAAAAGATGACGGACAGATTGAGTTTAAGACCGATAACGTAGGACTTTTTGACTTCTCCTTAGAAGAAATCGATGCTGCAGGCTGGAATCTGGACGCATTTACAAGGGATTTACACCATGATACTGCCATGAACGAAGGCAATATCATGACCGAATACGAAGAGAAATTCTCTTCCAGGGGAAATCCTATCTGCAAGCTGATTACTTCCAGAAATATTCCCTTATGACCTTTCCGATAGTGCCAGTGCACGGACACTGCCAGATGGCATGACCCATGAGATGAACCATTTGCCTGAGCAGTCGGAGTTGGTTTATCAGTGAAATTTTTATAAATTTTTCTTTTTTTATTGTGGCTTATCTTCTGAGGGTTTATAATACATCGTAGCATAAATCATTGATACAATGTAAGGAGATGTATACCATGTACGAATTCACAGAAGATTGTATGATTCATATTCCACAAATAGATGAGGAACACCGCAAATTATTCCAGATGATAAATGATGCTCTTTCCCTTGTTAAAACAACCGAAGATATTTCCGGAACTGCCCAGAGCCTGCTTCTTCATCTGAAGGATTATGCGAATACACATTTCGCCCATGAAGAGGCTTATATGGAAGAGATTCATGACCCGGAGCTTCCTCTTCAGAAAAAGGAACATGCTGAATTTGCTGAGAAAATCAATTCCTTTATTTTAGATAAGTCCTCAAAAGAGGCTGCCAGAGCATCTTTCGAAGAACTGCTTTCCTATCTGGTACGCTGGCTATACCACCATATCTTAAGCAGTGATATGATGATTGGAAAAATGTCCGCAGTTGAAGGGACTTCCGAAGACCCATTTGCCTTTACGGACAAATACAAGACCGGCATTGACCTTGTAGATAAAGAGCACCGCCGTCTCTTTGAAATTATAAAAGAGACCAATGACCTGATTCAAAACGATCTGCTGCATGACAAATATGATGAAATTATGCGGCTTTTAGTGGAATTAAAGGATTATACACAATTTCATTTTGCTGATGAGGAAATGCTGATGGAGAAGATGCACTATCCGGAACTGGCTGCCCAGAAGCGTGCCCACACTGTTTTCGTTGAACGCCTGGTAGAAATTGACTTCTCAGAACTTGACGATATGGACAATAACCAGCAGACTTATCTTCTGGAACTGATCCAGTTCCTGCTGGGCTGGTTATCCAACCATATTATTGGTATGGATAAAAAAATTGCTGTCTATATGGACGAAATGAAAAAATAATAAACTGCAGAGCATACAGCATAAAACCGGCTTCCTGATATTAGACTTTATTCTAAATTAGAACGCCGGTTTTCTTATATAAAGTGTCTTTCTGTGACACGCTCTCCTTTTTCAAGATGAACGAAATTACAATCCCATTTTCCAGATAAAAGCTTTCTTATAATATTGCAGTCGGATGGCTCCACCGCCAGCTTCTTATTTAGAAGTTCTGCAGGTCTTTTCAGTCCATCTTTGGTTTTCTTTATATCATAGCTTTGCGTATCTATTAAAGTAATCTTCTCATAACCGCCATAGATTGTATCTAAAACTTCCATCCCCCGTTCTCTGCCATAAGCAGCAAGAACGGTACTGCACTGGCCTCCAATGGACTCCTTGTCAATTGTCCACGCTCTTGTCGCATAAATAGAATTCTTATCCACATGATTCTCCAAAAGCTGGTGGATGCAGTCGTGGAAACGTGGCATTACAAGTTCGGTATTCCAGCTCACAATCCCTTCCGTGCCCCGCCCGCACAATCCATAGGTGAGCAGGATTATATCCACATCCTGGTGCCTGTCAATCTCCTGCTGCAGCAGATTTCTTAATACAGACGGGTTTCTATGCAATCCACGTTGCAGATATACAACAGGATATGTTATATTTAATTGTTTTCTGTACTTTTCAATTTCATCCTGCTGCATTGCACAGGCAATCAGAATTTTCTTTTCCAAATGATTTCCTCTTTATTTATATATTTTTCCATATCCTCTTGCATATAATATCTAAAAAAGGGTATGCCCTCATGAAATTCAAATCAAACTGCTTTTCCAGAAAGGCTTTGCTTTTTTCCTACCGTAAGCCTGCCCTGCACACTAAATTTACTACAATTCAAAGGTCTTTTAAAGAAGTAAAAAATATACTGAACAAATAAACGATAGCTTCATCATTCCTTATTTACATCTACAGAACCTGCCACTGACAGCTTCTTACGGATTTTTTATAACAAAAAAAAGCACCAACCCCATGGCTCCACGTCCACAAAATCGGTACTTTACATGCGCCACCAGGGGTTCGAACCCTGGACACCCTGATTAAGAGTCAGGTGCTCTGCCAGCTGAGCTAGTGGCGCATTGCTTAACGCAAGGACTATTATATAATAGAATTTATCGAATTGCAAGTAATTTTTTATTTTTTTTAAAAATTTTGTAAATTACATATTAGCAAATAATGCCGCAATTTCTTCCGGTGTCATCATATGATTCGGGTCAGAATTTGCCTCGATAACAGGCTCTGCTGCCGGTTCTTCCACAACCGGTTCTGACACAGGTTCCTCTTCCGTTATCGGCTCAGATTCTTCTGAAATAGCATCTTCTGTTACAACTGGTGCTTCTTCAGCTGCTGAATCTGCATTTGCAATCAAAGCTGCAATCTCTTCCGGTGTCATCATATGATTCGGGTCGGAATTCATTTCCATAACCGGTTCATCAATGGTATTTACCATTTCTTCTGTAAATGCAGGTTCTTCCGGTTCTTCATCTGCAAATCCAAGTGTATCATCAAAACCAACTGGTTCTTCTGGTTCCGGTTCATTGTTTTCTTCTGGAGATCCGGTTTCTTCTGCTACTTCTTTTGTAGTTTCAGCTGCTTCGTCATTTCCGAATAAAGCATCTATATTTAATAAATCATCTTCTGCTAAATCCGGCATATCCTCTACAGTTGTCTCCGGTTCTGTTGCCGGTTCCTCCGACATCACTTCATTGATTGGTGCTTCCGGTTCTTCCGGTGTTACTCCGTCGATTGGTGCTTCCGGTTCTTCCGGCGTTACTTCCTCAACTGGTGCGGCTGATGATGGCTGTACCGGTGCTGCTGTATAAGCAACAGCTGGCGCACCATTTATTTTTCCAACTTCAGCTAATATGGTATTGTGGATGGATAATTCCATTTCTTTCACGAAAGCTGCCATTTCCTGCTGTTTTAGCATAAGGTCTTTATTGGCATTCTCAACTACAATACGCTGCTGCTCTAACATGTTCTTCTCAAGCTTATCCAGACGGTCGGAAAGATTAAATATCTGCTCTAATAATTTGTCGTTGGAATTCATCAATGCATCGGAATTCTCTTTGTTACGGCTTATGGTAACTTTGGCAATGGATTTCTGTGCATCTATGATGTCCTTTGTCGGTGAACCGGCTGCCTCTTCGATACGATCAAGCTGATCCGCAATATCTTCAAAAGATTTGCGGGTTACAAGATAAGAAGCTTTTTCTGACTTAAACAGATTATCATACTGTTCGTACTGGTCAATCTCTTTCTTATAATTTTTCTGGATTGCACTGGCAATCAGAATATAAATATCAGCTAGTGCTACAACTGTAAGTACAATCAATGCCACATAATTGGACGGATAGTTAATCATCACATATAATTCCCCTAAAACCAGCACTGTTAATACCAGTACAGCCGTCACAATTCTCAGATTGTAAGAATCCTTCTTTTGTTTGATGTTCTGCTTTGCTTCTTCCATTGTAAAAATCCTCCATGATTTTTTATTTTTCGCTAAATAGCAGGAGCAAACCGTAAAAACCTGCCACTATACTGGCAGTTCCCTGGATATGTCCTGCAGCCGGCTACTTACTTTCCCTGTAAGTATAATTAATTTTATTTTATCACAGGTAGAATTTTCCTTCAAGAAGCCTTTTCCAAAATAGAAATGAAAATTAAGATAGTTTGCTAGTTGATACCTTTACATATGAACTGATTTAAAAACTGATTTTTATCACATGGTCTGCCAAAAAGATAGCCCTGCAGATAATCAGCATATATTTCTTTCAGCTTTTGATACCACTCTTCTTTTTCTACACCTTCTATACATATTTTGATATCTATACTATGTACCAGTTCAACTATTTTTTTTAACAGCTCAAAGTCCCTTGTTTGACTCATAGCTTTTGCTGTAAAATGATTATCCAGTTTCACATAATTAGGATTCATGTTTACAATACAATGTAGATTCGAAAAACCTGTGCCAAAATCATCCAGAATAAACTGTATTTTTTTCTCTTCGAATTTCTTCCGAAGCGTATAAAAATACGGTGTCATATCCGTATATCCGCTTTCTGTCAGTTCCGCACACAGGCTCTCCGGCGGAAGATTATATTGTTCTATAGACGAAAGTATGTCCTTCCAGATATCACTTTTCATCATCTGAATATAAGATATATTTACATTAACCTTAAATCCCGGTATATACTGCCGCATTTCATGGCACATTGCCGCAGCTTCATTTAATACAAATCTTCCGGCCGGAATAATAAGCCCGGTTTCTTCCAGTAATGGTATAAATTCCACAGGCGAGATACTTTCTTTTTTTCCACCTGAATACATGGAAAACCTCATAAGCGCTTCCGCACCAATTATATTTCCCGAGGAACAATCTATAATCGGCTGATAGTATACTTCAAATCCTTCAAATTCATTTGTCACGGCACCTCGAAGTGCACTTTTTATTTTCTCTTTTTTTAAAAATAACTTATAATCTTCTTTTTCAAAAAAATATACTCCGTTTCCTCCCATGGATTTTGCCTGTTTTAAAGAGAAAACCGCTATTTTACGATACTCGTCATAATATTTTAAAAGCTTCGTTGCATGAATAATTCCGGTAGATACTGTAAAAACCACCTTATATTTTTCAGAAATA
>ERZ772889.3622-NODE-3622-length-10560-cov-12.876059_pt1 | contig 10560 bp, 13 predicted proteins | sample MGYA00512127_ERZ772889 | MGnify/ENA primary metagenome ERZ772889 (study PRJEB29015, sample SAMEA2737689) | human gut metagenome | biome: human gut; feature: human-associated habitat; material: faeces | place: China | collected 2012 ... | reverse complement strand
TATTCCCTGTCAACCAAGAGAAAAGCACCAACTCAAAGAAATTGGTAACATCCATCTTTGGTAAAGACGAGTATTTCAAAACGACCTTGCCGACACGTTCATAACTGCTCTTGTATTTGTGCTCTGTTTGCCTTTCCGTCAGTTGGCACATATCTTCCATCGCAATCTTCTCTCCGGTAGAAGTCCTGTCTATCCGGCGGGTAAGATAGCATAGCGTATCATCTGCCATCCGCATCAGCGTATGAGGAACAACCTCAATACGTGCCACCTCAGCAAGGTGCATGGTTAAATCCTCAACCTCAGGCATCATTTCATATTGCGAGGTCTGTGGTTTACAAATATAACCGCCCCATAGCCCGACAATAGTCAATCTTTTACAGCCCTCATGTTCCTTCAAATGCAAGGATAATTTCGGCTGAACACCGGTCAAAGAGGTTTGTTCTTGAATGATTTGCAGAGCAAGCTGATCAAGTTGTTCTGTCGTATAATCAAGAACAGGCAATGTCGTTGTTCCGAAAAACTTTTTTATGCAAGCCGTGTGCATGTCCTTTTCCCCCTTTAAGAGCGGACGATAACAATATAAGCAATTACACATGGCTTCCCTCCTTTTCTTCCAATGGAATAACGCTTACTGCTCCGATACAATCCTTGCAGCATGTCAGCAACAACGACATCCGGTCAAGAATACTGATGTCTGTATTCCGCAATGCAACATCCAACAACCATCCTTCAGGAATCAAACCATCGAAAAATGGAAATAGTACATGACTTGTATATGCTTCCTCCTGTAAAGGCAATGTCATGCTAACCGCCTTTGCCGTTTCCGAAGAGAGATATTCCGGCAAATAGCGGAATTCATACCCGGCATCATTTTCTGTCAGAATACCTGCCAATTGGTCTTTGTAAAATATATGGGCTTGTCTCATTGATTATCAGTTTTAGAAGTGGCAACCATTTCATAATTGAAAAAGGCAAGGAGCTGGTTCACTTTATCGAGACGTAGCGTTTCCTTGCCCTGTTCAAGGTCTCGCACAAAGCGCAATCCTACTCCCGACTTCAACGAGAGTTCTTCTTGCGTCAGATTATATTGCTTTCGCAACATTTTGACCGTAGTAGAAAGATTATTCATAGCATCATACTTTATACCTTTTCGGGTACAAAGTTAGCATAAATATTCGATATTATATCAGTATGGGTATAATTTATTGTTTCACCACTGCAATTATATCAGACAGGGTATAATTCAATGAGGATTGAGATGTTAATACTAAGGCTAAAAACAAGTACAACGCAATGGTTCTACACTTTTCCAAGCGAATAATTCAGATTTGCTGCACTTTTTCCAGCGAATAACGCCCAAATGAAAACACTTTTTCAGACGAATAAATCATGTATTACCACATTTATTCAAGCCAATCATATATTTTCGTGCAAAATTTCAGTGCAAACCACAGAAATTCCAAGAAAACCACTACCTTTGCATTCAACAAGCGTTCTGTAACATACCTGCGGAAATGCCCTATCACTCAACACATTGTATCTGATAGCGGACATTCCACAAAAGGACTGAAAAGAGGCGGTACAACACGTATATGCAATATCATGAAATACAGCGGTTTGCATTTGTCCCCACATTCTGTGTATTTGTCAAAACAGAGGTTGTACCGATTAAAATGAATGGTCGCTGATAATCAATGATGTAAATATGCTCCTTAGGGAAATAGGATACACAAATCACTGATAATCAATTTATTACAAATAGAGCCACAAAGAAGATGTATACAATAAAATGCTTTTAATCAGCACATTAACAACATTAAACAATAATATATAACTCCATTTTTGTTGCTATTTTGTTGCTCGGAAATATTTGAGCAACAAGAACAACAAATTTTATATAAAACTAAAAGCATAATTTTATCAAAACACGCTATATGGGAACAAAGAAAAGGACGCTAATGGAAATATTCAATAACCCTGAAAGTATGACTGAAGAAGAAAAAGAGGGTATGGCAAAGTTGTTCGAATCGTTCAAAGAATTGGTAAAATCATGTGAGCCATATAGTAATATCGAGCCTGTCCTAAAAAATACTGCAAGCACATTATCAGAGCGTTTTTATCAAGAACATTTTATCATGTCTGCTATATTGGAGGCTTTTTTCTTTAAGAATGAGATTTCATTTAAAGAACTTAATGAAACCATTGTTAACTATGTTCCCAAAGGATTCATCTGGGATATATCCGTAGCCCGAATAAATCTTGTTATTTCAAAAATGATTAGATTAGGATTAGTTGAAGCCATCGAAACAGATAATAAATATGCTCCTAATTTTAAGATTACAGATGATGGCATAAAAGCATATCAAGAACACACATTCCAAACATTAGCAACCTCATCATTTTTCAACTATCAAACCTACCAACTAAACAAAAAGGCAGATAGAATGTCGAAATTAATGCTCGCAGCAACTATTGCATCTGTATTAGTCGCTATTCTGTCTGTAATAGTAACAATTTGGGTAGCTAGAAAATAACTTTGTAGAGATTACTTAAAATAGGCACATTTTTTTGTTGCTGGTTTGTTGCTCAAGAAAGCACATTTACGCAATAACAGTTTATTACACAGTAATATAGCTATAAAATTTTCAAATCTTGCATCGGGAAATGATGGCTTGGAAATAGCCGTAACCAACTATAATCATTTAGAACAAAGTATCTGTATTACAGCGACTTTTATATTTTAACACTTTCCGATCCGTATTTGGAAGTAACGGTTTTTATCCATATTTTTCTATCATATTTCTATCGCGACGGAAATTCACGGTTAGCCCGAATGTCACAGTAACGCATTAGTTGACGTGTGTTGACAAAAATCGGGAGAAATAAGGCGAAATTACCGCCAATGTAAACGAGGAAAATATGGAAGTAAGAAAGATTTGCCAATGGCGTGGAAAGCCATTTATAGCTCAAAAGACAACGACTTGCTATTGTAGTCATCAGTGCTCCAATCTTGGCTACAAAGAATGCATCCGGGAACGCAAGCGGCAGTTGAAACGCTCGCAAGAGTTGCTACAACCTCAGCAAGCCGCCGAGGGACAGGATTTCTTCTCTTTTGCCCAAGCAGCAAAGTTGATGGGCGTAACCAGACAATATATATATAAATTATATATATAAATTGGTAAAGGAATCCAAACTTCGGGCTTCACGCATCAGTGGTAAGAAGTCGCTCATTCGTCGTGCCGACATCGAACTAATGATGAAAACCAAACCATATGAGCGCATCATGCCTGAAGAGGACTTCGACATCACCGAGTATTACACTGCTGAAGAAATTGCAGAGAAATATAAGGTCAACGCCAAATGGGTGTGGACTTATACACTGCAGCACAAAGTTCCGAAGGTACGAATCCGCCAGTTCAACTATTATAGCAAAAAACATATCGATGCTGCCTTTGCCAAATACGAGGTGGATTCCGACCTGACCGAATGGTACACACCGGAAGATATTCAGGGGAAGTACGGCATGACATGCGTCGCCATCCGTTCGCAGGTGTATCGGAACAATATCCCATCCAAGAAAGAACACGGACAAATCTATTATTCCAAGCTCCATTTCGACCTATCTAAAACATCGGAACAGGAAAGCAAAGCGGAATACTGTACCGTCAAGGAGGCTATGGAAAAATTCAAAATAACAAGAGACCAGCTATACCATTATACCAAGTATCATCAAATTCCCAAGATTAAGAAGGGAAAGTATACTCTTATATCCAAAGCTGAGCTCGATAATTTGTTCGAAGATCCATGCATTGTATTTAGAATCTCAAAACAACCAAAAATAACCAGAAATATTCAAGCGTAAGTCTTTATCTATCAGAATATTCTAAAAATTAACACTTTTCGGCTGCTTTTTGATGCTTCCCAAATTTCCACATATTTTTGAGACGTATTTCTGACGTGGAGAATTTGCGGAGCTTGTTTTTTGCCACATCGTGCGGACAGTTGACAAGGGTTTACAACCGTTTACGATGAGCGACAACAACCGCCCTGATATGCAGCAATAGTAACATTGTGCAGAAAGGCGACAACGGTTGACCTCCGTTTACATCCGTTCACCATTTCAGAGATATACGATTGAAGGAATGAACCAGTAAACGATAAAAGCAGCATGAAAACAACCAGAAAATGCAATTTTTGCAGCAAGTCATTTGTAACCCGGAGCGGGGTACAGAAATATTGCAGCGAGGCTTGTCAGGCGGAAGCCAAACGAGCTAGAACGGAACAGAAGAACAACCTCTTCAAAGCTGTCCGCCCCTTGATGGAGATACAGCATCAGGAGTATCTCACCTTTTCCAAAGCAGCAGTACTCATGGGCTGTTCCCGACAGTACATCTATAAACTCGTAGCCCTCGGCAAACTGAAAGCCTCACGTATCAGCAACCGCATGGCGTTTATCCGCAAGACAGACATCGAGCGGATGCTGGAGGGCAATCCCTACCACCGTGTCCTGCCCGGCAGTACTTCCACTCCGAGAAAGTCCGCTTCATCTTCCCCGCTTGCCAAAAAAGAAAAAAGGGAAAAGGAAACCTATGAAGTGCTGGACTTCTATTCTGGCGAGGAGGTGATGTCGCTCTTCAAGGTCAGGCAGTCGTGGCTCTATACCACAGCCAAGCGCAACCGCATTCCCATCTGCCGCATCGCAGGGAAAAACTATTACAGCAAGAAACACGTTGACGAGTTCTTCGGTATGGCTATAGATACAAGCAATATCACCGATTGGCTCCTGATTGAAGAAGCGGAAGAACTGTTCGGCATGAAACCCTCCGCACTCCGGGCATACGCCTACCGCCACAAGATACCGACCAAAAGAGAATACGGGCGCACCTATTACTCCAAATCCCATCTGGACGAACTCCGCAGGACAGACCTCGTGAACGATGAACGCTACTACACCGTGGAGCAAGTCCGGCAGATTTACGGGCTTTCCTCCGCCAACATCAGCCATATCGTCAAGGTGAAGCACATCGAAAAGATAAAAGTAGGCGTGAAAAACCTGCTTTTACGCTCCGATGTGGAGCGTGTCATGGCTGAAAGGGAGAAACAACCGTGAGCAACCGACATTGCCGGAAAATTATTTCAAAATGATTGTCGTGGAGGTATTCACGGTTGTTTCACGTTGTTCCTTTGCCACCGTAAACACGGGAACACCCCCGAAAATGTACAACTTAAAACATCATCAATATGAGCAAATGCAAGACAGTTACCTTGCGCAAGCGCAAGATTAAGAACGGAACACAGTATTCGCTGTGTCTGGACTATTATCCCGGCTACCGTGACAACACCACCATGAAGGTGATTACACGTGAAGCTCTTGGGATTTACATCTTCGCCAAACCTGCCAACCAGCAGGAGCGTGATTTCAACGCACGCATGATGAAAAAAGCGGAGATACTGCGTAATAGGCGTTATGAAGCCATCTTCAACGAGAACAACGGCTTCTTTGACAAAGCCAAGATGAAAGGCGATTTCCTCGCCTACTTCAAGGGGTTGGCAGACAGGAAGAATATCAAGTGGCAGCACGTCTATAAACATTTCGAGCGGTTCGTGAACGGCAAATGCACCTTTGAGGAGGTGGACGTGGATTTGTGCCGCAAGTTCATGGAATATCTGCTTAACGCCCCACAATCCATACACACCAGCCAAAAGCTGCATATCAATTCTGCGGCGGGCTACTGGTCGGCTTTCCGTGCGGTACTTCACACCGCCTACCGGGACAGGAAGATAAAGGAGAACCCAAACGGATTCTTAGACCGCATCGAGTGCATTCCCACCATGAGGGAACATCTGAGCCAAGAGGAACTGATACGGCTTGCCGAAACGCCTTGTGAGGAAGAGGTATTGAAAAGGGCGTTCCTTTTCGGTTGTCTGACCGGACTAAGAAAGAGCGACATCAGGCAGCTCACTTGGCAGCAGATACAGCCGTACACCAACGGCAAGATGTTCGTGACCACCCGTATGCAGAAGACCAAACAGATTGTACACAACCCCATCAGCGATGAAGCCTACGGACTGCTTGGGGAACGGCACGAGGGACTTATCTTTGACGGTTTCAAGGACAAGATGCTGCAAGGACCACTCAAACGCTGGCTCTTGGCGGCAGGCATAACCAAGAAGATAACCTTTCACTGCACCCGGCATTCATTCGGAAGCCTGCACGTGGAAATGGGTACGGACATGGCTGTCATCCAAGCCTATCTGGGACACAAGAACATTACCACCACGCAGATTTATTCCAAGATGGCGGCACAGCAGATGTGCGAGGTCGTGGACAAGATAACCCTGAAACGCAAGGAAGCGTAAGGCGGTTCAAAATCCATGATATTCAGAGGGAGCGGTTATTGTTTGGAGCTTTAACCGTTCCTTTTATTTTGGTTGGTACTTAAAGTATGATAATTGAGTATGATTCCGGACATTTGGTGAAAAACATTGAAAAAGAAACCACTGACAAAGGATAATGAGTAATAATTGAAAGAAGACTATTAAATTTGCGAAAACAGTAACAAGTAACAACCGAATAAGACAAAGAATATGGAACCGTCCGTAAAAGACAAACATATCATTTTAGGATTTGTCGGCTTTGCCATCCTCCTAATATCTTCCATAGCGACACTGATTGTCGCTGAGAAATTCAACCAAGACACCTTTGTAAGGCTGATAGTCTTTGTGTGCAGCAACCTGTTGGGGTGGCTGCTCTACTTCTCCTTCCAGACAGTCATTTTCGATACATACGAAATCTACAGAATCAAGTTCGGCAGGAAAAAGACACCTGCCGAAATCACAGAAATTCAGGAAGACCAGTCCCAAGATGCACACAAGCCTGTAATATCGGCATCAATGCCAACAGGTGGAGAAGCGACCCCGGATATAAAACCGACAGAGATTGCCATATCCCCGGAGCTTCACGAGAAGAACCGTGCCGATTACGAGGACAGGGAGCAGCGGGAAAATGAGGAGCGCATCGCTATGGTCATGGAATACATCCATTTCATCATGCCCCGTATTGCTGACAAGGAGACCGTGAACCACATCTGTGCCGAGGTCAACAACTGGATGCGGCTCCACAGTTACAAGCCCAAGCCGATAAAAGGGCGGCTGACCAAAGATATTTCAAACATTCCGCTCCGCCATTTCGTGTGGAATATCTCCGAGCGTTTCATGTACAAGAAATACTACACGGGGGATAACCGTGCCCGCTTCATCAGCACCCTTTTCCCACGGGAGTTTGCCGATACGGACATAGCTACCATCAAGAACTTCAAGGTAGAGCCGTTAAAGACACTGATTCCCATTGACGAGCCTGAAAACGGCAGACTGGATTTCCATTATCCTGCGGATTATGTGCAGGAGAAGCGGATTTAAGCCTGTTTTAGAGTAATCACGATAATAACGACAAACAGCCAAAACTCATAATCCTCTGTTATACAATAATTCCCGAATAACTTTACCCGTCATTTGCGGTTGGGCATCGTTATTCGGGAATTATTTTGCAATGACCTTTCGTGGAGATATTCACGGCTGTATCATTCCAGTCCTTTGCGCCAAGCCTTACAAAAGAGGCGAGTACGCAAATGGAAAAAACAGTGATTACATTCAACGACCTCCCGGAGATTGTGGCTCAGCTTCGGGACGAGGTGATGAGCCTTAGAAGCCTGCTTACTGAGCAGCGCAGTGTGAACAACGCAAGGGCGGTGGACACCCATGTCCCCATGTCAGTGGAAGAGGCGGCGGAATATCTGGGCATTCCCAAAGGCACGCTCTACATGAAGCTGTCGGAGGGAAGCATTCCCGCCACCAAGCCCGGCAAACGATATTGCCTTTACAGGGACGAACTGGACAAATGGCTGGAATCCTCCCGGAAGAATCCCGTACCCCTGTCCGATGAGGAACTGAGCGAATCCTTATATTCTTCCCACCGCCGCAAGCCCGCTCCGCGTAATTGGTAAACGTCATGGAAGAGGACAAGAATTATATCAGTCTGATACATGGCGACCTGACGAGGGCGACCCAAGTACAGCACGGGATGCCGGACAGCATCGGCGTGATGAGTATCAAGACCGCCAACCGGACGATACTCGAAGCATCGCTGCTGCCCACGCCCCGTGCGCTCTGGGACAGTTTCTGGTATGAGGGGGAACTGTCCTGCCTCTTTGCGGATTCCAATGTGGGTAAGTCCATCCTTGCCGTGCAGATAGCCGACCGTATCGCCCGGACTGACGATGTGCTGTATCTGGACTTTGAACTCTCCGAAAAACAGTTCCAGCTACGCTATACCAGCGAGCATGGAACGCCATACATCTTTCCTGAAAGGCTGTACCGGGTATCGCTTGACTGCAATTCGTTGCTGGAAGCCGATTTCGAGGAAGCCATCATGGGAGGCATAGAACAGATGGCTCTGCAAACCGGGTGCAAAATCTTCATCGTTGACAATCTTACCTACCTGTGCTGCGCCATGGAGAAAGGCGATGCGGCAGGACGGCTGATGATACAGCTCAACAACCTCAAAAAGAGATACGGATTGTCCGTCCTTGTTCTGGCACATACACCCAAACGCTCTTTGGACTGTCCCATCACTTCCAACGACCTTGCCGGAAGCAAACGGCTCTACAATTTCTTTGACAGCGTGTTCGCCATCGGGAAGAGTGCGCAGGACGGAGGGCTTCGCTATGTGAAGCAGCTCAAAGTCCGGTACGGGACATTCTCCCACGATGCGGACAATGTAATCATCTACGAGATTGAGAAGGTGGACGCTTTCCTGCAATTCGTGTTCAGGGGTTATTCAACGGAAAAGGAACACCTGAAGAAACTGGGTGACAACGAATCCAGCCAGAGGGATTGCCAAATCCTGCAATTGTCCCAGTCCGGCAAGTCCGTCAGGGAGATAGCCTCACAGGTGAACTGCGGCAAGTCCACCGTCAGCCGGATAATCCAGCGCAGCAAGGAGGACAGGAATGCAGCCGTCCCAAGTGTCCCGCTGTCCCAACAGACAGGAAGTGGGACAATGGGACAGGTGGGACAGCATGGGACAAGCGGGACAGTAAGAGAAACAAAGCAGGCAGAGTTGTTTACAGGATATGGGAAAGAGGAGAATAAGGCATGAAAAAGCAGTCTGCACATAGCTGTATAAAGGATAACCGCTTCATTTACGGTACAAGGGATGATACAGGCAGAAGCCTGATGTCCCAAGGTGTCCCGGGGTGTCCCACTGTCCCAAGTCTTATAGGGACGGGACAATGGGACAGCGGGACAACAATCGAAAAACTCAAAAACAAAGACAAGCCATGAGCAACTATTCGTTACAGAAATATAAAGGAACGGCAACACGGCATACTTGCCCGAATTGCGGGGACAAGCGTTCTTTCACATGTTATGTGGATGAAAGCGGTATGCTCCTGCATCCGTCTGTCGGCAGGTGCAATCATGAGAGCAGTTGCGGGTATCATTATACTCCCAAGGAGTATTTCCACGACCACCCCGAATGCCATACCGACAAGGGGTTCTCTTTTGACAGGCAAAGGTCAGAACGGAAGCCCGGACAGACATCACCAAAAGCAAGCATAGGCTACATACCGCCAAAGTATGTGGAGAGGTCGCAAAGCGTGCACAGCAACTTCTTCCGCTTCATTTCCTCGCTCCTTGATTCCTATTACGGCAGCAAGGCAAAGGAAGTGTTGAAGCGGTTGCTGGAAGAGTACCGTCTTGGAGCAACCCGTGACGGGGCTGTCATCTTCTGGCAGATAGACCGCACAAACAGGGTACGCACGGGCAAGGTGATGCAGTACAATCCAGAGGACGGACACCGTATCAAGGGAGGAGAGGTGTCGGCAGTGGACTGGATACACAGCATACTGAAAAGGCAACGGGTACTGCCGGAGGATTGGCAACTTTCCCAATGCCTGTTCGGGGAACACCTGCTGAATGTCTATCCCGACAAGGTAGCGGTCTTGGTGGAATCCGAAAAGAGTGCCGTTATCGGCTCTGCCCTCTTTCCCGGTTATGTATGGCTGGCGACAGGCGGCAAAAGCCAGTTGAGAGAGGAAAAGCTCCGTGTGCTGAGCGGACGAACCGTGCTTCTCTTTCCCGATGCGGACGGATATTCGGAGTGGAAACAGCATGCCAGGGACATGACCTATTGCAAGGTTGTCGTGTCTGACATCATAGAGAAGAACGCCACACCGGAACAGAAGGCAGCCCATATCGACATAGCCGACTGGATTGTCTTCCAGATACGAGAAAGTAAAATAATGTGTACAGCCAATCATCTTGTAGAGGCGGAAAAAGTCCTCCGGCGGATGATAGAGAAGAACCCCGTCCTGCAAAAGCTGATAGATGATTTCGACCTTGTACTGGTCAGTACATCCCCAATCGGCAGTGGCGATGAAAACCCTCCTTAATGGAGGAGAGCGGAAGCCGTAGGCTGTAGCGGACAGACAAGGGCTTGCCCTTGATATAGCCCACTATAACTACACGCTCCGCTTTCGTAGTTGTGGGCTCTCCCGAGGG
>ERZ772889.3618-NODE-3618-length-10576-cov-3.759148_pt1 | contig 10576 bp, 11 predicted proteins | sample MGYA00512127_ERZ772889 | MGnify/ENA primary metagenome ERZ772889 (study PRJEB29015, sample SAMEA2737689) | human gut metagenome | biome: human gut; feature: human-associated habitat; material: faeces | place: China | collected 2012 ... | reverse complement strand
ACATATGGCACCTCCTATTATCATTACTCGCCAACTACGGTGTCTGATCAAATCAGGACTTATAACCTCGTTGTGCGGCATACCTCTGTATTATACAGTGGCATACCGCACAAAGTCAACCCCTAATTTGCGATTTTTTTAATTTTTTCATAACAATATCCGATAATGTCTTTTCTTGTGATAATTCCTATGAAATTCTCCTGGTCATCTATGACCGGAACAAAGTTCTGATCCATCGCTTTTTCCATCAGATCCTCCATATTGGAATCGGCACTTACCGGCCGGTAATCTGCTCTTCTTGCAATCTTCGTGATTGCAATGTCTTCTGCTTCTTTCAGATTCAGGATGTTCAGCTTCTTAAGTCCCCAGAGCAGGTCTCCTTCGGTGATTGTACCGACGTATTTACCTTCCCGGTTGATCATCGGAATGGATGAGTATTTGTGGTACTCCATGATTTCCATTGCCTGTCTGAGCGTGTGGTAGTCATATACAAATGCCACTTCTGCTTTTGGCTTCAGGAAAAATAATATATTCATTTTCGTATCCTCTCTTGTATGAATATTCTGTACAGGGGAGTTTTCCCCAACACCTGTACTATACCATATTTAAGGATCGAATTGAAGATTTACAGCTGAGTGTTAACAAAAATATCATAAATTGCTTTGATTGCTGCTTCAAAGTCGTGCTCTCTCACACCGATGATAATATTTAACTCGCTGGATCCCTGATCGATCATTTTTACATTGACATGTGCATGTGCCAGTGCGGAGAAAATTCTTCCGGCTGTACCGCGTGTCTGACGCATTCCACGTCCAACAACAGCGATCAGTGCAAGATCGGATTCCAGTTCGATGTCATCCGGATTCACGGCACGGTGGATGCCCGCAAGCACTTTCTGCTCATGTTCTTCAAATTCATCCTGATGAACGAAGATAGTCATAGTATCAATTCCTGACGGCATATGTTCAAAAGAAATCCCTTCATCTTCAAATACACCAAGAACCTTGCGGCCAAATCCGACTTCTGAGTTCATCATTGCTTTTTCGATTGTGATAGAAGCGAAATCCTTCTTACCGGCAATACCTGTGATCGTAAAACGAGGTTTTCTGCATGTGTCTTCTACGATCAGCGTTCCCTTATCCTCCGGTGCATTTGTATTACGGATATTGATCGGTATTCCCTCTTTACGTACAGGGAAGATCGCATCCTCATGAAGTACGGTTGCTCCCATATAAGATAACTCGCGCAGTTCTCTGTATGTGATCACATCGATCGGCTTTGGATTCTTGATGATTCTAGGATCAGCGATCAGGAAACCAGATACATCGGTCCAGTTCTCATACATGTCTGCATGCACAGCCTTTGCAACGATCGATCCTGTAATATCAGATCCGCCACGGGAAAATGTCTGGATACTTCCGTCAGGTTTTGCCCCGTAGAATCCCGGAATGACTGCACGTTCCGTATTCTCCAGTCTTGCAGACAGGATCTCATGCGTCTTATCTCCGTCAAAATTACCATTCTCATCAAATACGATCACTTCTGCAGCATCGATAAATTCATATCCAAGATATGCCGCCATAATGATACCATTCAGATATTCTCCACGGGAAGCCGCATAATCTCTTCCGATTTTCTTGCTGAAGTTTGTACGGATTGTCTTAAATTCCTCATCCAGACTCAGTTCCAGATCCAATCCGCTGATAATGCTGTTATATCTCTCTTTGATTGCTTCTAACTGCTCTTCAAAGTCTTTTTCCGCATCTTCCCCAAGGATTGCCTGTCCATAACAACTGTATAACATATCCGTTACTTTTGTATCATCCGGCGTACGTTTACCAGGTGCAGACGGAATGACATATCTTCTGGATTCCTCTTTTCTGATAATGTTACCTACTTTTTTAAACTGCTCGGCACTTGCAAGCGAACTACCACCAAATTTTACAACTTTTTTCACTTTTCGTATTCCTCCAACCAAGTATTTTCTGAAATGCATTCATATTCTTTCGCTATAAAAACGTAACTGTATTTATCTTACATCATTTTTGCATGCACTTCAATGCAATAATGTGTTAATATGTGCGGGAATAACGATTGATTTTTAGAACTACTGCATAAATATACATGCTTTTCAGGTACTCTCTGATTCTCCCTACAGCATCACTGCATGCGGTTATGGGCGGATTACATCTGCAAATTCTGCTTTTGCAACCTTCTGAAGATCCTGTGGTGCAAGCCGGATCTGCATTCCAAGTTTCCCGCCGCTGACATGCATATATTCCAGTTCCTTTGCATCTTCCTGAATCACGGTAGGGAACTGCTTCTTCATGCCGATCGCTGTGCAGCCCCCGCGGACATATCCGGTCACTTTCGTCAGATCCTTTAAATGCAGCATCTCCAGTGATTTTTCACCAACAACTTTTGCCGCTTTCTTAAAATCAATCTCGGCTTCGATCGGAATCACGAATACATAATGGTTCCCTGTTTTTCCAGTTGTTACCAGCGTCTTATAGACCAGCTTGTGGTCATATCCAAGTTTGTCTGCGGTCTGGATACCGTCTGTAAAATCATCGCATTCATATTCTTCATAACTATATGAAACTTTTGCGCGGTCCAGCATACGCATGGCATTTGTCTTTACTTCCTTTTTACTCATGTTTAATCACTCCTGTCAGATTGATGGAAGTCCGTTATATCTTTATAAAATATCTTTCCCAAGTCCATCCAGCGAAATGAACTCTGTCTTTCCTTCTTCTGTGTCCGGATTCTTTGCATACACATCAATTCTATGAATATGCACCGGTGTTTCTTCCGGATCTTCTCCTGCAAATTTCAAGAACGCTTCTGCCACCAGATCCGGCTTCAGATTCTGCTCACTTCCGGTTGCAAGATACAGATAGAGTCCATCGTCCAGTGCAGCCATTTTGTAGATCATCGGTTTGATATCAACTTCTTTTTCACTTCGCTTGGTCTTTTTCAACACCACGCTCTCCGGCTGCGCCATGAATGCCTCCACCTTTCCTTTCCAGCTTTCCGGGAGCACGCGGATCTCTTCTGCATGCCTGAACGTCTCAGGAAATGTTACTTTATAATCTGCGGCAGCAACGATCGTCATACCACTGGCTTTCTTATCCGATGAAATCTCACGGAAGCTTATGACTTCTATTCCTTCCACCATCACTGCATTCAACTGCGCAACCGCGTTTTCGGAAGAAATCGGTTTCGTGATCTCGATATCAAAATATTCCCCGTCACTTGTCACACCGACTCCGAGCGGCTGTGCGAATGACATGATCATATGCGGGCTGTATCCAGTTGTAAATGCAATCGGAATCTCTGCCCTGCGGATCGCCTTCTGGAAATAACGCATCACATCCAGGTGTCCGATGAAACGCATGACTCCATATTTGCGGAATTTAATTCTTACTTTCAATACAGACACCTCCTTTCCATTTTGCAACACCGCAGCCGGAACATTTCATACGGCAGTTCGGTGTTACTTCTGCATTCATTGCATGATTCCACTCTTGTTTCAGGAATTCTTTTGTTACGCCGATATCGATGAAATCCCATGGAAACACCTCATCCAAAGGCCTTTCCCTGAGATTATAGAATGCGATATCAATGCCCGTATTTTCAAATGCCTGCATCCATTTGTCATTATCAAACTGATCGCTCCAGGAGTCATACAGACATCCTAGACGGTAAGCTTCTTTGATGACTTCAGAAGTTTTTCTATCACCTCTTGCAAATACACCTTCCAGAACAGTAACTTCCGCATCGTGCCAGTGATACTTCAGGCTCTTTCGGTTAAGCTGTTCATTAAATGCATGCTTTACGATCGCTGCTCTGGAAATGTATTCTTCATTCGTATACATTCTTGCCCACTGGAATGGTGTGAACGGCTTTGGAATGAAGAATGATGTACTCGTTGTGATCTGACATTTTCCATTCCGCTGGTCTTTCGGGATCTCATAGTAACGTCTGGCGATCTGATCTGCAAGTTCCGGGATTGCCCGCATGTCCTCTTCGGTTTCAGTCGGAAGTCCCAGCATAAAGTAAAGTTTTACCTTATTCCAGCCACCGTCGAACGCCTGTCCGGCACCCCCAATGATGTCCTCTACCGTAAGACCTTTGTTGATCACATTACGCATTCTCTGCGATCCGGCTTCCGGTGCAAATGTCAGGCTGCTCTTTCGGATATCCTGTACCTGTCCCATCACATCCAGTGAAAATGCGTCTATACGTAGAGACGGAAGACTGATATTGATTCCCTGTGATTTGAACTCATCGATCAGGAAAGTTACCAGTTCTCTTAAATGGCTGTAATCACTGGAGCTTAATGAACTGAGGGAAATCTCCTCGTGTCCGGTACTTTTTAACATCTTATATGCATATTCTTTTAATACCTCTACATCCTTTTCACGTGTCGGACGGTATAACATTCCGGCCTGGCAGAAACGGCATCCGCGGATACAGCCTCTCTGAATCTCAAGAACAACTCTATCCTGTGTTGCCTTGATAAACGGTACGACCGGTTTCTCCGGATACGTTGCACTGGTCATGTCCATAACCACCTGCTTTTTGATTTTTTCTTTTGCATGTGGATTGTTCGGATGGAAGCTCTCAATCGTTCCGTCTTCCTTATATGTCACATCATAGAACGCAGGCACATAGATTCCTTCGATTTCTGCTGCCATCTCCAGAAATTCTTTTCTCGTCCCGCCACGTTTCTTGTTCTCTTTGTAGACATTTAGCAGTTCATCATAAACTGTCTCGCCTTCCCCCATGTAAAAAAGGTCAAAGAACTCCGCCAGCGGTTCCGGATTATACGTACAAGGTCCCCCGCCGATCACAATTGGATCATCCCAGGTACGGTCTGCTGCCTGCATCGGAATCCCACTTAAGTCCAGTACCTGTAAAATGTTGGTGTAACACATCTCATACTGGATCGTGATTCCAAGAAAATCGAAATCCTTAATCGGATCCTGCGACTCCAGTGCGAACAGCGGAATCTTCTGTTCTCTCATAATCTGATCCAGATCGGTCCACGGCGAATAGACACGTTCACACCACACATCATCCCGGCGGTTGAACATGTCATAAAGGATCTGTATTCCCAGATGCGACATTCCTATTTCGTAGACATCCGGGAAGCACATGGCAAATCTAATAGACACCTTTTCAGGGTCTTTCATGACCGAATTCACTTCGTTTCCGATATAGCGCGCCGGCTTCTCGATCTTCATCAATATATCATCAGTTAATGCTAATTTTCTCATGGTTACTCCTTGGTTTTTAAATGTTCTCTTTGCATACACTCGTTTAATTGTACCACAAATTGAACACATTGGTAAATAGGAAGTATTTTTTCCCAAATCACTTCATAACCTGTCACTGGCAGCTTTCACTGGTTATTATGGTAACCTAAAAAGGGCTCCCTGAAAAGGGAGCCTTCGAATTGCATGTTTTTAAATTTTTTTATTATCCAATTGTCTGGATACCCACAGTTTATGCTGTCAACATCCTTCTTGCCTCTTCACGGATGTTGATTGCTGCATTACGATCTCTATCCATCTCATTTCCACACGCACAGCGATAGACTCTTTCGGATAATTTCAGTTCTTTCTTTATCCTTCCACATTTACAGCATTTTTTACTGGAAGGAAAGAAACGATCTACCTTTACCATTTTCTTTCCTTTCCATGCCAGTTTATAGTCTAACATTTCTCTGAACATTCCATATCCATTATCCTGTACACTTTTTCCGAAATGCAGACACTGCCCCATTGCTTTCATATCGATATCTTCCACTGCAACTGCATCATAATTATCTGCAATCTTTCGACTAAGTTTGTGCAGATAATCTCTTCTCTGATTTCGTATCTTTTCATGACATCTGGCAACTTTCTTTTTCTGCAATTCGTAATTATGACTTCCTCGTACGCATCTTGACAACTTTCGTTGCTCCCTCGCCAACCTTTTTTCATTTTTTCTGAAAAAACCTGCTTCTTCCGTCTCAATCTTTTCTGAAAACACTGCCATTCCCTGCATTGCATAATCAATTCCAAGTATCTTTGCAGTACTGTAATCTGGTTCAGCTGCTTGGTTTTCACAGCTGTATCCTTCATACAACAGGCTTGCAAAGTATTTTCCGGATGGTTCCATACTGACTGTCACTGATTTCAGACGAAAATCTTCTGCTGGCTCTCTGTGTTTTTTCATGGCAATCCATTTTAACTTAGGAAGTCGGATTCGCTTACTTTCCACCAAAATATTTCCATTGACCAAATTCGTTGTATAGCTGTTTCTGGAATGATGCTTTGACTTGTATCTTGGAAATCCAATCTTGGGTTCCCGAAAAAAATTCTTATATGCCTTTTCCAGATGAAGCTGGACATTTGCCAGTGCCAGCGAATCTACTTCTTTCAAAAATGGATATTCCTTTTTATACATGGCCGGTGTATTTTTTAACATTTTCTTCGTCTTTTCATACTCCTGAATCTTATCATTAAGCATTTGATTGTACAGGAAACGACAACAGCCAAATGTTTTGCCTAGAAGTATCTTCTGTTCTTCTGTCGGATAAATCCGGAAACGATATGCTATGTTCAATACTTTTTCACTCCCTGGCTTTCAATGTATTGACGGATTACTTCTACCGGAGCGCCTCCAGCTGTCAGTAGGCAGAAACTCTGACTCCAAAAGGCTTCTTTCTTGCTCTTTCTGAAATTGGATTGTCAATGACTTTTCTTCGATATTTCACTACCATGATCAGATGATAATACATTAGATATACTGAATGCGCATTATGATCTGTTTTTTCCATGCAAATCAGTCCTTTTTCTAACAATTTATGTTTTCGACTGACTCTATTATACCACGGATTGCATTGTCGAACAAGTGTTCTTTTTTCAATTCATCTCCCACCTGCAGAGGAAGGAGAATTCTTGCTATATTATGTTAAATGTTTTCATTTTTCTGTGTTGTCTTTTAGCCATTGACATGTTTCTTCAAATTGGGTTTTAATTTGATCTTCTGGTAACTCCTTATCTGCAAAAACAACCCTCAAACTTGTTTTTCATCTATCATAGGTAATGTCGCACAACAATGTACTCATACAAGGTCGACTGTAATAATTAACCTCTCCTGTCGAGAATCCGCTGTCTTGATCAATAACCGTTGGAGTATCTGCTATATTCAAAATTTCATGCACCATTCACTAATATGTAAAAAGGGTTTTATTGGAGAACAAGCAGTTATAGATAAACAAACTCCGACCAGCAACAGCATAGAGAGCATTCTTTTTTCATTAAAATTCCCTTTCTTGTACACCACCATTTTTACTAGATAATATTTTTAACGTTTTAAAGCTACTCTTCGGATTTATTCTGGCAGCATACAGTAGTGGTGTTTCTTCTTTATCCATCGTGTATATTTCTTCTGTATATGGCAATTCCATATAACTTGATAACATATTCTTTATCGCTTCAACTTTTTTATCCTTTAATATGTTTTTCTCAAATACCGCTGTTATATACTTATCCTTGTAATTTATGGAAATATATATAGTATAGTCAAATGCTGCTGTTACAAAATTTTCCGGTAAAGAGAAAAAACTCACTCTTTCTAATTCGTTATTTTTTAGACTATTATATAATATTTTACCCCTTTTATACTTTTTCACTTTACCGCCATTTTTACCTGTTATGCTATCTGCCCAATGAGTAATTTTTTGATCACACATAGCATATATCGTTTCTATTGTATCAGCTAGTTTTTCGTATTCTGTTAATTTATGTACTAAACCTCTATATGTAATTGAAATTGTTTCCATATCATTTATTATCTACCTTTTTATTACTACCGGTTTCATAACTCAACGAAGAAATATGCGGATACTCTTCCGCAGAACTTTGATGCTTTAAAGCCCACGCTTTTTCTGGAACATAAAGCAATGATTCAAATTCCATATCCCACACACTTTTTTTGTTCCCTTGCTTGACTTTTTTATAGTAATCTGGTCCGTTTATCAAAGCAACACATCTGGAATATAAGAATGAATCATCACTCATCAATGGATCAACTTTTTTACACTGTTCTGCTAGTTTTTCTGTATCTAAATGATATAAAAGTTCCGACATTAAATCGTCAAATTCAAAAATAATATAATCCTCCTGCTTCGAGAGATATTCAATAACCGGCTTTAATACCTTGTCATCATCGCCTTCCTGATCCCAATCACACAGCTCCATTGTAGTCCAAAAAAAATTGTATTCTCTAAACATAGTATTTTTATACCTCCAAAGAATTTTAGCTTCTTTTCTTTAACTATTTTTTGACCAAATCTGAATGAATTATTAATTCCTTCCTCACTTTATATGCGATTCCTGTTATTGTAGCTACTCCAAACGATTCTACCATATCAGGTTTTTTAAAAAATTCATTTCCAAATTCGTCAACATACTTAGATTTTCCAATATAATAAAATCCATAATTAAATTGTGGTATATCTTTGATAGTTATATCTGTTCGTCCAAAAAATCCCCTTGTCCAATATTCTTTTCCAACAATACAAGGGCCGACAAGTATGTTATTGGTTATCAATTTAATTTCTGCCTTTTGATTACTTTCCACTCGATTTTTCAGAATAATGATTACATATAAATCATTCCCACAAATATTATTTATGTTTGAGTTTAACACAACACCATATAGGAATAAATCTTCCGTTGGATTTATTATAAACACATCTCCTTTGCTTGGATGTTTTCTAGATTTTTTTATTACATTAAATTGATACTCTTTTGATGACGCATTATATAACGCATCTAGTTTATATTGTATATCCGGCGAAAAATTTTGATATCGTTTTTTCCATGCTCTTGCTATTGGATTATCCGTATAATCACTCAAGCTAAATACCTCCTGTAATTTTTACATTTTACTGTTGATAATTTAACTGAAATATGTACAAACACTAAATCTATTGAATTTCGCAGTTTGTTAATCCCAATATATCATTGTCATTCGATTGATCTTCTCATGGTCAGTTATTTCTGTGATTTGTGGCTTATCTTCTCCTTGTGTTATAAGCCAAATATGTCCATTGCCGTTTTCACTACTATTTTCAACAACAGAAATATCACTAGGTTCATCAATCCCACATTTTTCGATAATTTCCTCAATTTTAGAAACAGGAAGAATTGTGTCAATCCAAAGAGTATCAGCGTATGTTGATTTTTCACCTTTACTATTTGTGATTTCATAGCCATAAGTTGCTACATAAACAGCACTTTCTGAATCAATTGACTTAATTTGTGCCACAAAATTTCGTAAGAAAATAATATCTTCTTCATCATCTAACGAGAAACTATTATAAGCCCTATCTCTTTTATCAAAATAATCGTCAAATCTCATCAGGACCTCATCATTCAAATCAAATTTTGTTGAATTAAAAACTGCTTCTAAGGCTCCCATATTTTATCCCTCCATTTCCGATTTGTTCATCTAGTAAAATCTTATTATTTTCCTGTACTAAATCGAATATTTCTAACATCTCCACTTTGTCGTCTTTTCACATTTACAGATTGTCACCTCTAGTACAATTTCATAAATTTTCTTAATTTTATCATATCAAATCATAAGGTTTTACACAATCAAACATTGTTATATCAACCAACCTTTTTTATGATTTTTCTATATACATTTCCTCATCTTTAATATATAATATAATTACATTGTGCCTAATAATTATATTTACATTTTGGAAAGGAATACCTATGAATGCAGGATACGTCCGTCTCTCCAGAGATGATGATAAGAAAAATTACGTTTCCATAGAAAATCAGAAGCTGATCATCAGTCAATATGCCGATGATCATGGCGTAAAAATTGACCGCTGGTATGAAGACGACGGGATTTCCGGCTATATCTTTGACAGACCGGGATTTCAGCAGATGATGGCAGATCTGGATCAAGAGATTGATACGGTATACGTCAAAGACTTCTCTCGCCTTGGCAGACATAATGCAAAGGTACTTCTGCTTCTGGATGAGTTCCAGGAGCGGGGCAAGCACCTGATTGTCATTGATGATAACTATGATTCCATGGATTCCAGCGATGACACCATTGGTATTAAAACCTGGTTTAATGAAAGGTATGTGAAAGATACCAGTAAAAAGATCAAACGTGCCATCGGAGCCAGACAAAAAGAAGGAACTTTGATCACCAGACCACCGTTTGGGTACCGCCGCAATGCAGAAGATAAAACGATTCTGGAGATTGTGCCAAAAGAAGCAGAATATATCAGGAAAATTTACGATTTATATCTTTCCGGTTCCGGTTATCGAAAAATCGCTACCTATCTGACAGAGCAGAATGCACCGACTCCTTCTATGATACAGCGGGAACGTGAAATCGAAGAAGGAAGATTATCCAAAAGACAGGTTGCTTCCAAATGGTCGGATGCCATGATAAAAGAAATCCTGGATAATGATTTTTATATTGGAACGTTTCGTTTGAAAAAGCGTGCAAGGAATACCGTTCATGGAAAGGACAAACGTGTCCCAAAGGA